>Ga0209117_1000597_pt1 | contig 14290 bp, 15 predicted proteins | sample BlaSpr_A8_OM2_M2_FD_187978 | JGI IMG/M metagenome (GOLD analysis project Ga0209117, IMG submission 187978) | Forest soil microbial communities from Thunder Bay, Ontario, Canada - Black Spruce, Ontario site 2_A8_OM2_M2 (SPAdes) (version 2) | ecosystem: Environmental > Terrestrial > Soil > Boreal...
GATCGCCAGCTCGTCCGCCGTCCGCTCGCGGTGGGAACTGACCCGCCAGTCCGCGACCAGGCGCTCCCCGTCGAAGAGGGCCAGCGTCACGTTCGTATTGCCAACGTCCACGGCTAGTAACACAGCGGAAACCGAACTCTAGCTCGGAAGTCTGAGGGGATGTCCTTTTGTCCACCGAATGAGGGCGGCGGCCTCTCGGCGGACCGCCGTTGCCCTCCCGGCCACCCGACGGGGGTGTGGCGCCCCCACTAGGTCCCGCTTGGCCAGGGAAACGCGTGTGTTCCACGGCACTTTCAGGGTTCCTTCCAGCACCTGGCGGCCCACGGTCTCATGCGCCTTGCGGAAGGGGACCCCCGACTTGACGAGGACCTCGGCCGCGTCCGTCGCCAGGAGCAGGGAGTCCGCTGCCGCCGCCGCCAGCCTCTCGCGGTCGAACTCGAGGTGCTGGACCAGGATCGCAGCGGCCTCGAGCGAGTCCAGCCCGTTGTCGACAGCGGCGAACAAGGCAGGCTTGTCCTCCTGCAGGTCGCGGTCGTACGCGAGCGGCAGGCCTTTCAGCACCGTGGCCAGGCTGACGAGGCTGCCCAGCGAGCGACCGGCGCGGCCCCGCAGGAGCTCGGCGACGTCCGGGTTCTTCTTCTGCGGCATCAGGCTCGACCCGGTCGACACCTCGTCGGCGAGCCGGACGAAGCCGAACTCCGAGCTCGACCACAGGACGACGTCCTCGGCCAGCCGGCTGAGATGGATCGAGGTGGACAGGCACGCATAGATGAGGTCCAGCGCGAAATCGCGATCGGCGACCGCGTCGATGCTGTTGGCAGTCAGCCTCTCGAAGCCCAGCTCGCGGCGCACAGTCTCGCGTTGGAGCGGCAGCGTGGTGGCCGCAAGCGCACCAGACCCGAGCGGCATCTCGCCCGCGGCTTCATAGGCGCGGCGAAAGCGCTCGGCGTCTCGCAACAGCGGCTCGGCATGGGCGAGGAGGTGGTGGCCGACTGTCACCGGTTGCGCTCGCTGCAGGTGCGTGTAGCCGGGCATCGCCCATGCCGCATGCGCGCGGGCCTTGGTGCCGAGCTCGTCGACCACGCCGGCGACCGCCTGGACGAGATGCGAGGCGGCAAAGCGGCAGAAGAGGCGGAGGTCCAGGGCGACCTGGTCGTTGCGCGAGCGACCCGCATGCAACGAGGCCCCTGCCGGGGTGATCTCGGTCAAACGGCGCTCGATCGCGGTGTGGATGTCCTCATCGGACTCGCGGAACTTGAACTTGCCCTCGTCCAGCTCGCTCTTGACGCGGCGAAGGCCGCGCTCGATCTGCGTGAGGCGCGCCCGGGAAAGCAGGGCCGCCGCGAACAGGCCGCGCGCGTGAGCGATGCTGCCGGCTATGTCAAACGGGTACAGCTCGAAGTCCGTCTCCAGCGAGGACGAGAATCTCTCGAGCTCCGGGTGGAGAGGCTTGCGGAAGCGGCCTCCCCACAATTTCCCCTCTCCCCCTCTGCGAGAAGGCTCGGTAGTAGGAGCTCCCTCTCCCCTTCGGGGAGAGGGTTGGGGAGAGGGGCTTAAGTTTGGTTTGCGGGTCGCGGCTATGGCGTCAGCCTCTTCACGTCCCCCAGCAGGTTGCCCAGCTCGCGAGCGTGCAGCTGCCCCTGGACCTTGGCCGAGGTGCGCACCCCCATGCCCCACAGCTTGATGAACCCGGCGGCGGCCGACTGGTCGAACTCATCGCCCTTGCCGTAAGTGGCGAGGGAGAGCTGGTATAGCTGGTACGGCCCCTTGCGCCCGACCACCTGCGACGAGCCCTTGTACAGCTTGATCCGCACGTCGCCGGTGACGTGGCGCTGCGTTTCGGCGACGAAGGCGTAAAGCGCGTCCCGCAACGGGCTGAACCACAAGCCGTCGTAGACCATCTGCGCCCACTGCTGACCCACGAGATCCTTGAAGCGCGCGACCTCTTTTGGAAGCGTGATGTCCTCGAGCGCCTGGTGCGCCTGAAGCAGCAGCACCGCGGCGGGAGCCTCGTAGATCTCACGCGACTTGATGCCGATCAGCCGGTTCTCCAGGTGATCGATGCGGCCGACGCCGTTTTCGCCCCCGACCCGATTGAGGGTGGTGACCAGCTCCAGCGCGTCGAGCGCCTTGCCGTCGAGGGACACCGGCAGTCCCTCTTTGAACCCGATCTCGATGTACGCAGGCTCGTCCGGGCAGTCGCGAGGGTCTTTGGTCCAGTCGTAGACGTCGCGAGGCGGCTCGGCCCATGGATCTTCGAGCACGCCCGCCTCGACGGAGCGTCCCCACAGGTTCTCGTCTGTCGAATAGGGCGATCGCACCGTCGCGGGCACCTCGATCCCGTGCTTCGCGGCGTACTCGATCTCGTCGTCGCGGTTCATGTTCCACTCGCGGACCGGCGCGACCACCTGGAGGTCCGGCGCCAGCGCGGCGGTCGTGACATCGAACCGCACCTGGTCGTTGCCCTTGCCGGTGCAGCCGTGGGCGATGGCGCTGGCGCCCTCGCGCCGCGCGACCTCGACCATCATCGCCGCGATAAGCGGGCGGCCCAATGCCGTCGCCAGCGGATACTCCTTCTCATAGACGGCGCCCGCCTGCAGCGATGGCCACACGAACATCTGGAGAAACGGCCTCCGGCCGTCGGCGACGTAGGCGGCTGACGCGCCGGTCTTCAAGGCGCGCGCCTGGATCGCGTCCAGGTCCTTCTTCTCGCCGAGGTCGACGGTGAACGCGATCACGTCCCAGCCGAGGTCTTTCAACCACCGGATCGCGACCGACGTGTCGAGGCCGCCCGAATAGGCGAGCACGATCTTCTTATTCGGCATGGGCCAGCAGCTCCTTCAATGAGCGACCCGCTCCGCGCTGGCGCAGCACGACGAGGATCGTGTCGTCACCGGCCACAGTGCCGGCGATCCCCGGCAGCCCTGACTCGTCGATCCGGCGAGCGACCAGGTTTGCGGTTCCCGGTGGCGTCTTGATCACCGCCAGATGTTCCACGATCTCGATCGACAGCACTAGCTCGCGCACCAGGGAAGCGGAGTTGCGATAACCCCCGCCCGACCGGATCAGCCCGAGCTCCTGGATGTCGCGCGAGATGGTTGCCTGCGTCGCGCGCACCCCACGGCGGGCAAGCGCCTCAGCGATGTCCTGCTGCGTGTGCGCCGAACCGCGATTGACCACGTCGAGGATGGCGTCGTGGCGTTGGGTCTTGGTGGGTGTCACAACAGCGCCTTGCGCGGGGTCAACAGGAGCGCCTTTCGCGGGGTCACAGGAGCGCCTTTCGCATAATCGCGTGCGCCCTGTCGATTTCGGCGCTGCCGATGATGAGCGGCGGCACCAGGCGGATGGAATTGTCGTCGACCGCGTTGACGATCAACCCGGCCTCGAGGCATGACATCTGGAAGGCCTTCGCGCGGGGCTCGGCAAACTCAAACGCCTGCATGAGGCCAAGGCCGCGGACCTCCTTCGCGCCGAGGTCGAGCAGCGCCTCGTGCAGGACGCCGCCCATCTCGGCGGCGTGGCCGACGAGCCCGTCGCGCTCGATCACCGAGAGCACCGCAACAGCTGCTGCGCACGCCAGTGGATTGCCGCCAAAAGTGGAGCCATGGTCACCGGGTTCGAACACGTCCGCGCGCGGCGCGGCGAGGCAAGCGCCGATCGGCACTCCGCCGCCGAGGCCTTTGGCCAGAGTCATCACGTCGGGCGTGATGCCCTGATGCTGGTGCGCGAACCACCTGCCCGTGCGGGCGAGCCCGGTCTGCACCTCGTCGAGGATGAGCAGCAGGTTGTTCGCGTCGCACCAGGCGCGGACCGCGGCAAGGTAGCCCGGCGCCGCCGGGATGATGCCGATCTCGCCCATCACGGGCTCGAGCATCACGCCGACAGTGCGTTCGTTGGTCGCTGCCTTGATCGCGTCGAGATCGTTGAACTGCACGTGCACGAACCCTTCGGGCAAAGGCGTGAAGGGATCGGAGTACTTGTGCTGCCCACCGGCGGTGACTGCCGCGAGCGTGCGGCCGTGAAACGAGCCGGTGGTCGTGATGATCTCGAAAGCGCCGTCGCGGTTGAGCTTCCCCCACTTCCGAGCCAGCTTGATCGCCGCCTCGTTCGCTTCCGCACCGGAGTTGCAAAAGAAGACGCGCGAGGGAAACGACAGCTCGACGAGGCGCTGCGCGAGCTCGACCTGCGGCTGCGTGTAGTACAGGTTGGAGGTGTGGATGAGATTGCTCGCCTGCGCCGTCACCGCGGCCACGACGTCCGGGTGGGCGTGGCCGAGCAGGTTGACCGCGATGCCGGCGACGAGGTCGAGGTACTCGCGTCCGGAATCGTCGTAGACGAGGCAGCCCTTGCCGCGGACGAAGGTCACAGGCAGGCGCCTTCCGACCTGCATGAGGTAGCGGTCCGCCATCTCTGGTGTAGTGGTCATCGAGTCACCATCGTGCCGATGCCGGCTTCGGTGAACAGCTCGAGGAGCAGGGCGTGCGGCGTCCGGCCGTCGACGATGTGCGCCTGCGGCACTACGTCGAGTGCACGCAGGCATGCCTCCAGCTTGGGGATCATTCCGCCGGTGACCTCGCCATCGTCGATTCGCTGACGCGCGTCTTCACGTGACATCACGGGGACGATCGCGCCGTCCACGCCCATGACGCCTGGCACGTCGGTCAAGAGGATGACCTTGGCAGCATCCAGCGCAACCGCAATCTCCGCCGCAACGGTATCCGCATTGATGTTGTACGAATTCCCGTCGTAGCCGAGCCCGATCGAGGCGATCACAGGAATGTATCCACGACCGACGAGCGCCGTGATCGGCTCCTTGTTCACCTGCGTCACGCGCCCGACGAAGCCCATCGCCTTGTCCAGCGGCTCCGCGATGATCGTGGGACCATCCTCTCCGCTCATCCCGACCGCCTGGCCGCCGAGCCGGTTGATGGAGCTCACCAGGTCTGGGCCAACCTTGCCGGTCAGGACCATCTTCACTACCTCCATCGTCTTCTCGTCCGTGACACGCAGACCTTTCTTGAACGACGGTTTCAGGCCGAGGCGCTGGCTCATCGCGCTGATCTCCGGACCGCCGCCGTGCACGAGGACCGGATGCATGCCGACGTAGCGCAGCAGGACGATGTCCAGCAGCGTGTCGTCATGGCCCGCCTCGATGGCGTTGCCTCCGACCTTGACCACGATGGTCTGGCCGTGGAAGCGCTTGATGTAAGGCAGCGCCTCGACGAGGACCTTCGCCCGCTCGTCACCACTCAGTGTCATGTCGTGTAGTCCGCGTTGATTCGCACGTATTCCTCCGAAAGGTCACATCCCCAGGCTTCGGCGCTTCCGTCCGCCAAGCCGAGGGTGGCCACTATCTCGATCTCCGGCTGCTCGAACGCGTGGCGCACGGCGTTCAGATCGACGTCCACACCCGCACCGCGCGTGAAGACGACCTGCCCTCCGACCGAAAGGTGCAGCTTGTCGAGCGCGAGCTCGGCGCCACTGTAGCCGAGCGCGCACACGATCCGGCCCCAGTTGGGGTCGCCGCCATGCACGGCGGTCTTGACCAGGCTCGACGACGCCACTGCGCGCGCGGCCATCCGTGCGTCGGCGTCCGACATCGCGTCCGTCACCTTGACGGTGATGAGCTTGGTGGCACCTTCGCCGTCGCGGGCGATCGCGCGGGCGAGCTGCTGGGCGACCTGCAAGATCCCGTTCTCGAGCTGCTCGGCCTCAGGGCTGCCATTGCGGATCGGCTCGTTGCCTGCCGCGCCGTTCGCCAGCACCAGGAAGGTGTCATTGGTCGAGCTGTCGCCGTCCACGGTGACCTGATTGAAGCTGCGGTCGGCGATGGACTTGACCATCTTGGTGATCAGGCCGGGCTCGACCGCGGCGTCGGTGGTGACGTAGGCGAGCATCGTGGCCATGTTCGGGTGGATCATCCCGGACCCCTTGCACATCCCGCCGATCCGAACGTTTTTCCCACCGATCTCCACCTCGAGCTGCGCCAGCTTGGGCACCAGGTCGGTGGTCATGATCGCCCGCGCGGCGGCTTCTCCGTTTTCCGAGCTCAGCTTGGCACTGGCCTCGGCGATTCCCGGCTTGATCGCGTCCATGGGCAGGTAGCGCCCGATGACGCCTGTCGTGCCGACCAGCACCTGCTCAGGGTCCAGGTCGAGCCGGTCGGCAGTGAGCTTCGCCATCTGCAGCGCGTCCTTGAAGCCCTGCGCGCCGGTGCACGCGTTGGCGTTGCCCGAGATGATGACGAGAGCCCGCACCTTGTTGTGCTGAAGGTGAAGCTGGTCGATCACCACGGACGCGGACTTGATCTTGTTGGTGGTGAAGACGCCGCCGGCATCGCAAGACTGCGACGAGGAGATGACGCAGAGGTCATCCCTCTGCCCGGTGGGAATCGCGGACGCGCCGGCCGTGAAGGCCTTGATGCCGCACGCAGCGGTGCCGGCGGTGAAGCCGCGAGCGAATGTCAGGGCCACTGGGGTGGAAACTCCAGCGCGGTGGTGCGCTCGAAGCCGAAGGCTATGTTGAAGCACTCCACACCCTGGCCCGACGCTCCTTTGACCAGGTTGTCCAGCGCCGCGGTCACCACTGCTTTCTTGCCCTGCGCCGCGACGTTGACGAGGCACAGGTTGGTGTGGCTCGCGAGCTTGGTGGTAGGCGTGTGGCCGACGACCTTAGTGAAAGGCTGGCTCGCGTAGAACTCGCGGTAGGCGTCCTGCAGCTCGGCGAGCGAGCCTTTCAGGTCGAAGTAGCAGGTGGCGAGAATGCCGCGAGTCATCGGGATGAGATGCGGGACAAAAGTGACTTGCACGTCACCGTTGCGACTCAACTTGCCGAGCTCCTGGGTTAGCTCGGGAAGATGGCGGTGGCCGCCGATGGCGTAGGCGCCGACCGATTCGTTGACCTCGCTGAAGTGAACTCCCATGCCGGGCGACCGGCCCGCCCCACTCACACCGGACTTGGCGTCGACCACGAAGTCGGACGCGGCAAGCCCGGCGGCGACGGCGGGTGCCAGGGCGAGGATGGAGGCGGTCGAGTAGCAGCCGGGGACGGCGATCAGCTGAGCGTCCTTGAGCTCGCCCTCGTGCAACTCCGGAATTCCAAAAACGGCCTTCGCGAGGAGCTCCGGAGCGGGATGCTCCTGGCGGTAGTACACCGGGTACTGCTTCGCATCGTGAAGCCGGAAGTCGGCGCTCATGTCGATCACTCGAGCCCCGGCCGCCAGCCACCCGCCGGCCTTGCTCGCGCCGACGTTGTGCGGCAAACAGCTGAACACTACGTCGAGGCCTTTGGCGTCGGGCTCGGCCTGAAACTCGCCTTCGAGATCGAGCAGCGGAAAGACCTCGGAGTAGGGCTTACCCGCGAACGACCGAGAGGTGAGCTGGTTGAGCTGCACGCCAGGATGGCGGGCCAGCAGGTTGACCAGGGTCATTCCCGCGTATCCGTTGGCGCCGGCCACTGCAACTTTTACAGTCCCGCTCATAGGCGCATGAGTATACAGGAACCTGCATAACCATCCGGTTTGCGAAAGGAAATCGGGCCAGCAATGACCATTTGTGCCCGAATGGCCCCACCCAAGTGCCTGCGCACGACCATTTGTGCCCGAATGGCCCTATCCGGGGCACGGGCGCAACGGAACCAACTGCATATCCCATGCGTCTAACTAGCAGTGGTGAATATCGTCCCTCTCGGCTCTGCAGGCGACCTGGTCTCGGCCGCGATCGCCGGTGACGAGACGGCATTCGACTCTCTGGTTGGTCCCCTCATCGAACCCGGCTTCAAGCTCGCCGCCGTCATGCTCCGGGATCGGGAGGAGGCGCGGGACGCCGTTCAAGAGGCTTGCGTGCTGGCCTGGAGACGGCTCTCCCAGCTTCGCGGCGAAGCCCAGCTGCGTCCCTGGTTCCTCACGATCGTGGCCAACCAGTGCCGGAGCAAGCGTCGGGGCCGCTGGTGGTCGGTCATGCGCTCTCCCGCGATTCACGAGCCTCGAGATCCTGCCCGCGAGGACTGGGACTCCCGCCTCGACCTCGATCGGGAGCTGCACGGCCTGCCGACCCGCCAGCGCGCGGCGCTCTTCCTTTTCTTCTATTCGGATCTGCCCCTCGCCGAGGTGGCCAAGATCCTCAAAGTCTCGCCTCAGGCTGCCAAGTCCCTGGTGCATCGCGCGGTGGTCAGTCTTCGGTTGAGCATGGTGGAGGTAACCCAGTGACGAACCAGCAGCGGGACCGCATCGCCGCGGCGTTCGATCGCGAGCTCGACAACTTGCCGTTCCCTCCCGAGCTGCGTTCGCAAGCAGTGCGCGCCGCAGCTGCCGGTCGCCACGCGCCTTCACACCCGCGTCATCAATGGGCTCTGGCCCTTGTGGCTGCCTTCATCGCTGTCGCCGTCGTGGCCACGCTTGTGGTGGGAACTCGGGGACTTCGACCGGCGCCTGCCAAGACCGGCCCCCCTCCGCCTCCTCGCGCCGAAGCCGGCGTCGCCTATGACGCGGCGCACGGTCAGCTGGTGCTTTTCGGCGGACGCACGGAGACTCAGTACTTTCTGAACGAAACGTGGACCTTCGATGGCAAGGGCTGGACACAGATGCATCCAAAGGTGAGCCCACCTGGACGCCAGATGGCCGGCATGGCCTACGACGCCGCTCGGCATCAGGTGGTTCTGGTTGGAGGCACGGTCAACCAGACTGGCAGGACTGTCCAAGTTCCGCTCAATGACACGTGGACGTGGGACGGACGCGTGTGGACCCAGCAACACCCAGCCAACAACGCCCCTGCCGTCCAATCCATGCCGCTGGCCTACGACCCGGCATCGCGAATGGTCATCGCGTTCTACGTCGAACCCGTGGTGAAGGGCAAACCGCACACATTGGGTTGGAACGGCACCGACTGGGTGGAGCTGCACCCAGCGGCCCAGCCTACAAACTCGTACGGGTCTTTTGCCTGGGACGGAACCCGGTTGATCTTCCTTGGAGACGCCCAGCAGGAAGGCGGGCGCTACCTCAACAGGACGTGGGCGTGGGACGGGACGAATTGGACACGGCTGAGTTCCGCGGTCAGTCCGCCTCCCGCGCAACAGTTTGCAACCGCATTTGATGCCGCCAACGGCCGCGTGATCGCCGTGAGTGGGAGCGAGACATGGATTTGGGACGGATCTACCTGGACACGTTTGAGCCAGAGCCATGCTCCGACGGGAGCGCCCTACATGGCGTATTTCCCCTCGCTCAAGAAGGTCCTTGCGTGGGGAGATGGCTGGAGCACCCGGACCGGCGACCTGTGGTCTTGGGATGGCTCGACCTGGACGCTTCTCCAGGCAGGGCCGTCGAGCGCACCATCACCAAACTCGCTCCCGGCGACCATGACCCCTGCCGAGGCTGAGACAGCCATCCGGAAGTTGGTCACCACGGCTCGTCCGGTCCTGCTGCCGAGCCAGCTGCCGTCGGGATTTGTTGACGCGTCGGTAACCGCTTCAGCGGACTACTTCAACGTTGAATACCGCACTTCCCAACGCGACAAGTCAATCTATTTCGGCATCGTGGTCGCGAATCCGCCCCCCGGTAATAAGCAAACAGTCACGAAGACCGTGACGTATCGCGGAGTCACCGCCCAGTACCAGGTCTATGACCCCGCGTCCCCACTCAGCCAGAGGTGGCTGATGTGGAACGAGCCTGGGACCATGGCGACGCAGATGACGAAAGCTCCCGGCGTTCCCTATTTCTTGTCTACCGACGGATTGACGGACCAGGAGTTCTGGCAGCTGGCCAACTCGCTCAAATAGAGGAACGACGTCGCCCTCGCGCGAAACCGCCCCGCGAATCAGTATCGCGGTCGGCGATGGACTTGAACCATGTTCGGGTGGATCATCCCGGACCCCTTGGGACGATGAAAGGCTGCGGTTGCCGGCGCCAACGCTTGCGGCGGACGCTGACGCTGACGCTGACGCCCTCAACTCCAAGGGTCCCGGATAGCATGCGGTCGTCCCAAGCCCCATTCCTGTAACGAATCGCAGAGAAGCTGCATCTAAGAGGGGTGAGATGTCCGACGTTGACGCCGTGAGGGCGGACGCCCGGGCCATCGGGCCCGAAGCCTTCATGGACGCAGTCGATCCACTGCTTCCGGTTGCTTACAGGCTTGCACGTGGGTTTCTGCGCAACCCGAACGAGGCAGAGGACGTTGTGCAGGAGGCAACCCTAAAAGCATGGAAACATCGAGGGTCTCTTCGAGCCGGCAGCCCAATCCGGCCCTGGTTCCTGGCCATCGTCGCCAACCAGTGCCGGCAGACGATGCGAGGCCGCTGGTGGTCGGTAATCAGGCAGCCGGATCTGTCATCCCCTACTCAGCACCAAGCTGGATCTGAATCGGATGAAGCCGCGTCTCTCAAGCAGGCATTACTAAAGCTGTCCGCTCGGGATCGCCTGATTCTCGTGCTCCGCTACTACCTCGACCTGTCGTTTCAGGACGTCGCCGCCACCCTACACATCTCAACGCCGACGGCGCGCGTAAGAACCCATCGAGCGCTGGCGCGCTTGAGACCAATCGTGGCAATCCCGGGAGAGCTCACCGATGAATGAATCGAACTTTCGAAAACTCCTCCACAAGGCAATCGGCGATTCCGACGCGCCGGCCCATCTGAGCAGCCAGACTCGCGCGGCGCTCAGGCAATCCGTCGCGAGGCAACCTGCCCGGCTGGGCGAAGGCCTGGTCGTCATTGCCGCGTTGGTCGTTGCGGTCGCCGTCATTGCCGCGTTGCTCGTGCCGCGGATGTTCACTCATGTTCAGCAGCCCGTCGGAGTCTCGTCTCCATCACCATCGCCATTGACGCCTTCACCTTCACCGGATCCGACTGCTTGCCGCATTCCGGTTGTCGTCGATGACAATCACACACGTTCGTCGACGCTAAATCTGATTGCGGGATTTGTCGAAGTCGCCACGGGGCATTTCACCGCTGACCAGAACGTTTCCTTTGCTGATCTTCCCTACGTCCCTCCTCAACCGGCGGGGGGCACCCTCATCCTGGCCACATACGATCCTGCGGTCAGACGCTGGATACCCAGTTGGCAGTGGTCTCCGGATCAGCTGTCGTACCTCTACGTCTCGTACAAGCCGGGATCGGCGGCATTGCACATCTACAACCTGGTACAGCATCAGGATCGAATCGCGTGGACCACCGGGTATGCAATCGACACCCCTTTTTGGAGACCGGACGGAATCTATGTGTCTTTCAACTATTACGGGAGTGACCCTCGGGATGTGGTGCGACGCGATAGCCAGAGGTTCTGGATAATCGACCCGGATTCTGGTCAGGCCAATATGGTCGACGAAGCCACCTTCAATCCCTATGCGGCCCTGATCACACACCCCGGGCCGGGTGGTGGTGCTGGGGGGCCCGACCCCGAGCGAACCCTCTTCAGAATCGGAACTCGAGATCCTGGGACTCGTTACACGGACTTCGCGATCCTCGACGGCAAGCGCGTAGACATCTACTCGGGCGTCAACGGCGATCAGATGGATTTCGACCCCTACAACGTCTGGTTCGAGGGATCGCGCCTCTGGTTCTCGAACTTTGACTCCAAGTATCTGTGGACCTGGACTGCGGCCACGAGCCTCGTTCGCTACCCGATTCAGATCCCAAACGCAACCGGCGACCCAACGCGCCCTGTTACGTATCGCGTTGCGGGACCCTGCATTACGTGACACCCGATCGGCAGTCTCATCCCCGCGCGTGGAGGATGGTCGAAAGAGGCTGTGACCGGAATTGCCGGTCGTGGCTGGATGAATTACTCAGCTAAGTAGGGCTCGTTAAAGAAGCAGGCAGCCGAGGTCGATCAGTACTCCTTCGCCTCGACGGTTTCGATGATTCGCGCCGAGGGGCCCTCGATGTGGGCAAGAGGGTTGCGCCACAGGTTCCGGAGTGCTTTCTCCATGGCCTCCGCCTCGGGCAAGCTGGCGAACTCAAGGTCGATCAACACGTAATTCGGGTCGCTTGTGCTCTGAAAGACACGGTGGCGAACCACTCCGGCCTTGGCCCTCCCGAGGGGATCCGCATCGAAGGCGTTGCGCTTCCAGGTGTCGAAGTCGCCGACTTGATGTTCGATGTGCAGGGTGGGCATTTCGATTTTCCTTATGTGATCGTGGACGACGATTGGTTGCCCCATTCGGGCACAGATGGGTCGATCCCGGGCAATCGATGCCCCGTTCGGGCACAAATGGGGCTAGGTGAAGCAGCGCTCACGGTTCGTTGAAGAAGCACGACTCCGCGCCGGTGTGGCACGCGGGCCCGGCGGCCTTCACCTTAAGCAGCACCGTGTCGAGGTCGCAGTCGAGCTTCACCTCCAGTACCTCCATCGTGTTGCCCGACGTCTCCCCTTTCCGCCACAGCCCTCGCTCTCGCGACAGGAACCACGCCTGGCCCGTCTCGCGCGTGCGCGTCCACGCGTCCTCGTTCATGTACGCGAGCATCAGCACCTTGCCGGACTCCGCGTCCTGAACCACCGCGGGTACGAGCCCTTTCGAAAAGTCCGGTTTCATGGCCTGATCTCCAAACCCCTGCTGGCCAGCTGCTTCTTCACGTCGGCGATGGCGAGCTCACCGAAATGAAAGACGGACGCCGCAAGCACCGCCTCCGCTCCACCGTCTGTCAGAGCCTCGTGCATGTGCTCGATCGAGCCCGCGCCCCCTGACGCGATCACGGGCAAGCGCACCGCGGACGTGATCGCTTGCAGCAGCCCGATGTCATACCCCTCGTGCGTGCCGTCCTTGTCCATCGACGTGAGCAATATCTCCCCCGCTCCCAACTTCTCGCCAAGCACCGCCCATTCCACCGCGTCGCGACCCGCGGGCTTCCGGCCTCCGTGACTGAACACCTCCCAGCCCGGAATCACCACCTGCCGGCGCGCGTCGATGGCGAGCACCACGCACTGGGACCCGAACACCTCGGCGCACCGAGTGATCAGCTCGGGATCGGCGAGGGCTGCGGTGTTGACCGACACCTTGTCTGCGCCGTGAGTGAGCAGCTCGGCCATGTCCTCGACGCTTCGCACGCCGCCTCCGACTGTGAGCGGGATGAAAACCTGGTCGGCGGTTCGCTCGACCGCGTCGAGGAGGATCTTGCGCGCGTCGGAAGACGCGGTGATGTCGAGGAAAACGATCTCGTCAGCACCCTCGCGGTCGTAGTTCGCCGCCAGCTCGGCCGGATCGCCGGCGTCGCGCAGGTTCTTGAACTTCACGCCCTTGACCACGCGGCCTTCGGTGACGTCGAGACACGGAACGATTCTTTTGGCCGGCATCAGCTGCAGAACGCCACGAAGTTCTTGTAGATGCGCAGCCCGTCTGGCCCACTCTTCTCTGGGTGGAACTGCGTCCCCATGACATTTCCGCGCGCCGCCGCTGCCGCCGGCGAGAATTCGCTCCACGCTATCGCGCTGTCCGACGACTCCGGCGTGAACGAGTGAACGAAGTAGAAATACGAGCGGTCTTTGATCCCCTGCCACAGCACTGCCTCGTCGCTCTTGGCGAGGCGGCACCACCCGATCACCGGGAGTCGCGGGCTGTCCTTCACCTCGACAACTTTTCCCGGCAAGAGCCCCAGGCCCTCGTGGCGGCCGTGCTCCGTCGATTCTTCGAACAACAGCTGATAACCCAGGCAAACGCCCAGCAGCGGCTTGCCGTTCTTCGCGAGCTCGACTATTCGGCGACCCAATCCGTTGTTGGATAGCTTTTCGAGGGCCGGCGCGAAAGCGCCGACTCCGGGCAAGACCAGGCCATCGGCCCGCTCGAGCTCGTCCTGGTCGGACGTGAGCTTGGGCTCGGCTCCCACCTGGACGAGCGCGCGCTCGACCGAGCGCACGTTACCGACGCCGTAATCGACTATCGCGATCAATCGAGCACGCCTTTGGACGACGGCACGCCCGCGACGCGGCCCGGCGACATCGCCTGGGCCAGAGCAAGGCCGAGTGCTTTGAAAGTCGCCTCGGCGATGTGATGTCTGTTGCGTCCACGAATGACGTCGACGTGGATCGTGGCGCCGAGGTGGATCGACAGCGCCTTCCAGAACTCTTCGATCACCTCGGACTCCATGGTCCCGATACGCCCCTTCAGCGCGACGTTGTACGAGAGGAAAGGACGCTTGCCGAGGTCGATCACCACGCGGGCCAGCGACTCGTCGAGGGGCGCGTACGCGGACGCGAAGCGCGTGATGCCCGCGCGGTCACCCAACGCCTGCGACAGCGCCTGCCCCACGACGATCCCTGCGTCCTCCACCAGGTGGTGCGCATCGACGTGCAGGTCGCCCGAGCCGC
>Ga0209117_1000598_pt1 | contig 14265 bp, 14 predicted proteins | sample BlaSpr_A8_OM2_M2_FD_187978 | JGI IMG/M metagenome (GOLD analysis project Ga0209117, IMG submission 187978) | Forest soil microbial communities from Thunder Bay, Ontario, Canada - Black Spruce, Ontario site 2_A8_OM2_M2 (SPAdes) (version 2) | ecosystem: Environmental > Terrestrial > Soil > Boreal...
CTTTATCGCGACTGGCTTCCGGCCAGCGGCGAGGAAGCACGCGACTTCCCGATCTATTGCCAGCGGCTGAGCTTCTTCCCGGAGGTGCCGGAGCATGAGACGGTCGCGGAACTTTTTCTGCCGCTGAAATAGCGCCTTCTGACGGCGGCCTGTCCCTTCCGATCGCAAGAAACGGTCAGGCTGCTGTCCACCTCTCGGTCGCTCCCGATTTATGGGTTCACGGCCTAAACTGTATCAGCCGCCGCTGCCGCCGATCACGGCGCGCACGGTATCGTCGGGGCCGAAATCTTCGGCGCCGTCGACATAGAGCAGGGCGCTGAGTTTCGACCGCGCCCGGTTGACGCGGCTTTTGATGGTGCCGACCGCGCAGCCGCAGATCGCCGCGGCGTCCTCATAGGAGAAGCCGGAGGCGCCGACCAGAATCAATGCTTCGCGCTGGTCCTGCGGAAGTTTGTCGAGCGCGGCGCGGAATTCCTCGAACTCGAGATGCGCGTTTTGCGCCGGTTGGGTTTTCAGCGTCTTGGCATAGCTGCCATCGGCGTCCTCCACCTCCCGCCGCCGCTTGCGGTAGTCCGAGCGGAACAGGTTGCGCAGGATCGTGAACAGCCACGCCGGCAGGTTGGAGCCGGGCTGAAACGAGTCGATGTTGGCGAGCGCGCGCAGCAGCGTCTCCTGCACCAGATCGTCGGCGCGGTCGCCGTTGCCGCTGAGCGAGATCGCGAACGCGCGCAGGCTGGGAACCGACGCCAGGATGTCGTCGCGAAGGGCATCTGTGAGAGGCATTTAATCCCTCCCCTCATTCTTGACAGCTTGATCGCCCGTGTCTCCCAGTTGGGGATCGGGCTGGGGAACATCAAGTTTTCGGATCAGCTCCGCGAACCGGTCCGGTACCCCCTGGCGTACGACATCGTCGTACATGGCCCGGAGCTGGTGACCGATTCTCGACTGAATTTCGGCATTTAGGCCACCCTGCTTGCCCGGTGCCGCATTCTTGCTGGCTTGAGACTTTACATCTTTCATGACCTGTTCCACGCTTCCCCGAGAGTTAAGTCCCTGTAGCTTCAAGAATTATCCTTGATTGGAGGCATTCTGCATGGGGGCTAATTCAATCTCAGCCGGAAAGTTCCGCGAACCATGGAACTTTTATCGGGCTCGGACGTAATCAGGCACGTCAGGGGAACCGGGTCACCCCGTTTGGATGCTTTGGCCCAAGGAAATAATGGAGTGGGGATGTCCCGATCACAGCTCGTTGCCGAACATTTACCGTTGTTGCGGCGCTATGCCCGTGCGCTGACGGGAAACCAGGCGTCGGGCGACGCATATGTCGGAGCCATGCTTGAAGCCCTGCTTCAGGATCCATCCCTGCTCGATGAGCAGCACGGACCCCGCGCCGGGCTTTTTCGATTGTTTACCCAAATCTGGAATTCGGTCTCGCTCAACGACGATCCCGACGTGGCGACGCTGCCGATGCCATCGGAGCGCCGGCTTTCGAATATCACCCCGTTGCCCCGTCAGGCCTTCCTGCTGCTGTCGCTGGAAGGCTTCGCCGAGGAGGAGGTGGCGTTCATCCTCGGGACGGATGTGGCCGAGACCCGCAAGCTCGCCGATACCGCGGGCCGGGAAATGGCGGCGGAGATCGCCACCGACGTGCTGATCATCGAGGACGAGACTTTTATCGCGATGGATCTGGAAAGCCTGGTGAAAAATCTGGGTCATAACGTGATCGGCGTCGCCCGCACCCATTCCGACGCGGTTGCGCTGGCCAAGAACAAGAAGCCGGGCCTGATCCTCGCCGACATCCAGCTTGCCGACGGCAGTTCCGGCCTCGACGCCGTCAACGAGCTGTTGCGGGTATTCGAGGTCCCGGTGGTGTTTATCACCGCCTACCCCGAGCGCTTCCTGACCGGCGAGCGCCCGGAACCGGCGTTCCTGATCTCAAAGCCGTTCCAGCCCGCGATGGTTTCGGCCGTCGCCAGCCAGGCGCTGTTCTTCCAACGCAATTCGCGCAACCGCGCCCCTCGGGCGGCGGCTTCCTGATCGGGAAGCTATTTGAGAAATAAAATCCGGCGCGCTTCGCGGCGCGCCGGATTTTTGCGTCGTGGCGCTACGCATCGGCGGACCGGATTGCACGAAACTTTGCATTTTTGGAAAAAAGCAGGGCGCGGCTGGCATCACCACAGCCGCGCCCTACGTCACCGGTCAATGGGGCAGGGGGGATAACCGGCTGCCGGGATGACTCACAGGCCCCCGGAGTCGTTCCCGCTTCCCGATTATTTTTTTGCACACGGTTAAGTGATAGCGGCCCCCAGAACCCTTATTGTTCCCGTCGCGTTGCTTCGCTGATCGCCATGGGGCGACAGACGACGGCGGGCGCAACATGCCACGGATATCCAGGGGAATTTTGGGCGCGATCGCCGTTTCACTCACGCTTGGCGCCATCCAGTTTGCGTCGGGCCGCGATCTATCCGAAGGCACCCAAGACCCGGCAGGCACGCCCACAACCGCGATCAATCGTGCGACCAAGGCCGATCGCGCTGCTGGCGTGGCAGCATCGCCAGTGCGGACGCAGACGATTTCGATTCGGCCGGACGGACTTTCGGAGACATCGGTTCTGGTCCGCGTGCCGGTCGCCCAGGCGACCCGCAAGGGCGCTTCTGCTCCCTCATTGCTAAAATCGGGGGATCGCAAGATGGCGGTGGCATGCGAGCCCGCCGTCAGCGTCTTGACCGAAGTCGCCAAGCGGCTTCAGCCGGGCCGCTGCGTTACCTGAGCATCAACGCCTGAAATCATTCCGCCGGCGCTTCATCGCTGGAGGAATTGCGGCTTGCCAGCAATCCCAATGCCAGGCCACCGAGGGCCAGAATCGGGATCAGCTTCTTGACGCCGATGGCGCGGATGATCTGGATGCCCGCCGCGACGAGCATCGGATCGGCCAGCGCGCTATGCACGGCGGATTTCGCGGTCTCCGCCGTGCGCGCCTTGACCTGATTTTTGCGCACCATGTAGCAGCCGGCCGCGATCAATGTGACGACAAAGAACACACCGGCCCCCGTCAGACAGGCCTCGACCAGGCCATATCGCTCCAGCACGAAGACGAAAGCTGCGGCGCACAGGAACGATGTCGTGATGAACAAGGCCACCGCTGCAGCGGCGGCCAAAGATGTCAGCCGCAAGACAGTGCCGGTAGAGTCCTTGAAATCATCGATCATGCGCCCAAACATCTGACGGCCTCGCTCAAAATAATGCTGACAAAGAGCCGGCGGCGCCGCGCGCCGCCGTGCGAATTAAAGAACCGATTGCGCAGATGCCACCTTTCCGGGAGAAGCGCCTGACGCTACCGGCGCCACGTCACGCCGATCAAAAAGCCGAGGCCGAGCGCCAGGCCTACGGTCGCAAGCGGGCGCTGCGTAATGACCTCTTCCAGCGTTTCTTCGATCGAAGAGGCCGCGTCCTGGGCGGCATCCATCATGGCGCCTCCGCGCTCCGATATGTCGTCGACAGCCGAATCAACATTGGCGCGGGCCTGCTTGTAGCCGCGGCGCGCCTGCTTTTGGGCGGTGCCGGCGAAGGAGTTGAGCGCGTCGGTGATCTGCTCGGTCAGGGCTGAGATATCGTTTTTCACGGCTGCTACATCCTTTTCGAGGCGTTCATAGGTCGCTTTATCCGTCAGATTTTGCATTCCAAATTCGCCATTGGTACTCGACATCAAAAGCTCCCGGATACTGAAGGTTCGTAACGCACAAACGTTTCGCTTTGCCGGAAGTTCCCGATACGAAACCAGATCAGTCCGGAGGCAGCTGCGGCGAATCCACCGGCATAAGATGCTCTTTGAGAATGAGGGCCACGATCAAAAGCGGCGAGGACAGGAAGCCGCCCATTGGTCCCCACAGCCAGGTCCAGAAGGCCAGAGCGATGAACACCGCGAGCGCGTTCAGCTCGAGCCGGCGTCCGATGATGGTCGGTGTGACAAAATGACCTTCAAGAAAAGTAACCCCGACGAAAGCCAGCGGCGCGATCAGGCCGGCGCCGAGGGTCGAGAACGCGATCACCCCGACCACGGTGAGGATCACGAACATCGCGACCGGGCCGATAATGGGAAAGAAGTTCAACGTCGCGGCCAGCGCGCCAAGCCCGGCCGGATTGGGCATGCCGGTGACCGCGCAGATGATACCGGTAGCCGTGCCGACGCCGAGATTGATCATGGTGACGGTCAGCAGATAGCCGCCGAGATGGCCCTCGATTTCGTTGAGAATGCGCAGGGTTCGCAGCCGCGCAGCATGATCGGCGAATGTCAGGATCAGCGCGCGCCGCAGGTCCCGCCAGCTTGCGATGAACAGGACCAGCGTCGCGAAGAACAGCAGAAACTCGGTGAAGGTCGGCGACAGGAACTCGACCGTCGGCTGCACCCAGTCGAATTTCGGCATCTGGATCGGCGCGGCGTCGGATCCGCCAAGCATGCTCTGGAGCTCCTGCCACAGCGCCAGCGGCCGGTCGAACACATGTAGTTTATCCTTGAGCAGCGATCCCAGCTCCGGCAGCCGGGTGCTCCATTGCATCAATGGGGAAGAGATCAGGCCGACGATGAAGGCGGAGCCGGCGCCCACCGCGGTCACGATCAGAACCGCCGAGACGGCGCGGGGAATTCGATGCCGCTCAAGAAATCCGGCGGCCGGCGACAGCATGGTGCCGACCACGAAGGCGGTCACGACCGGGAGAAAGAAGGCTTTCGCGGCGTAGAGAACGGCGACGACGCAGATGACGAGGAGCGCCACCAGCGCGAAGGCGACCACCTCCGCGCGTCTGATTACCGGCGGTAGTTCGCTTTTGCTGTCGGGGAGCGGCGTACCTACCCGCTCCGTACCTACCGGCTCATTGGGAAGGACACGCAACTGGCTCTCCCCCCGCGCTGTACCGTAAATGCGACTGGACTAGTGAGCCGCAAAGTCGCGCACCGAACCGGGCTCTGTTCGCCATAACCCGCTCGGCCTTGCAAAAGTTCCATCGCGGAAACGTGAGGGGAGGTCCGCTTGACAGGCCCGGCCTGTATTCGCGTCGCAGCGGAACTGCGGAGCTCCGGTGGCGTTTGTTGTGCAGAGCATCAGCGTGATGCGCATCGCATTGGGGCAAATCATGACACAGACATTCGCAGGCAATCGCAGGCAATCGCCGCGCGTGACCAACGCGCTGATCTTCGCCGGGGCATTGTTATTGGCGCCGGCAATTCTGTCCAGCGAGGCGAGCGCGCAGGTTTTGGGCTATGCAGCCGCCCCGCAAAGTTCGTTTCCGTCGGATAATATCATGCTGGCACCGACCGGGCGCGCGCTGACGGATGAAGGCGATGGAAGCGGGAGCGTAGTCCCTGAGCGGCTGCGGCGCAGCGTTGTTACCATCGACACCCGCGAGGCGCCGGGCACGGTCATTATCGATACCGGCAACACTGCTCTCTATTACGTGCTTGGCCAGGGCCGCGCCATTCGGTACGGCGTCGGCGTCGGCCGCGAAGGCTTCACCTGGGCCGGCGTTCAAACCATCAGCCGCAAGGCGGAATGGCCGGATTGGCACCCGCCGGCGCAGATGATCGCGCGCCAGCCTTACCTGCCGCGTTTCATGGCGGGCGGGCCCGGCAATCCGCTGGGTGCGCGCGCGATGTATCTCGGCTCCAGCGAATATCGGATTCATGGCACCAACGATCCCTCGACGATCGGGAAGTTTGTTTCCTCAGGCTGCATCCGACTGACCAATGAAGACGTCTCCGACCTGTTCAGCCGCGTCGATGTCGGCACCAGGGTCGTGGTGCTGCCGAAGAATTCGCCGCACTTCGAAGCCAGGGGGCTGGAAGCAAGGCGAACGATCGCCATTCGCCCGACAGCGGCGCAGCCGCGTCCTGTTGTGACGACGCTGCCCTCGGGCCGTCAGGCGATGAACCTTTCGACATCGTCGCTGTACTGAGCGCGCAACTTCGTTTCGGAGGCGGACATGGTCAGGAGAACAGGCAGGCAGGGAGCATTGGGCGTGGCAGCGGCATTGTGCGCGCTGGCCCTGGCGGCCCCCGCGGCGCACGCCGAAGACTTCCTCTCCGCGTTGTTCGGCGCGTTCGGCGGCGGCCGGTCGCATGCTCCTTCGGTCCCGCTGCCGTTTGCAAGTGAGGGCACTCCCTTCGCTCCGCAATACACAACGCGCCCGCGCGCCGGCTATTACGGCGGTGAGCAGGCCTATTGCGTGCGCACCTGCGACGGACGCTATTTCCCGATATCGGCATCCGACAATCAAAGCCGGGCGGAATCATGCAACAGTTTTTGCCCGGCGAGCGAAACCAAAGTGGTCTACGGCAGCAATATCGATAACGCCGCAACCGAGAGCGGAAAGCCGTATTCCGAACTGCCGAACGCGTTTCGCTATCGCAACGAGTTGGTCGCGGGATGCACCTGCAACGGCACGGACCAGATCGGTCTCGCGCCGGTTAAAATCGAAAAGGATCCGACGCTTCGCAAGGGTGACATTGTCGCCGGTGCCGACGGGCTGATGGTTGCCGGCCGTGGCGCCGACAAACGCGGCGCGTCGTTGAATTTCTCGCCCGCCTCGGAACGCGTGCGCGCGCGCTATCAGCGGGTGCCGGTGGTGGCGTCGGAGTGAGAAGCCGCCGAATAGGCGGCGGCCCGCTTTTGCTTCGAAATCAGGCCGCGCGAATTTTTCCCAGAAACTGCGTCACCTGACTGCCCAGTTGCTGACTTTGCGTTTCCAGCGTCTCGGAGGCGAGTTTCACATTATCTGCCGCTGCGGCGGCCGCATCCGCGTCGGTTTTGACGCCGGTGATATTGTCAGAGACGTTCTTGGTGCCAAGCGCAGCGTGCTGGGTGCTGCGTGTGATTTCCTGGGTGGCGGCGCCCTGTTCCTGGACCGCAGCCGCGATCGCGGTCGCGACCTCATTGACCTCGCCGATGATGCTGCCGATGCCCTTGATGGCGTCGATCGCTTCACCCGCCACCTTTTGAATGTCGGAAATCTGCTCGGAGATTTCTTCGGTGGCCTTGGCGGTCTGGCTGGCCAGCGATTTGACCTCGGACGCCACCACCGCAAAGCCCCTGCCGGCTTCGCCGGCACGCGCCGCCTCGATGGTCGCATTCAGCGCCAGCAGGTTGGTCTGGGCGGCAATGGTATTGATCAGGCCAACCACTTCGCCGATCCGGCCCGCCGTTTTCGCCAGTCCCTGGACCGTGCTGTCGGTTTCCCGCGCCTGGCTGACCGCGCGGCTGGCGATCCCCGCGGCATGCGCCGCCCGCTGGCTGATTTCGTTGATTGACGTGTTCAGTTCCTGCGACGCGGAAGCAACGTTTTCCACGCTCATCGAGGCCTCTTCGGACGCCTTCTCGGCTACCTGAACGCGCGCGTTGGTCTGGCGGGAAACCGCCGACAGGCTGGAGGAGGTTGTTCTCATCTGACCGGAAGCGTCGCCCAATTGCTGGAGCGTCCGGCGCACCATGTTTTCGAATTCGCCGACGTAAGTCTCGATCGCCTGTTGACGCGCCGTGGCGCCGGCGTTGCGTTCGCGTTCCTGGTGTTCAATCCTGAGTTTGTCGACGGCCTGTTGCTTGAAGGTTTCCAGAGCCCCGGCCAGCGCGCCGATCTCGTCACGGCGTGCGACATATCCGGTGTCGACGGTCAGATCGCCCGCGGCTACCTTCAGCATGGCGTCGCGCATATTGTGCAGCGGTTTGATGACGCGGCGGCCGACGGCCATCATGGCGCCGAATGTCAAGACAATCGCCGAAGTCAGCAGCGCGAGCTGCAACACCAGCGAGCGCAGGGCCTGGGAATGCTGGGCCGAAGTGTGCTCCCTGGCCGCGTCGAGTGCGGCCTCCGCGACGCCGACCGCGGCTGCGAGGCGTCCCACCGTGATCGGGCTCCACTGATTGGCCGTAAGTTCGGGCTTCTCGCCGGTCATCAGCGTCGTCATCAAACCATCGCGCAAGGTGACGTATTGCGGTTCGAAATACGCGACTTTGGTCGCGGCCATCGCAGCGGAAAGCGCCGGCGGCAACTGTATTCCCGATGCCGCCAGTTCCAGCGCGTTCCAGGCGATGTCGATGCCTCCCACGAATTTCACATATGCCAGGTGCGTTTCCGGAGTTATGCGTCCGGCGGCAAGCCCGTTCGAAATCAGCACCGATGCATCGCCGCCGGTGTTGCGCAGCAGCCAGGCGCTCTGCTTGATCGCCAGCAATTGGTCAATCGCGGCATCCTGATGGTTGACGGCGGCGACGAGCGCCGCCGACAGTTTGTCGAGGGTCTCAAGCAACGCCGCCGTCGTGACCATATATTCCTTGGGCAGCGCCGGACGGCGCGAGGCCTTCGGCTTGCTCATTTCGTTCCAGAATTCCTTATGCTGCTCTGTCAGCGTCTTGAACAGGCGATCCAGCTCTGGCACCAGCGTCGTCTGCTGCGCGAATTCGATGGAAGGGAGCAGTCCAAGGGCGTTGGTCATGGCGGGCATTTCAGCGTCGCGAATATTCCGCAGATATTTATCGATCGCGCTGTCGACCGGCTGATCGGCATTCAAGAGCCGGTTGGTCGTGGATCGATCGGTGCGCAGATTATGCATGGCCTTGAACAGATTGGCCGAGGCGTCTGATATCACCGCGATCCGGTTCGTCAGCTGCAAACGCCCCCAGGAATCCCAGGCGCTTAGCGAAAATCCGACTACAATGCAGAAAGCTGTTGTCAGGATTACTGCCTTGAGCAGCGCGGAAACTGTCAAGCGATTCATTATTATTGCCCCCCAAGTTCAGTCATTTGGACCAAAAATGGTAAACATTTAGACAGTTTACTTGCCGTATTAATACGGTGCGTTTTAATACGGTGCGTTCGGCACACTGACTCCTCAAAATGTTGAACGTCCGCAGCCCCGGTTCCTTGCCCGGAACCCGCGAGGCCATTGCGCGTTAAGGCCGGACCAAGGGTGGCTTCTCACGCTGTTTCCAAAGGATCTCCAGATGTTGATCGGTGCGCTGATTACATTTCTCGTCGTTATTCTAATTCTCTACCTGATCAACCTGTTGCCGCTCGATGGCCGCGCCAAGCAAATCGCGCGCGTCGTCGTGATCATCCTCGGCGTGATTTCCCTGCTGAAATACATCGCAGTGTTCTGAAATTGCGCCCGGCGTTTTCAATAAAAAAAAGCCCCGGCGAGCCGGGGCTTTTGCTTGACCGATGCCTTTACCGATCAGGAAACCTATTTGAGCGTTCTGAACCAGTCATCCACATCCTTGTGAATCTGGTCCTTGGCGAAGCCGTAGCGTTGCTGCAGCTTGCCTTCGAGTTGCTCGCGGCGGCCTTCGATCACGTTGAGATCATCGTCGGTGAGCTTGCCCCACTTTTCCTTCGCGGCGCCCTTGAACTGCTTCCAGTTGCCTTCAACCCGGTTCCAATCCATCGTCATCTCTCCGTTTGTGTTGAGATGAGCTTCCAACGGGCCGGCAATTCAAACGTTCCGAGGGAACTGCTTTTATCGATCAGCCGGCCGCCTTGGCTTCGCGGCGCCGTGCGGTCAGGATGAATTCGGTGTAGCCGTTCGGCTGCTCGCGTCCCTTGAAGATCAGGTCGCAGGCCGCCTTGAACGCGACGCCGTCGAAACCGGGCGCCATCGGCCGGTAGAGCGGATCGCCCTTGTTCTGCCCATCCACCACAACCGCCATCCGCTTCAGCGATTCCATTATCTGGTCTCTGGTGATCACGCCCTGATGCAGCCAGTTTGCCAGATGCTGGCTCGAGATACGCAGCGTGGCGCGATCTTCCATCAGTCCGATGTCGTGGATGTCAGGCACTTTGGAGCAGCCCACACCCTGATCGATCCAGCGCACGACATAGCCGAGGATGCCCTGGCAATTATTGTCGATTTCCTGTTTCACATCGTCAGGCGCCCAGTTCGATTGCGATACCGGGATGGTGAGGATGTCGGACAGCTTGGCGCGCGGGCCGGCCTTGGCCAGTTCCTGCTGGCGCGCCTGCACGTTGACCTGATGATAATGCAGCGCGTGCAGCGTCGCGGCGGTCGGCGATGGCACCCAGGCGGTGGTGGCGCCGGCCTGCGGATGCGCGATCTTCTGCACCAGCATGTCCGCCATCTTGTCGGGTGCCGCCCACATGCCCTTGCCGATCTGGGCATGGCCGGGCAGGCCATCGATCAGGCCGACATCGACGTTCCAGTCTTCATAGGCCTTGATCCAGGGCTGGGCCTTCATGTCGTTCTTGCGGATCATCGGTCCCGCTTCCATCGAGGTATGGATCTCGTCGCCGGTGCGGTCGAGGAAGCCGGTGTTGATGAACATGACGCGCTGCAAGGCGTTCTGGATGCAGGCCTTGAGATTGACCGTGGTGCGGCGCTCCTCGTCCATGATGCCGACCTTGATAGTGTTGTCAGGCAGCGACAGCATCTTCTCGACCCGGCCGAACAGTTCGCATGTCAGCGCGACCTCGTCGGGGCCGTGCATCTTCGGCTTCACGATATAAACCGAGCCGGTGCGGCTGTTGCGCGTTTTCGAAAGTCCCTTAAGATCGTGGATCGCGAGCAGGCCCGCGACCGCGGCGTCAAGAATGCCTTCCGGAATTTCGGCGCCGGTTGAGTCGAGCACGGCGTCGGTGAACATGTGATGGCCGACATTGCGCATCAAGAGCAGGCTGCGGCCGTGCAGCTTGAGTTCATTTGCATCCGATGTCTTGTAGACGCGGTCGGGATTGAGCGCGCGCGTGAGCGTCTTGCCGCCCTTCTCGAAGTCGGCGGACAACGTGCCGTTCATCAGGCCGAGCGTATTGCGATAGATCAGCACCTTGTCTTCGGCGTCGACCGCCGCGACGCTGTCCTCCATGTCCAAAATCGTGCTGACAGCCGATTCCAGGATCATGTCGGCAACGCCGGCCGGATCGTCCTTGCCGATCATGTGGCCGCGGTCGATCTTGATCTCGATATGCATTTCGTTGTTGACCAACAGGATCGCGGTCGGCGCGGCGGGGTCGCCCTGATAGCCGGCGAATTGCGCGTTCGATTTCAGCGCGGTCGCGTTGCCGCTTTTCAGTTTGACGGCGAGTTGGCCGGCGATGACGCTGTAGGACGTCACATCGGTGTGGCTTCCGGTCGCCAGCGGCACGGCCGAATCGAGAAAGGCCTTCGCTTTCGCGACGACCTTGGCGCCGCGGGCCTTGTTGAAGCCCTTGCCGGCTTCGTGCGGAATCACATCGGTGCCGTAAAATGCATCGTAAAGGCTGCCCCAGCGCGCATTGGCGGCGTTCAGGGCGTAGCGCGCGTTGGTGAGGGGCACCACCAGCTGCGGTCCGCAAATCTTGCCGATCTCTTCGTCGACATTTGATGTCTCGACCTTCTGCGTCGGCGGCTCCGGCAACAGATAGCCGATCTCCTTCAGAAACGCCGTGTACGCGTTCATGTCGAACGGCTTGCCTTTGTTGGCGCGATGCCAGCCGTCGATTTTCGCTTGCAAGGTGTCGCGTACCGCCAGCAGTTCACGGTTTTTCGGCGAAAGATCGCGGATGATGGCAGCGAGGCCGGCCCAGAACGCGTCGGGGGAAATTCCCGTTTTCGGGGTCGCTTCCTTGGCGATGAAGTCGAACAGAACGGGGGCGATTTTCAGTCCGTGGGCATCGATACGATTCATGACGGATTTTTTCTCACGAGAAACAGCAGTTACGACTGGTTTTCAGGGGGACGAGCGGCAAAAGCGCCCCGCAAAGGGCGCGATTTTCAGGGCCCTTTTAGCGCTAAAGCCGGGGCGATGAGAAGGCCCTTGGCGGGCCGCGATTGCCCATAACAAAGGCGGTCGGGAGGCTCAAATATTGGCAGCGAGGTCGACGAGTTCGTCGAACAGAATGCCAGACCTCGCCAGCATCCGCTCGATCTCGTCGGTCGCTTCCGGGACGGAGCGCGTCGAGGTGTCGATCGTCAACTCGCTCTCCGTGGGCGGCTGGTAATCGTTGCCGATGCCGGTGAACGCATGCAGCGCGCCGGCGCGGGCCTTGGCGTAATGGCCCTTGGGATCGCGGCTCTCGCAGACTTCGGCAGGCGTCGCGACATAGACTTCGCGGAACAGATCGTCGGCGATGCGGCGCGCCGCGGCACGGTCTTCCCGGGAGGGTGAGACCGCGGCGACGATGGCGATGTGTCCGTTGCGCGCCAGATGAACGGCAACTTCGGCCAGCCGGCGGATGTTCTCGGTGCGGTCGGCCGCGGAGAAACCGAGATCGCTGTTGAGCCCGGCGCGCAGCGTATCGCCGTCCAGCAGCACCGGCGAACCGCCAATGCCGAACAGCCTGCGTTCCAGCGCGCGCGCCAGCGTCGATTTTCCGGAACCCGGCAGTCCCGTCAGCCAGACCACGGCGCCGCCGTGGCGATAACGCGCCGAGCGTTCATCGGGCCGCAACGCGGATTCCACCGGCACGATATCGACGGGAATGGCGCGTTGACCGGCATCGACCGACAGCACCAGCCCGCCGCCGGCAATGCGGCCATTGACTTCGATCACCAGGCGTCCGGTGCGGGGATTGTCGGTGTAGGGATCGGCGGCAATCGAATGCGCCAGCGAAATGTCGATCTCGCCGACATGATTGCGCGCGATCGATTTTGTCTCCACGCTCGACAGTTCGCCGGGATCGACGGCTTTCTCGATGGCCACAACGGTGGCGCGGGTTTCCCGCGTGCCGAGGCGGACCAGGATCGAAGCCCCTGTCAGCAGCGGCTTGTCGTGCAGCCAGAATATGCGCGCGCGAATTCGGCGGGTATCGCGCGGGCTGGTTCCGACATGCGCGATCACGTCGCCGCGTTCGACGAACAGTTCGCGATCGAGCGTGATGCCGACCGACCGTCCTGCGCTTTGCGCGCCCTTGACTGGGGTAGCCGGCCAGCCCTCGACGGTCCTGATCCTGGCGATCTTGCCCGCGGGCATGATGACGATCTCGTCTCCGGCGGCAAGGCTGCCGGACTCGATGCGTCCTGCGACAATGCGGCGGTCGTCGAATTTGTAGATCGCCTGCACCGGCAGCCGCAGCGCAAGCGCTTCCAGCGGGCGCGCAGGCTCGAGCGCGTCGAGCGCCTCGACCACGGTCGGTCCGTTGTACCAGGAGATCCGCGGCGTGCGCTCGGCAACGCCGTCGCCGTCGCGCGCGGAAATCGGGATCACCGCCGAAGGCGTGACGCCGAGACCCCTGAGATGCGCGGAAATCTCGCTGCTGATCTCGTTAAATCGCGCCGCACTGAAATCGACCCGGTCCATCTTGTTGACGACGACAGCGACCTGTTTGACGCCAAGCAGATGCAAGAGATAGCCGTGGCGCCGGGTCTGGTCGCGAACGCCCTCCAGCGCGTCGATGATCAGAACCGCGCCGTCCGCCTGCGAGGCGCCGGTGATCATGTTGCGCAGGAATTCGGCGTGGCCGGGCGCATCGATCAGCACGATGTCGCGTGACCCGGTGCGGAAGCGGATCTGCGTGGTGTCGATGGTGATGCCCTGATCGCGCTCGGTCTGCAGCGCATCCAGAAGGAACGACCATTCGAACGGCATGCCGCGTCGGGCGCTGACCGCTTTGAGCATCTCGAGCTTGCCCTCGGGCAGGCTGCCGGTTTCGTGCAACAGGCGCCCGACCAGTGTCGACTTGCCATGATCGACATGGCCGACGATGACGATGCGAACCTGCGGCCGCGTGGTGCCGTTGGGTGTCGCTGATACGCTTGCTGGGACGATCATGTTCATCTGATCACTCAACTTGATGTCGGTTCAGAGATAGCCGGCGACGCGTAGCCGCTCGAAGGCGTCTTCGGTTTCGTGATCCAGCGCCCGGCCCGCGCGCTCCGGCACCTTGGTGCCGTCGAGCTCGAGCAGGATTTCCTCGATATTGGAGGCGTTCGAAGCCACGGGATTGGTGATGTCCTGATCGCCCAGCGAGCGGTAGCGCTTGCCGTCTTTGGCGAGATAGAGCGGGATGATCGGGATGTTTTCGCGTTTGGTGTAGGCCCAGATGTCGGCCTCGGTCCAATGCAGGATCGGGTGAACGCGCAAATGCGCGCCCGGCGGCGGCGAGGCGTTGAACTGGTCCCAGAATTCCGGCGGCTGATCGCGCACGTCCCATCCGCCTTCGGTGCCGCGCGGCGAGAACACCCGCTCCTTGGCGCGGGTGGCCTCTTCGTCGCGGCGAATGCCGGCGATCAATCCGTCGAAACCATATTTGGCGAGCGCGAGTTTTAGGCCATCGGTTTTGCGCGCGGCG
>Ga0209117_1000599_pt1 | contig 14262 bp, 13 predicted proteins | sample BlaSpr_A8_OM2_M2_FD_187978 | JGI IMG/M metagenome (GOLD analysis project Ga0209117, IMG submission 187978) | Forest soil microbial communities from Thunder Bay, Ontario, Canada - Black Spruce, Ontario site 2_A8_OM2_M2 (SPAdes) (version 2) | ecosystem: Environmental > Terrestrial > Soil > Boreal...
CGGAGGTCACATGGGTGGCTTCGGCGGAGGTCACTTCGGCGGAGCTCACATGGCGGGCATGGGCCGAGGTCACTATGATGGCTATGGAAGACGTCATGGCTCTTATGACTACGGCTATGGTTGCCCGTATTACACGTCATACAACTGGCCATACACCTGCACCTACTGAATGATGAGCAGATTCGGAAGTTGCCGGCGCGCGGCTTTCGCAATCTTAGAGGCTCACCTGTTTAAGGGACTCACTTGGAGACTGGCGAACAGCGAAACGCCAGTCTCCCAGGAGAGCTACCAGCCAACTCACCCGCCATCACTCGCGTAATCACGCCGCAGCCAAGCAATATTCACTGCGCCGTGGCGCGGGCGAAATCCACATAGATCTCGCGCAGGCGGTTCGTCATCGGGCCCGGTCTGCCATTGGCGACGGTTTTGCCGTCGATACTCACCACCGCCTGCACGAACAAGGTCGCGCTGGTGATGAAGGCTTCCTTCGCCGCTAACGCCTCCTCAATCGTAAACGGCCGTTCCTCGACGCGCAGCTGACGCTCTTCGGCGAGTGCGACCACCGCCTTGCGCGTGCAGCCCGGCAAGATCGCAGTGGAATTCTGCCGCGTCACCAGTACGTCGTCCTGGGTCAGGATGAAGGCCGACGACGACCCGCCCTCGGTCACCTTGCCGTCCTCGATCATCCAGGCCTCGCCGGCGCCCGCCTCCGCTGCGGCCTGCTTGGCAAGCACCTGCGCCAGCAGCGCCACGCTCTTGATGTCGCGCCGGGTCCAGCGGATGTCAGGCACGGTGATCACGCCGATGCCTGATTTGGCCGATGGCGCGTTGACGATGTCCTTGACCGAGGTGAACATGACCAGCGTCGGCTTGACGACCTTTGGAAACGCGAAATCGCGTCCGGTGTCGGCGCCGCGCGTCACCTCCAGATAGACCATGCCGTTCACGAGATTGTTGCGCGCGACCAACTCCTTCTGGATCTCCTGAATGCGATCGAGCGTTTCCGGCAATGCCAGCGCGATCTCGCCGACCGAGCGCTCCAGCCGAGCCAGATGCGAGGCGTTGTCGATCAGCTTGCCGTCCAGCACCGCCGCGACCTCGTAAATGCCATCCGCGAACAGAAAGCCGCGGTCCAATATCGAGACTTTAGCATCGGCAAGTGGCACGAACGACCCATTGACGTAAGCGATCTGATCCAAGCGAATTCTCCTGTCGGGCTGCGAAGCAACAATGCCAAATGATATACGCAAATTGTTAATGTCGATAAACCCTCGTACCGTCATTCCGGGGCATGCGAAGCATGAACCCGGAATCTCGAGCTTCCGGGTCTGGTCCTTCGGACCATCCCGGAATGACGTCGGGCCTTAATGCGACAAGATCTTGGACAGGAATTTTTGCGCGCGGTCGCTGCGGGGACTGCCGAAGAAATCGGTCTTGAGCGCGTCCTCGACGATTTCGCCCTTGTCCATGAAGATGACGCGGTGCGCGACCTTGCTCGCAAAACCCATCTCATGGGTCACGACCATCATGGTCATGCCCTCGCGGGCGAGGTCGACCATCACGTCGAGCACTTCGCTGATCATTTCGGGGTCGAGGGCCGACGTCGGCTCATCGAACAGCATGGCGATCGGGTCCATCGCCAGTGCCCGGGCGATCGCGACGCGCTGCTGCTGGCCGCCAGACAATTCGGCGGGATATTTGCGCGCGTGGTCCTTGAGGCCGACGCGGTCGAGCAGCTTTGCACCCTTCGCCATCGCCTCGCCATGCGATCGTCCGAGCACCTTCTCCTGCGCCAGGCAAAGATTCTCGATGATCTTCAGATGCGGGAAAAGTTCAAAATGCTGGAATACCATGCCGACACGCGCGCGCAGCTTCGGCAGATCGGTTTTGGGATCGTTGACCTTGATGCCGTCGAGGATGATTTCTCCGCTCTGGAACGGCTCCAGCGCGTTGACGCATTTGATCAGCGTCGATTTTCCCGAGCCCGACGGACCGCACACCACCACCACCTCGCCCTTGGCGACGCTGGTAGTGCAATCCTTCAGCGCCTGGAAGCTCGGCCCGTACCATTTATCGACGTGGCTGATCTCGATCATGAAGGTCTCGCTAATGGACAAAGGCGATGCGCGTCTGAAGACGCCTGACGCCGAATGACGCAATACAGGAAATTGCGAAATAAACCGCGGCCGCGAACAGATACATTTCGACCAGTCGCCCGTCGCGCTGCGCTACCTTGCTCGCGGCGCCGAGAAAATCCGGGATCGACAGCACGTAGACCAGCGAAGTGTCCTGGAACAGCACGATAGTCTGCGTCAGCAGCACCGGCAGCATGTTCCGGAACGCCTGCGGCAGCACGACGTAGCGCATGGTCTGGCTGTAGGTCAGGCCGAGCGCCTGGGCTGCTGCGGGCTGCCCCTTGGAGATCGACTGGATGCCCGCGCGCATGATTTCGGAAAAATACGCCGCCTCGAACATGATGAAGGTGACGAGCGAGGAGGTAAACGCGCCAACATGAATCGGCCGCGACGATCCCGTCACCCACTGCCCGATATAGGGCACGAGGAAATAGAACCAGAAGATCACCAGCACCAGCGGCAGCGACCGCATCAGGTCGACATAGAGGCCGGCAATGTGGCCGAGCAGTTTTAGGCCCGACAACCGCATCAGCGCGATCAGCGTGCCGATGATCAGGCCTCCCAGCGCGGCAAGGCCCGTCAGCGTCAGCGTAAACGTCATGCCGTCGAAAAACAGGTATCCAAGCGAGCGGCGGATGACATCGAAGTCGAAGTTGGCGAACATGGCTCGGTTCACTTCCCCGTAATGTAGCCGGGGACCGCCACGGTGCGCTCGAGGAAGCGCATCGCGGTGACGACGACCATATTGATCAGGAGGTATAGCACCGTCGCGGCAGTGAAGGCTTCGAACACCTGAAAAGAAAATTCCTGCATCGCACGCGCCTCGGCGGTCAACTCGATCAGGCCGATGGTGATGGCTACCGAAGTATTCTTGATGGTAGAGAGAAATTCGGAAGTAAGCGGCGGCATGATGATGCGAAACGCCATCGGCAGCAGCACGTAGCGATAGGTCTGCGCCGTCGTCAATCCGAGCGCGGTCGCGGCCAATTTCTGTCCACGCGGCAGGGAGTTGATACCTGCGCGCGTTTGTTCGGCGATGCGCGCGGACATGAACAGCCCGATCCCGATCGCCGCCGTGTAGAACGGCGCGTTGGAAATTTGCTTCAGCCAGAGCCCCCACGAAGGCGGCAGGATTTCCGGCAAAACGAAGAACCAGAGAAACAGCTGCACCAGCAGCGGCATGTTGCGGAAGAATTCGACCCAAGCGAAGCCGACCCAGGACGCCGTCTTCGACGGCAGCGTGCGCAGCACGCCGACGATCGATCCAAACACCAGCGCAATGATCCAGGCGCAGATCGCGGTCTCGATCGTCAGAACCAGCCCCGACAGCAGCATGTCGAGATAGGTGCCGGTCCCGTTGGGGGCCGGCTCCCAGAAAATCCGCCAGTTCCAGTGATAGTTCACAGGGCCTTCCGTACGCTAACGCTGCACCAATGATGCTTGCTCATGCAATGGCCGGGCCATCGCACGGCTAAAAAGCCTTACATCGCCTTGTAGGAGTCGGGATCGGGGGAATCGGAAGGCTTGGCGAACTCGTTCTTCAATTCCGCGCTGATCGGCGCGTTGAGGTTCAATCCCTTGGGCGGGATCTTCTGCATGAACCATTTGTCATACAGCCTCTGACCATCAGCGCTCTGGTAAAGCGCGGCGGTGGCGCCATCGGCCACCTTCTTGAAGGCCGGATCGTCCTTGCGCAGCATGATGCCGTAGGGTTCCGGCTTCGAGAACGCGTCCGTGGAAATGACGTAGGCGTCCGGATCCTTCGATCCGGCGACGAAGCTGGCGAGCAGGATATCGTCCAGCACAGCCGCCACAGCACGGTCGGTCTCGACCATCAGGAACGATTCGGCATGTTCCTTGGCCGGGATGATGTTGATGCCGAGGTTACGGGCAGCATTGGCTTCGGTGAGTTGCCTGATGTTGGTAGTGCCGGAGGTCGAGGCCACCGACTTGCCCTTGAGATCGTCGATCGAGCTGATCTTGCTGGACTTCTTCGAGACGAAGCGGGTCGCGGTCAGAAAGTGCGTGTTGGTGAAGGAAACCTGCTTCAGACGGTCGGCGTTGTTGGTGGTCGAACCGCATTCGAGGTCGATGGTGCCGTTGGCCAGCAGTGGAATGCGGGTCGATGACGTCACCGGATTAAGCTTGACCTCAAGCTTGTCGAGCTTGAGCTCCTTTTTCACGGCGTCGACGATCTTGTAACAGATGTCAATCGCAAAGCCGATCGGCTTCTGGCTGTCGTCCAGATAGGAAAACGGAATCGACGAGTCGCGGTAGCCGATGGTGATCGCGCCGGTTTCCTTGACGTTTTTTAGCGTCCCGGTGAGCTCCTCGGCATTGGCCTGGCCTGCGCCTAACGCGGCCGCGAGCGCAAGGCCAATCATACGCAAATGTTTCATTCGTGCTCTCCTCGCTTGGATCATTTCGGCAATGCTTGCATCATTCGGGTACGCCGCGACGGATCGGGCCCGCGCCGTCGATGTCAGCTCATGCAATGACCGGGCCATCGCATGAGCTGGCAACCTACATCGCCTTGTAAGAATCGGGATCGGGGGAATCGGAAGGCTTGGCGAACTGGTTCTTCAGCTCCGCGCTGATTGGCGCGTTGAGGTTCAGCCCCTTGGGCGGGATCTTCTGCATGAACCACTTGTCGTACAGCTTCTGGCTATCCGCACTCTGGTAGAGCGCGGCAGTCGCGCCATCGACCAACTTCTTGAAGGCCGGATCGTCCTTGCGCAGCATGATGCCGTAGGGTTCCGGCTTCGAGAACGCGTCCTTGGAGATGACGTAGGCGTCCGGATCCTTCGATCCGGCGACCAGACTGGCGAGCAGGATATCGTCCATCACGAACGCCACCGCGCGGTCGGTCTCGACCATCAGGAACGATTCGGCGTGATCCTTGGCCGGGATGATGTTGACGCCGAGGTTGCGGGCGGTATTGGCTTCGGTGAGCTGCTTGATATTGGTGGTGCCGGAGGTCGAGACCACCGACTTGCCCTTGAGATCGTCGATCGAGTTGATCTTGCTGGACTTCTTCGAGACGAAGCGGCTCGCGGTCAGAAAATGGGTATTGGTGAAGGAAATCTGCTTCTGGCGGTCGGCGTTGTTGGTGGTCGAACCGCATTCGAGGTCGATGGTGCCGTTGGCCAGCAATGGAATGCGGGTCGATGACGTCACCGGATTGAGCTTGACCTCAAGCTTGTCGAGCTTGAGTTCTTTCTTCACGGCATCGACGATTTTGTAGCAGATGTCCATAGCAAAGCCGATCGGCTTCTGACTGTCGTCCAGATAGGAAAACGGAATCGACGAGTCGCGGAAGCCAAGCGTGATCGCGCCGGTTTCCTTGATGTTCTTCAATGTCCCCGTGAGTTCCTCGGCATTCGCCGGCCCTGTACAGACCGCAGCGGCAAGCGCAAGGCCAATCATACGCAAATGTTTCATTCTGTCCCCTCCTCGTTTGGATACCTTCCGCGATGCTTGCATAATCCGGGCCGGAATAGAATGTAACTTTCGGCGGCCAGACGCCCCAAACCGCACCTATGACAGGGGTCGATCGTGTCGCCCTGCCCGCATGGAAATCTACAAGGCCCGCGGCATCTCGCCCAAATCCCAGAACAGGCCCGCCATGATGCCGAGCGCTTCTTCGGTCACCGACAGCAGAAGGTGTTCATCGGGCGCGTGCTGGGAGCAGCCGGGATAGGAGTGCGGCACCCAGATCGTGGGCAAGCCAAGGGCTTCGGAAAACACGTCGTTGGGCAGCGAGCCGCCGAAATTCGGCAGAACCGCCGGCGCCTTTCCCGTCGTCTGCCGGATCGACTGCGCCGTCCAGTTGACCCAGGGGCTGTCGAAGTCGGTCCGCGATGCGGCAAACCTCTGCGCCGCCTGCACCTCGACCATTGCAAAACCGTTGTCGTGCAAATGCGCCCTGATCACATCGGCGATTTGATCGACCTTGGTCCCGACGACAAAGCGAAGCTGCAGAACGGCCTGCGCCCGTCCCGGAATGGCGTTGGCCGGCTTCTCGATATTGCCGGAAGATATTGACAGCACCTCCAGCGTATTCCACGCATAAAGCCGCTCGGCGGCCGACAAGCCTTCCTCGCCCCAATTCGCTGATAGTGCCGGCTCGTCGGACATCGGCTCGATCTTCACATCGGCAAGTGTGGCGCGGATCTGGTTGGAAATGCGCGGCGGCTTCAATTCGTCAAGCAACAGACGTCCCTTGCCGTCGACCAGGGTGGCGATCGCGCTTGCCAGGATGGTCGCGGGATTGGCGAGAACCCCACCCCAGTTGCCCGAATGATGCGAACCGTCGCGCAGGTTCACATCGAGGTGAATCCGTATTCCGCCTCGGCAGCCAAGGAATATCGTGGGACGATCGGCGGCAAGCCGGGGCCCGTCGGATGCCACAAACAGATCGGCGGCGAGTTCCTCGCGCAGTTGCTCGCAAACCTGGCGCAAATCCGGCGACCCGATCTCTTCGCCCGTCTCAATGATGAATTTGGCATTGAAGCCGAGCCGGCCCCCCCGCGCCTCGCGCACGGCCCGAAGCGCCGACATATTGATGCTGTGCTGCCCCTTATTGTCGGCGGTGCCGCGGCCGTAGACACGATTACCTGACGTTGTCGTCCGCCACGGATTAAGGTTGTCCCGCCACTCTCCCACCATGCCATCGACGACATCGCCGTGTCCGTACATCAGCACGGTCGGCGCCGATGGGTTATCGCGATATTCGGCGAGAAGATAAGGGTTCTTGCCGGTCGGCGATTCGATCAATCGTGTCGAGAAATCGAGTTGCGAAAATGCGGGCGTGAGTTCGTCTTCGAGATAGGCGCGCAGCGCATCTGCCCGCTCGGGGTTCTGGCTTTCCGTGGGATAGGCGACCCGGCGGTCGAGTTCGGCGAGAAACTCGCCGGAATGAAGATATTGGCGCGCCCGGGCGATAGCATCCGTTCTGGTCATGGCTTCCTTTTCCGGTTCACAAGCGTCTTTCGAGTTGAGTCACCGTATCGGGATACGACGCCGGCCGGAAGCAGGCAACGCGCCCCTGGAATTTGCCTTGCCAAAGTCAGCCGGAATGCAACAAATTCCGCCAATGGCCCGGCGTTCTGACCGGCTGCAGACGACAACTCGCCGTGCAAGGCGTGCCTTGAGGCTTTTCGATCATGAAAAAAGAAATCCGGCTCAACGCCTTCGCCATGAATTGCGTCGCGCATCAATCGCCGGGGTTATGGACCCATCCGCGCGACCGCACCGCCGAGTATAACCGGCTGCCGTACTGGACCGGTCTGGCCCGGACGCTGGAGCGCGGCCGGTTCGACGGTCTGTTCCTGGCGGATGTGCTGGGCGTCTATGACGTGTTCGGCGGCAGCCCCGATGCGGCGCTGCGGAATGCCACGCAAACGCCCGCCAATGACCCGCTGCTGCTGATCCCGGCGATGGCCGCGGTCACCGAAAATCTCGGCTTCGGCGTGACATCCAATCTGTCCTACGAGCCGCCCTATACCTTCGCGCGGCGAATGTCGACGCTGGACCATCTCACCGAAGGGCGGATCGGCTGGAACGTGGTGACGGGCTATCTCGACAGCGCGGCCCGCGGCGCCGGCAAGGACAAGCAGACCGCGCATGACGACCGTTACGATGTCGCCGACGAATATATGGAGGTGGTCTACAAGCTCTGGGAAGGCAGCTGGGAGGACGACGCGGCACTGCGCGATCGTGTGGGCATCTTCGCCGATCCGTCGAAAGTCCATCGCGTCCAGCACCAGGGAAACAATTATCGGGTCGACGCGATTCACCTGAGCGAACCGTCGCCGCAACGTACCCCCGTGCTCTATCAGGCCGGCACGTCGCCGCGCGGACGGCAATTCGCCGCGCAACACGCCGAGTGCGTGTTCATGTCGGGACCATCCGCCAAGATCATTGCGCCACGCGTCGCTGCTATTCGTGCGCTGGCCGCGGAAGCCGGCCGCAACCCGGCCGAAATCCTGATGTTCAGCATGATGACCATTATTCTCGGACGAACCGAAGCCGAGGCTGCGGCGAAGTACGCCGACTATATCGGCCACATCAACCCGGAGGGCGCGCTCACTCTGATGTCGGGTTGGACCGGCGTCGATTTTTCGACCTACGACCTCGACCAACAGGTCCGCCACGTCCAGAACGACGCCGGCCGCACCGCGATGGACAACATCACCCGCGCCGATCCGGATCGGGTCTGGACCGTGCGGGAGGTCGCCCAGCATGTCGGCATCGGCGGCATCGGCCCGGTGGTGGTCGGCACGCCCGAGAAGGTCGCCGACGACATCGAGGCGTGGTTCGATCAGACCGGGGTCGATGGCTTGAATGTCCCGTTTGCGGTTTCGCCCGGAGATTTCGAGGATATCACCGACATGCTGGTGCCTGAGCTTGTCCGCCGCGGGCGTTACAAGGACGCCTACAAAGAGGGAACGTTGCGCGAAAAACTGTTCGGCCAGGGGCGCGCGCGACTCACCGCGCCGCACCCGGCCGTGCAGTATCGGCATCATGTGGCGGCGAAGGCGGCGGAGTAAACCGCTGGTATTATCGTCATTGCGAGGAGCCAAGCGACGAAGCATCCGTCATTCCGGGGCGATGCACAGCATCGAACCCGGAATCTCGAGATTCCCCGATGTGCAATTGCACATCTGAGGTCTGGTGCTAACGCACCATCCCGGAATGACGGCCCTTACAGTGAACCGTCGACCACTACCTCGATCAGTTTCGCACCGGGCCGCCTGAATGCCGATGAGAGTGTCGAAGGCAAATCTTTTGCCTCCGTAATCCGCATCGCCTCCAGCCCGAGCGCTTTTGCCATGCCTGTAAAATCCACAGGCGGATCGACAAAATCCATGCCGACGTAATGATCGTCGCCGTGAAACGCCAATAGCCGCTGCTTGATGATGCGATAGCCGCCATTGTTGACGATCACCACCGTCAACGGCAGCTTGTGATGCGCCGCCGTCCACAGCGCCTGGATCGAATACATCGCGCTGCCGTCGCCGGAAAAACACACCACCGGACGGTTGGGATTCGCCAGGCTGACGCCGACCGAGGCCGGCAGTCCCCAGCCGATGCCGCCCGAAGCCAGCGCATGATAGCCGTAGCGGTCGCGGTGCGGGCGCAGCGCGGTGACCTGCCGCGAGGAGGTCAGTCCCTCGTCAACCAGGATGGCGTTGTCGGGCATCGCTTCGACCACCTGCAATGCCAGCCAATCCGGATCGATCGGCGAACGATCCTTCGCTTTGGAGATTTGTTCGACCAGGGTTGCGCGCCGCGCCGTCCAGTTTTTCGACTTCAGCGCCGCGATCCCCTGCCCGGCGCGGGCATCGAGCGCGGCGCCGCCGGCCGACTTGAGCGCCGGAATCAGCACCCGCAAGGTTTCCCTCACATCGGCCTTGAGCGCGATCTCCGCGCCGTAGTTCTTGGCCAGATCCCAGTCGACCAGGCCGACCTGCAGGATCGGCATGCCCTCGGGCAGCGGATCGACTTCGCTGTGCACCGACATCCGCAAGGGGTCGGCGCCGAGCACGATCATCAGATCGTAAGGCGATAACACCTCGCGAACCTGTTTCTGCGAACGCGACAGCGCGCCCATGAAGCACGGGCTTTCCGACAGGAAATGGGCGCCGTAGGGCGCCGATTGCTGATAGGCGGGGCAGCCGAGCGAGGCCGCCAGCGATGCGGCCTCCTGCAGCGCGTCGCTCTTTACGACTTCATCGCCGGCGATGATGACGGGCCTCTCGGCTTTAAGGATGCGCGCCACAAGCGCCTGCAAGGCCTCGTCGGAGGGTTTTACCCGCGTGTCGACGCGGGTCGAGCGGCCGAGTTCGATCCCGGCTTCCGAATTGAGGATATCGCCGGGCAGCGAGATGAATACCGGCCCGGTCGGCGGCGTGGTCGCGATCTTGGCGGCGCGGCGCACGATCCGCGGCAGGTCCTCGAGCCGCGTCACCTCGACCGCCCACTTCACCAGCGGCTCGGCCATCCGGACCAGCGGGCCATAGAGCAACGGCTCCGTGAGGCCGTGCCCCTGCTCCTGCTGGCCGGCGGTCAGGATCATCGGCGTGCCCGTAAAACTCGCGTTGTAAAGCGAGCCCATGGCATTGCCGAGCCCGGGCGCGACATGGACATTGCAGGCGACGAGACGCCCCGACGCCCGGCTGAAGCCGTCTGCGATGGCGACCACAAGGCTTTCCTGCATCGCCATCACATAGGTGAGGTCGGGATGGTCCTTGAGCGCATGCATGATCGGCAATTCGGTAGTGCCGGGATTGCCGAACAGGTGCGTGATGCCCTCGTCTTTGAGCAATGCGAGGAACGCCGAGCGCCCGGTAATACGATTCATGAAAGTCCTCCCGTTCCCGCGGTCGTTACCGTCGGGATCGAGCCAACATGGCCGATCTCGCATGGTGAGATCAATGGATCGCGGTCATGGCTGCCCTGCATCGTTGGACTCGACTCCGCGATCCAACTCAGAACAGCCCGTCATGATCGATACGCTTCTTCCTTTTCGAGCGCTGCCAGACCACACCGGGGAACCCCTTCAGCGGCACCAGCGGCTCGCCGGTATAGGCCCACTCCTGCAACTCCTCGATCGCGATATGATAGAGCGGCTGCCGGCCGGTACGGCCGGCGAAAAGCGCGCGCGGGATATTCACCATGTGCGGCGAACGGGCGCGTTCGTAAAACAGCGGCGTGCCGCATCGCGCGCAAAAGCTGCGCACGGTCTTTGCGGTTTTGTCCTCGAAACGCGTAATCCCCGCCTTGCCCTTAGCAATGCGAAAACGCTTGCGCCAGCTGCCGACATAGGTCGCATACGCAGCGCCATGCGCACGGCGGCTGCCAAGTGAATGATCGTGCCAGGCCCAGCGGGCGGGCGTGTCGATCTCGAAGCAGACGCGGCCGCACAGGCATTGACCTGTGGAGATTCCACCCGCTTTCGCTGCTTTTGCCATTCGCGCCTTCCGTCTCCATCGTCATTGCGAGGAGCCAACGCAACGAAGCCACACAGACTCCGTCAATCCGGGATGGTGCGTAAGCACCAGACCTCAGATGCGCAATCGCGCATCGGGGAATCCTTGGATTCCGGGTTCGATGCTCCGCATCGCCCCGGAATGACCAGTCCACGCTTCGCTGCGCTCGCAATGACGTTGATTCTCACGCCCGCTCAAGCTCACCATAGGCGGGATAATCGATATAGCCGGCCTCCTCGCCGCCATAGAAGGTCGCCCTGTTGTAAGGCGTCAGCGGATATCCGTGCTTAAGACGGCGCGGCAGGTCCGGATTGGAAATGAAGGTGCGTCCGAACGCGACGGCGTCGGCATGGCCGGCGGCGATCGCCGCCTCGGCCGTCTCGCCCGTAAAACCGCCGGCCGAGATCAGAACGCCGCTCCAGTTCGGCCGAAACAGCACCATCGCCGAAGGCACGTTCTGATGGTTGACCTCCGCACGCCCGGCACCGCTGCTGCGCGGCTCGACGAAATGCAGATAGGCAAGACCGAGCGGATCGAGCGCGTTGATGACATGCGTGTAAAGCGGTACCGGATCGGCTTCGCCGCTGTCATTGGCGACGCCATAGGGCGACAATCTCACGGCGACGCGGTCGGCGCCCCAGACCTCGATGACGGCCTGCGTGATCTCCATCAGGAATCGCGCGCGGTTGGCGATTGACCCGCCATATCGATCGGTCCGCAGATTGGTATGCGATTGCAGGAACTGCTCGATCAAATAGCCGTTGGCGCCATGAATCTCGACGCCATCGAACCCTGCCTTCAGCGCGTTGCTTGCGGCTTGCCGATAGCTGTCGACCACAGCGGCGATTTCGCTTGTCTCAAGCGCACGGGGGGTCTCATAAGACGCGGACTTTCCGTCAGCCGTCATTGTCTTCAGCGCCCCCGAAATCGGCACCGCGGAAGATGAAACCGGCAACACGCCGCCCGGCTGGAACGAGGAATGCGACACCCGCCCGACATGCCAGAGTTGGAGAAAGATCACTCCGCCCCTGGCGTGAACCGCATCGACAACGCCCCGCCAACCCTCGATCTGCGCTTGCGAATGGATGCCCGGCGTGCCCGGACTTCCGTGACCCGTCGCCACAACGGGCGAGGCTTCCGCGATGATCAATCCGCCCGGCGTCGCCCGCTGGCCATAATATTGCGCGTTCAATGGCCGGGGCGCGAGGCTCGGCTTTTCCGCCCGCATCCGCGTCAAGGGCGCCATCACGACCCGATGACCGAGCCTATGGGGACCGACCTGCAGCGGTGAAAACAACGAAGGAAAATTCATGTCTGCCCCGGAATAATTGTTGCTCTTTGATGTGTAGCGGGTTCGGCTTGTATGCAAAAGCCTTCCGCGAGCGAGATCGCGCCGAACGAAGACCTCCCATGCCGTTTCGTGCATGGTAGGTACGCCGTATCGGCATAGTTCGATCGTTCAACCGGCAATCCCTTCACGTCAGGAGAACTCGCGTGCCCCACCCAGCCATCTCGCCTAACAGCGTTGCCGTCATCACCGGAGGCGCGTCGGGTATCGGCCTTGCCGCCGCGAAGCGGTTCGCCGGTCTCGGCATGAAAGTTTGCATCGCGGATTTGGGAACTGAGCGTCTCGCCGAGGCAGAAGCAAAATTGTCATCAACAGCGCCAGGCGGTGCCGCCGATATCATGGCCATGGCCGCTGACGTCAGCCGTATCGAAGACGTGTCGGGACTGGAGCTCGCTGTGCGAAAGCGGTTCGGCGGCACCGATATCCTGATGAACAACGCAGGCATCCAGCCGGGCAGCCAGATGTTCGGACCCTTGCAAAACTGGCAGCGCATTCTCGGTGTGAATCTTTGGGGCGTGATTCACGGCTCGCAGGTTTTCGCGCCTCAAATGATCGAGCGCGGACGCCCCGGCCTCATCATCAACACCGGCTCGAAGCAGGGCATCACCACCCCTCCCGGCGATCCCGCCTACAATGTCTCAAAAGCGGGCGTGAAATCCTTCACCGAAGCGCTGCAACACGAGTTGCGGACCGCAACAGGCAGCAGGATAAGTGCACATCTTTTTATCCCCGGCTTCGTCTTCACCGGCCTCACGGCAAAAGGCCGGACCGAGAAGCCGGCCGGCGCCTGGACACCGGAGCAAACCGTCGACTTCATGATCGAACGAATAGGCGCCGGAGATTTCTACATCCTGTGCCCGGATAACGATGTGCCGCGACAGCTCGACGAGCGGCGGATTCTTTGGGCCGCAGGCGACATCGTCGAAAACCGGCCCGCGCTTTCGCGGTGGCATCCGGATTACGCCGAGGCGTTTGCTGCGTTTGTGAAGGACAAGTGACGAAGCCCGGCTTCAAAGCGTCTCTTGCTTGTGGTCGCATTGCTTGCAGGCGAATTTCACGCGGACCGCGCCTTTTTCCGCCGAAATGCGATTTGGCGCGCCGCATTTTCCGCAGATCGCCTCGATGCGGGTATTGCCCTGCTTAACGACAATGGCCTTGCGCGCCATGGTTTCACGGATCAGGCGCTCGGCCTCTTCCCGCATCGACTGCTTCGACATCCGCTCACACCTGTCCTGACCACCGAAGCAGCCTTATAGCACCGACATCGCATCTTGCGACCAACCTGTTGCGAAAAAACTGCTTCTTAAGCCGCATCCCTCTTTCTCAGGTCATTCGGATTCTATTTCAGCAGCTTTTTGTTACGAGATTTCAGATCAAGTTACATCTGTAACAGCGAACTCGCTTTGGCCGCGCCGCGCGCTCGACCTGCGGGCAACTCGTTCACTGAATTTAAATTTAATCAGGCGCGGCTCGCGGAGAGTTGAGTGATGGAGTCGTCGAAGCCGGTAGCGATTTTGCAAAACGATTGCCATCTGAAAACGGTGTCGTGGTTGGGAGCTACATCTCGGAGAATGGTTATGTTGCGCAAGACAATGATCGCGTTATTGGCAGTTGCGGCCGTCGGCCTGGCTGCGCCAACAATGGCGTTGGCTCGTGGCGGCGGAGGCGGTGGTGGTGGCGGCGGTGGCGGCGGTGGTGGTGGCGGTGGCGGCCACGGCGGCGGCATGGGCGGTGGCGGCTTTGGCGGTGGCGGTGGCCACGGCGGCGGCATGGGCTTTGGTGGTGG
>Ga0209117_1000600_pt1 | contig 14257 bp, 13 predicted proteins | sample BlaSpr_A8_OM2_M2_FD_187978 | JGI IMG/M metagenome (GOLD analysis project Ga0209117, IMG submission 187978) | Forest soil microbial communities from Thunder Bay, Ontario, Canada - Black Spruce, Ontario site 2_A8_OM2_M2 (SPAdes) (version 2) | ecosystem: Environmental > Terrestrial > Soil > Boreal...
GGCTGGACCCGAAGACAGGGGAAACAACCGAATTCAAGCCGCCCGACACGCCGAACATGAACGGCGTTATCGTCGATGGCCAGGACAACGTTTGGTTCAGCGATTTCATGGGGCACAAACTCGGGAAGTTGGATCCCAAGACCAAGTCTTTCACGATGTATCAACCGCCTACAAATGGGGCTCGGCCATACGGTCTCGTTCTCGATAAGAAGACCGGATACATCTGGTATGGGGATTTCAGCGCGAATAGCATCACTCGATTTGACCCCAAGACCACGCAGTTCGTGGAATATCCAATCCCGACGCGAGGCGCCTATCCTCGCTTCGTGGGAGTGGATGCCAAGGGGCGAGTTTGGTTTGCAGAATGGTGGAACGGGAAGCTTGGCATGGTCGATCCCGAAGGGTCGCAGCAGTTGGCTTCGCGATAGGCAGCTGCAACCGAGAACCGAAGTTGCGGACGGGGCGGGCTTATGGTCCGCCCCGTTTGCTTTTTGCGGTCGCCGACTTTCAGATTGCGACCTTGGCAGAGATCTATGATCAATTCGACTCTAAACCCGCACCCTTACGAACCAAGGGTGCGGCACCCATCTATAACTGCCCTTTTGCGTTTTGCATCTGGGCTTGCCACAAGAACGAACCCGTCGCGAGGGGCAAATGTGTAATTGACATCAATTCCTGCCTCTGTTAAGAGTTCGCTCAAGGAATCCCAGGGGGCATATATGAATCCGAAGAATTCTGATCGCAGGCGGTTTCTGAAGAACGGCGCGGCGCTGGCCGGGTTGGCCGTTGGGGCATCGGCGAGCGCGCTTCCGCTTGCGGCCGAACCCGCGCTGGAGAAGGTTGACGAACTGCACCTCCACGGTGAGCGCTCGCACTTCGTGGAGTCGGTTCGCACCGGCAGCATCAACAATCCAGAGCGCCGGCTGAAGGATGAGCCGGTGGCGTTCGGGCTTCGATCTCCCCTTCAGGACCAGATAGGAATGATCACGCCGGCTTCGCTGCACTTTATTGTTTCCCACGGTTTCGAGCCGCCTGACATCGATCCGCGGGAGCACCGTTTGCTGATCCACGGCATGGTCGACCGTCCGCTGATATTTACCGTGGACGAATTGAAACGCCTGCCTTCCGTGTCGCGATTTCATTTCATCGAGTGCCACGGGAACAGCACCACGGCGGGACCCGGCGGCCCAGCGCGGATTGCGCCGAATGCGACCGCTCAGGATACGCATGGGTTCACCAGTTGCAGCCAATGGACCGGGGTGCCGCTTTCGCTGTTGCTCAAGGAAGCCGGCGTCCAGAAAAGCGCGAGCTGGATCATGGCGGAAGGCGCCGACGCGAGCAAACATTCCAAGAGTTTTCCGCTGGCGAAGGGCATGGACGACGCGATTGTCGCGTACGGTCAAAACGGCGAGCCCATACGCCCTGAGCAGGGTTTTCCGCTGCGGCTGGTGGTTCCGGGCTGGCAAGGGATCAACAACGTGAAATGGCTCCGGCGAATCGACCTGGTGGACGAGCCTTACATGTTCATGATGGAGACCAGCAGGTATCCTTCGCTGAAACTGGATGGGAAATCGCGCTGGTTCGAATTCGAATTGGGACCAAAATCGGTGATTACGCGGCCTTCCGGCGGACAGCACCTGCCCGTGCGTGGTTACTATGAAATAAGCGGCTTGGCGTGGTCCGGCGGGGGCGCCATTCGCCGCGTCGAAGTCTCCACCGATGGCGGCCGGTCGTGGAAGGACGCACAGCTGCATGATCCGATTGCCCGGAAAGCGCACACTCGATTCTCTATTCCGTGGAATTGGGATGGAGAGGAGGCCATCCTCCATTCCCGCTGCACGGATGATCAGGGCACGGTCCAACCGTCGATGACCGAAGTGGCAAAGCTGTGGGGAACTGACACGGAGTATTTTCGAAAAACGTCGCTGATCGTTGGCGACTTCAACGCCATTCAACCCTGGAAAGTAAACAAGGACGGGAGCGTTCAAAATGCGCTTTTCTAGCGTTTTCGCCACTGGGATTGCCTTGTTGGCGGCGAGCGCGGCGCTGGCGCAAACGCCGTCCTACACAAATGTTGGCAGAACGCCGACCAAAGAGGAAATTCAGGCCTGGGATATCGCCGCGGGGCCTGACGGAAAGGGTCTCCCGCCCGGACAAGGAACCGCGAAGGAAGGCGCGCCGATTTTTGCAGCAAAATGCGCCGTATGCCACGGCACGGCTGCGGAAGGCGCCAAGATTGGCCCTCGCCTAACGGGTGGCCAAGCCGAAATCGAAACATTCACTACACTTCGGCCCGTGAGAACGCTCGGGAGTTACTGGCCGTACGCGACCACGGTTTGGGACTACATCAATCGCGCGATGCCTCGCAATCAAGGTGGAACGCTCAACGCGAATGAGGTCTATGCGCTTACTGCGTTCATTCTCTTCAAGAGCAACATTGTCAAGGAAGATGACGTGCTGGACGCGAAGACGTTGCCGAAAGTCCAGATGCCAAATCGGAATGGATTCGTTCCTCCAAAGTTCTCGGATATTCCGGATGAAAAGAAACGGGGATGCAAGCAAGGCGTTTGCCCGTAAGGAAAAGTGGTTCGGCGAGTTCAGCTTTTCAACGAAGTACGACCTGGAAGTTATGGGAGGCCCGTATTGCCCGTGATGTCCGTCCGCTCGAAGCTGATATCACCCGTGAGGCATGAAACTGATCCGCTACGAGTTTTCGATCAAGCCTTTAGGAGATGTGGGAATTTTGCCGGGCTATTGTCGAAGCCTGGGAAAACGGTTTGGAGATTCTTGCTGCCCAGGTGGCCGCTGATGACTTCTCCTAGTACGGAGCGAAAGTCAGTGGTGAGTTTGAGGTCGCGGCCCTCGTTCAATTGTTCCGGGCCGAGTCCTGGCCACTTGCCGTAAACTTTTCCGCCTTTGACTGGTCCGCCCATCACGAACATGCAGTTCGCGTGGCCGTGGTCGGTGCCGCGATTGCCGTTTTCGTGCGCGGTGCGGCCGAATTCGGACATGGTCACTACGACGATGTCATCCATGCGGTCGCCAAGATCCTGGTGCAGCGCGGCGAGGCCTTGGCCGAGTTCGCACAGCAAATTCGCCATTTGCCCTAGCGTGCCGCCTTCGTTCACGTGGTTGTCCCAGCCTCCTGTGTCGACGAAGCTGACTTCCATGCCGATGTCGGATTTGATGAGCTGGCTTACTTGTTGCAGAGTTTGCCCGACGCGGCCCTTCGGATAGTCCGCGCCATTTTCGGGCTGGAAGCGCGAAGGATCGGCTTTGCGAAGCATTTCGATGGCTTCGAATGTCTCCGTGCCGGTGCCACGCAAAACTCTATCCACCGTTTGTGCGTAAAGCGCTTCGAATCCGCCCTGGACGGCCTTGGATTCGCTGAGTACGCGGAACTGTTTCACGTCAGCAAGCGCAATCGCAGGCGCAGTGCCGCGAAGTGTGAGCGGAAGATTCGCGCCCATGGCCACGGCGCGGAACGGTGAAGTATTCTCTTCGTGTGCGCTTTGCACGGTGCGGTTCAGCCAACCCTCATCGGTGGACTTTACTCCGGGCGTGCCGGACTCCATGAAATCCTGCGCGTCGAAATGTGAACGCGTCGTGTCGGGCGAGCCAGCGGCATGCACGATGGCAAGCTGGCCGCTATGAAACAGCGGCCCGAGCGGCGCGAGACTCGGATGCAGGCCGAAAAAGCCGTCGAGGTCGACCGCGGCGCCTTCGCCGCCCTGCCGAGGCGGCGGTATGGCGATGGTCGGGCGAATCCGGTAATAATTTTCTTCGCCGAAGGGCACGACGATATTCAATCCGTCGGCGGCGCCGCGTTGGAAGAGCACGATGAGCTTTTTCTTGTTCGGCATCGGCGTAGCCACCACCGCGCGCTGCAGGAATGCGGGGATCGTGCTCATGCCGATCATTGCTACTCCGCCGCTCTTCACGAAAACGCGCCTTGAAATTTTCATCTGCTTTCTCCCTTGATGACTTCCAAAACGTACTTGGTGCTGTTAACGACCCGCGATTTAGGATCGAGTGCAGCGTCCCTGTAGCTCGTCCCAGCCTGGCCGGGACGAGGGCTTCTGCTCGTGGCTCGAAAAACCCCCGCGTCTAAAGACGCGGGCTACAGTAAACCGCCCGTGGCCACATTTCATCGCCGTTGAAACTCAGGCGAGCCGAGCACGAGACCTGCGATCATTGCGGCGTTCACGTGTTTTACAGGGTCATCCAGGCTCGCCTGCAAAATTGGCGGATCGGCTAGTTGCATTTCAAGCGTTTCACGAGTTTGTTGCGATACCTGTCCGCTAAGCAGCGCCTTGATGGCGCGGTCGAGGGTCGCGTGGGGATCGTTGGCCGCTTGATCGCCTAGAAGAATTTGCATGTTTACCTGCGCACCGCGAAGACGATTCGACGTCAGCGCGAGTGAAAAATTCATCCGGTTGAGTAAGGCGCCCGTGTTGACCCAGGAGTCGGCTTTGTCGGCATACCCCGTTGGGGGCTCGCACTGGTAAAGCGGCTGGCCGATTCGATTCGTCCATTGCACGAGCATGAACGGCAGTTCCACCTCGGCGCCGACCGCGCGTGTGGCCGAGGCCACCAGCTCAAACGGCGTCTTAATCTTTGTACGATAGACTTCCCTCGACCAGAATTCGGGCGAGTAGATCATCGTGTGCAGGACTTCGCGAATGTCGCCGTCTGTCTTCAGGAATGTTTGGGCCATGCGCTCGACCAGCGCGGGCGGCGGATTGTCAGAAACAAAGCGCTGCGCAATTTCAAAAGAAATGTGATGCGCGGTGTGCGGATCGCGCGCCAGGATATCCAGTACTTCTTCGCCCTCCTTCATGCCGCCACCGCGGATCTGATGACCAAGAACAGCCTTTGTGCTCTTGTCGTGGAGGCGGTCCTCGAAGAAAAACTCGGGGGCGCGCTGCGGCTGCTTGATCGTCCACCCTGTAAATGCCTTCGCGACGGTGACCACGTCCTCTTGCGTATATCCGCCGTCGACACCAAGCGTGTGGAGTTCCATCAGTTCGCGGCCGTAGTTCTCATTCAAGCCGCGCTCCTGTTTCTGCTTCCCTTTCGCGTTCGGGTCATTTGGATTTCCGCTTGCCGAGGCGGGCTGTCCTTGCGGAAAGCGCGGCCTTCCAAACGGGCCGCCGCCAAAGCCTCCGCTTATTCGCTGCTGGCGTATTCCGCGGCGCTGTTGCTCTTCCTGTTGCATCTCGGCCCAGCCGGCTGGATCGGCGGACAGCCAGTTATCGAGGAAAAACATCATCGCGGGACTTTTCGCGGTGGCTTCGAGCAAATCGCGAAATTTTCCCATGGCGTGCGGACGAATGGCGTCGCGTTCATACGAAGTGATCAGCCAACGATCGGCGCCCTTGGCGGCAAAAACGTTGAAGTGGTTGTACCAGAAATCCACCATCAATTCGTCGAGCTGGCGTTCGCTGTAGACCGCCCGTGTCAGCTTGGCCATGGAAAGTTCGGCGACGATTCGCTGCGGCGTATGATTTTCCGTGTAGTTGAACATCTGGTTGCCAAAGCCGCCTTCGCTCTTTCCTTGGTTTTGGCCTTGGCCTTTGCTCTTCGCCGGATTCGCGTCAGTATCCATTTTCTCAAAGTTCGACTGAATCTGGCTGCTCATCAAGCCAGGGTCGTCGCCATCGTTGCGATTTGCCTGCATAACTTCCCGCATGCGGGCCTGCTGCTCTTTGCGGTATTCCTCGATGGATACTCCCTCGCGCCGAGCAGCGACCTGGGGCTGAGGAAATTCATCGACGAGCTTTGCGGAGGACATCTTGAGTGTGGGGAAACGGTCCAGGCGCGCTTCGAGCGCGGCGTCGTTGATGGAATCGGGATGAAGTTGCCGATCGATCCATTTTTGCAGGCCCATCTCTTTAACGCGTTCGAGATCTCCGGGCCGTGTGCCGAATCCCAGACGATTCAGTGCCTGCAGGATGGCTTCGTCCTCGGTCAGGTCTTGAATGGGGAGACCCTTGATTACTTTCGATGAGTCCGCTGTCTTGTTCTCCTCCTTTTTGTCCTTTCCAGCGGACAAATAGGGCGCGGCAAAGGTAAGCGCGGCGAGGAGAAACATCGCTGCCAATCCAGTGATTGTTCTCTTCTGGCGGCAAGGAAAGTTAATCTTGCAGGACGGCTTTCTCTTCATGATTCCAGTTTCCTTCGATGGCATACACACACACGCGCGGAGGGAGGCGCGCGCTTCTAATTTCATACATTTATTTTAACCCTTGGCGGAGGGAAAAGTTGCGGGACGAAATGGCTTGTTGTCCTGGAAAGTACGCTCGTGTTAAGCGTGCTTCGCACAAAGGAAACGTCTGGGGTCAGCGTAACTGAATGAGAATCTGCGGCGGCATTTTGCAGCGCCATCCCGCCGGAGGTTTGTCAGATCTTCAAGGCGCCACAACAAAGCCGGCGAGAGCCGGCGCTACGGAAAGTCCGCGTTGCGTGCGGAAGCGTTGAGTTTGATACGACTTATTTCAGGTCAGTCCTACTTCCGGGGCCTCGGGCAGGGATTGCCGCTCGCGAGCGGAACGAAAGGCGTTGAGGCTCCAAACATCCTGCGGTTCGTCATGGCGCAGAACAAAGTAGTCTCCGTCCTGCGTGCGAACGCGAAAATAGATCGCGCCTGGTGAATACCACTGATCCTCAACTTCGGTGACTTCGAAGGTTCGCCCGCGCAGGGTAAATCGTATGGGGCGTTGGTCGGCTCGATACCCGGCGTAGCACTCGACGCGCATTTCGCTCATCGCTGCCTCCCGTTGCCGAAGGTCTATATATTGAGTGTACTCCAATCGAGGAAGGAAGTCAGTTGTGTGATTTCTGCAACTCGGCGTTGTAGGCCGCGCCGATCAGGAGGATCGTGGCCGTGAGTTGCATCCAAAGCAAGAGGCCAATCGTTACGGCGAGGCCGCCATACACAATGCTGTAGGGCACGTGGCGCAGATAGAAACCCAATGAGATGCTGACTACCCACCACAGCACGGTAGCCACAGCCGCGCCCGGCACGACAAAACTCCAGCGCTGGGGCCCCGGCCGGCCCACTCGATAAATGATGGCGAGAACGAACATCGCAATTAGAAGACAAGCACCCACGTACAATGCGCCCCAAACCAATCGGATGAGCACCGGCATGGAAGAAGTGTGCAGCATCCAATCGCGTAGCTGTTTGCCGAACACAACCAAATTTACGATGAAAAGGATGGGTAGAAAAGTCGCTATCAGTAGCAGAAGCGCGCGGACGTGCCTGCCTACGAGACTCTGCGGCTGCTGGTCGAAGTGCACCATTCGGAAGCCTTCCATCAAAAGCTTCATCATTTGAGTACCGGCAAGCAGCGTGCCTCCCAAACCCAGCAAGACCCACTGCCAAGGGTGCGTACTGTGCCGTGACAGAAAGGCGCTGAGAATTGGAATGCTCCCAGGCGGTAACACCGGGCGCAAACGCACGATCATCCCTTGTAATGCCTCCTGAAACGCGGCGGAGCTCGCCACGGTACCCAACACCAGCAGGAGCATGGGGAAAAAAGCAAGGAAGATGTTGAACGCGACGGCCTGCGTCTGCGTCACGCAGTTAGGAACGACGCGGCGCACTGCGCGGAATAATCGATGAAAGAATGGTGACATTCGCTGGGCTTCCATACCTCCAAGGGCAAGCGGGAGCAGGATAGCCCAATTCCCGGCGTTTGGCGCGCCTCACGGATAAATTGTGAAATGCTGGCGCATCACGGGAGATAGAGGGCGGGAATATATGCAATGCAGTCGGAGGATCGATGGAGCAGACCAGTCTCCGACAGGGCGGCTTCACAGGACGTGGCGGGGCCGAGTGTTGAATTGATTTTATCGAAACTGACTCAAGGCTTATGCGACGTTCGTGCTCGAGCCAGAGACAGTTTGGGCACGAACTTCCCAGAGGGTCTCTCGAACGCATCCAGGATCTAACCCGGCAGAGCGGCACACGAATGGGAAGTCATCTTCATCTTGGAATAGAAAGAATTCAGCTCTGTGTTTGTGCGGCATCGGACCGCGGACCCACTCCGCGATTGCGCTTTCAATGACGGCGAGCCAAAGCCTTTGATTGGCACTTCCTTGATCGTGAGAAACGGCACGGTCCCAAGATTGCTGCTCCAAGGTTCGCTACCTCCGTGCCTCAATACTCGCAATTGAGGTCGAAGAGCTCAATGGTTCTTAGGACCTATTGTTGTAAGTACGCGGGGCGTAGTACTAAAAAGACGCTCACATTACACCTGACCGTGCGGCCAGTGATACGTTGATATTCGCGCAGGTGTGGACCAAACATCTGCTCCTTGGCGCTCCTGTTTGCGATGTTTACTTTACGGTAATCTGATTCTCGATCTTTGTATATCTGGAATCGGAAAGAATGTCCTTGGTAACCAAGTCTCGTTTGTCACGGTAAGGACGACCGTGAATGATTCTCCGCGCGTCACGTCCAGTAATTCCTGGAAGTTCCGTCAGTTCAGTTTCGGTTGCTGAATTCAAATCGACAGGTTTATGCGCACCCCGGGCCCACCCCTCTTTGACGCCTTCGGCGGCAGCACGGGCATCTTCGCCGGCTCTTTTGGCAGCCTCGCCAAGCTTCTTGCCCGCAGACTCTAACGCCGGCTTTAGGCGTTCCGTGGCCTTGGCGACCTCCTCGCGGGTTTCCTCATCGCGCTGTTTTTGGTCTGCCTCAGTGGTGGGCTGGCCCTGACCACGCCAGTTTGAATTGCAACCCGCGACACTCAAAGTCAGCCCTACGGTTAGCATCGAAAGGGCGCATAAACCCATAAATCTTTTGGACATGGCTTCTCCTCCGTCAAGCACGGTGCTTTGGTACTCCTTCCGGGCCGTATATCTCAGATGCAGCCGGATAACCAGTGTATGTTCAACTCTCATATGTATGGAAGAATTCCAAAGTGCAGATATATGACGCGCGCTCAAATTAATCGTCGCTAAGGATCACCGTGGCGCGATGGGCAAAGCGAACGCGTTGAATGTCAATCCCGCAGTGGTGACGACCCATTGCCGGCCGTCGAGCATGTAGGTGACGGCGGCCGAGCCCCAGACCGGCCCGCCTGTCTGAAACCGCCACAGCTCTTTCCCTGTCGCTGCCTCAAACGCGTAGAAGTACCCGTCGTTGTCGCCGGTGAACAACAGTCCTGACGCCGTTGACATCAGGCCCCCAGTTAAGTCGAGGGAGACGGTGGAGGGATACGGGCGGTAGCGGTGTTCCCAACGCCGCTGGCCCGTGGTCGGGTCGATCGCCCGCAGCGCGGCGAATTGATCGTGACCCTCGACCAGACTTCGACCGCCGCTGGGGACGCGCACACCCATAGCGATCGGTGGCGTCGGCTTTTTCGCCTCCCACACAGCGCAGGTTTCGTGAGCTGTTACAAAGAACAAGCCAAGGTCTGGATCGAAAGTCGGCGGCTGGAAGTTCGTGCCGCCGTGATTGTCCGGTAGACACTTCTCCGGGCTGCCCGTGTTGTCGAGTACGATCGGCCGACCGTCGGCACCGATCTCCTTGGCCCAGTTCGATCCGTCGATGAAAGCCTTGGCGACCAGCGGTTTCCCCGTCTCGCGGTCGAGCGTGTAGAAAAACCCATTGCGGTTCGCGACCATGATCACTTTCCGAGTCTGCCCGCCGATCTTCAGGTCGGCCTGGACCGGCACGTGCGCCGAGTCCCAGTCGTGCATGTCGTGCGGGGTGAATTGGTAATACCATCGCAGCTTCCCAGTATCGGCGTCCAGGGCGAGTAGCGAACAGGTGTAAAGATTGTCGCCGATCCGATCGTCGCCGTAATAATCGGGGTTCGGGTTGCCCGTTCCGTAGAAGACCAGGTTGAGCGAAGGGTCGTAACTGCCCGTCACCCAGGCCGCTCCGCCGCCGCGCGCTGCGACCTCGACGTTCGGCCACGACTCGCCGCCCGGCTCGCCAGGCGAGGGAATCGTGTTGAAGTGCCACAAGCGCTCTCCGCTTTGCGCATCGTAAGCATCGATGTAGCCGCGGCTCGAGAAGTCTCCTCCAGCCACGCCGACAATCACTTTGTCTTTGACGACGAGCGGCGCCGATGTGATTGCGTTGGCTTTCTTGAAATCACCGACCGCTACGTCAAAGATGACGTCGCCAGTCTTGCGGTCGAGTGCCATAAGGTGTGCGTCAAGTGTACCCATGTAAAGCCGATCGCCCAGGATCCCAAAGCCACGATTGACGGGCCCGCAACAAACCCAGGAGGGAATGTTGGCAGGCAGCCTGCGGCGATAACTCCAGATCGGACGGCCCGTCCGCCCATCAATCGCCCAGGCCTGATTGTTGTTCCCGGTCACATACAGAATGCCGTCGACGACGAGCGGTGTGTTCTCGATGCCGCGCCCGAGAAGGCCCTGCACATCGGTTTGGAATATCCACTGCGGGACAAGTCCCGCGACATTTTGCGGCGTCAACTGCTTCAACGGGCTATGCCGCTGCCCAGTGTAGTCGCCGGAAAACGTCAGCCAACGCGAGGGATTCTTCAAACCCTCCAGGAGGTCCTGACCGGTGATCTGAACCTGAGTTGTTTGTTGCTGTCCCGCGGGTGACAGCACTGCGAGCGCGAGCACGAGCGCGATAACGGAAGCAATACGCCGTATCATCATGGGTTGCTTAGACTGCCTTTCGCACTTTCCCTGGGGAAGGGTCGAAAATTAATCCGGATCCAGAGAACGTACTCCCCCGGAAAGTTCTGATTCGAAGATCTGACTCGCGCATCGTACGCTTCTACTGAACTCGATACAACGAATTTGCCTCCAGCGCAAGGTCCCGCGAGATCAGCGGGACTTCCACGGACGAGCAAACGGTGAGCTTCCTGCGGCGGGAACTGCCAATTGACGCCAAGCGGGTATACAATGCCGCACAATTCGCATCACTGGTTGCCGGCTACGAGAGAGCGAGGTTCTGAGACTATGAAACACAACACGATTCGATTGTTCCTGGCTGCCGCGGCTGTGACCTTTATATTCACTGCTCAAACAAGAGGCGGCGGGCAGACTTCTCCATCCGCCCAGCACAAGGCGCAACCCCCGCGCTCGGTCAGACTGTACGTATTTGATTGCGGTGTTCTCCACAACGCGGATATGGGTCGCTTCAATTTGAAAAAGGAAGATGTCACTACCACTGACATGTCCATGGGCTGTTTCCTAATCGCGCATCCCAAGGGGAACCTGATCTGGGACACCGGCGCCATTCCCGACAATTCCTGGGCTCCTACAGGCCGTAGTGTCACGCAGCACGTCACGCTCCCGGACGGGCAGGCGCGAGAAGCGGACGTAGATAAGTCCCTTCAAGGGCAGCTCGCGGAAATCGGCTACTCCCCTTCCGACATCGCCTACCTTGCGCTTTCCCACTACCACTACGATCACACGGCCAATGCGAACGAGTTCGCCAGCGCCACGTGGCTCGTACGGCAGGTCGAACGCGACGCCATGTTTGGTGGAAAATTCTCCGGCTCGCTTCAGCCCTCGACTTTTTCGGCTTTGCAGAAAAGCAAGACGATCATCCTCGAGAAAGATGAATACGACGTGTTCGGCGATGGCAGCGTCCTCATCAAGTCTGCTCCCGGGCACACACAGGGCCACCAGGTTTTGTATGTGAAGCTGGCCAAGACCGGCGGGGTTGTACTGTCCGGCGATCTCTATCACTATCCGGCGGAACGGACCCTGGATCGCGTCCCGACGTTCGAGTTCAGCCAGGAGCAGACTCGCGCGAGTAGAGTGGCAGTCGACGCCTTCCTGAAGAAAACGGGCGCGCAGCTTTGGATTCAGCATGATTTCGAGGGCAACATTAAGTTGAAGAAATCGCCACAGTTCTACGAATAGGGATTGCCAATGAAAATAGATTCCAAAGAGGAGGATATATGCTGGTCGTACGCAATTGTTTTATCGCCAAACCGGGAAATGCAAGCAAACTCGCTGCCCAATTGAAGGAGGCAGCAGCAGTTGCCAAGATTCCAAGACATCGCGTGCTAACCGACCTGACCGGCGATTTCAATCGAGTCATATTGGAATATGAGGCAGAAAACGTCGGCGAGTTTGAAGCTCGGATGAAGGACTATGCGACGAACCCGGCGTTCCGCGAGAAGATGAAGGGCTACACGGACTTGTGGACCACTGGTAGCCGGGAAATTCTTCAGATCGCGTGACGTTGGTCCAACTGTTTCGGTACCAAATTCGTTTTGTCGAAGACAGGAGAAACAGTGCGAGGGCGAATCAGAGAATCAATTTAGAGATTCCGGTTCTAAGTCTCTTTAGAATGTCTTCTTCAAGAAGAATCTGGCAGGATTCATCTCCGCATTTTATTATGCCTGCATTCATCGGCCCGCCATAGATGTCCATATTCATAAATTGTCCGGCTTTGTGAATAAGGTAGATGGCAAGATTTGTGGCCTCTTCGATGTTCATCTGAGGGGAATACATCGTTTCGGCTTGAAAGCGGAACGAAGACGAATGGCCCGTCCCGAGGAAGCTAAAGTCATCGGCGACCCGAAGTGCGCTTCCGTCGAATTGAAATAGCGCCGGGGCCTCACAAAAAGCGGCTCTGCCGATGAGCAGTTGCAAGTCCATGTTTGAATTGCGTCTGCTCATATCAGCCAGAACTTCATCCGCGGCAAGATATAGCAGGTCGCTTGGTATTTCCGCATGGCCGATCTTGTTTCTTATTTCTTTGCGGAATTTTCTGGCGAGACTGGGCAGTCCTGAATAAGCCAGAACGATGGATTGATGTTCTTCAACCTCTACAGTAATCGTACGCTCATGGGATTTGGACGCGCTTGTATTGGGCACTTGCTGATCGGCACACAGTACAATGCCATCTCTGCATCGGAAACCCATCACGGTTGGCATAGACGGCAGACTCCATTACGAATAATGAATATAAATCCAATCGCGCGAAATACAACGAGGAAATCGAGTACTGATAGTACCGAATTTATGTCAAACAAAGCGGCATTACCAAGAATCTGCGGAAAAGTCCAAATCGCACACTCTTGTTGCACTCGCTTGGTTCGCTTGGGCCCTGTGGTTGCCGTCAAGGGTGAGGCATATCTCGTGACAACCCCCTTTTTCTTTTATAGAACGGGTCCACTGAAATGGATCCCACGCGGCCGCGATCCGAGGTTGACACGAGGCAGGCAGACGGTGTATCGCTTTGATGAAAATTAAGTCGAAATTGGTTGGGTTTTGTTTGCGGAGGCTTCCAATCGAGGCGACTCACACGAATCGATTTCCAGGAGGATGGAATGCAGAAGAAGAGTCAAAGCAAGACCGGAGTTGGCCGGCGTGATTTCCTATCTGGATCCAGCCTTTTGCTGACGGGCGCTTTGCTGGGCGCATCGGAAGAAACGGAAGCAACGGAAGAGCAGACGCGGATCCCACCGTCCACGACTCCTCAGGACAAAGAAAGTCTGTTCGCGGATATTGTGGCCGCGAATCGGATTTTGGCCGATCAAGGAGTAGTGGATGGCTACGGGCATGTCAGCGGGCGGCATCCAACCAACCCGGATCATTTTTACATCTCGCGTTGGCTGGCGCCTGACCTGGTCACGGAAAGCGACATCGTGGAATTGGACCTGGATTGCGTTCCGGTGACGGGAGACAAAAGGAGGCTCTATAGCGAACGCTTTATTCACAGCGAGATTTACAAAGTGCGGCCCGACGTTAAATCGATCGTTCATACGCACGCGCCCACGGTTGTCTTGATGGGAGTTTGCGGAGAGCCACTGGTTCCCATCTACCACATGACTGGGTTCATCGGGGCGGGGCTGCCGACATTCGATATTCGCAAATCATTTGGGATGACGAGTATGTTGATTACAGATGCGGCTCGCGGGAAGGCTCTGGCAGAGACACTTGGAAATCACAGCGCGGCGCTCATGCGCGGACATGGCGGCATCACCGTGGGAACCAATTTATCCCATTCGGTCGGACGCAGTGTCTATCTGAAAATTGATGCGGAAATGCAACTTCAGGTGTTGGGCAGGAAGATCGAGTCTCTTTCCCCCGAAGAGGCGCGTTTGGCGGAAGCCGGGAATCAGGACTTTCCGAAGGACTGGGACCTCTGGAAACGACAGGTTATGGCCAAGCGGTAAGTGGTTTCGCAAAACGGTGGAGACAATTTATTCAAACTAAGTCAAGAAAGCCGAAGGGGTAGTGAAGCGGTTTGAAGCTGCAAGTGCGGCAGCGTGTTGAGGTAGCGCCGGCATCTTGCCGG
>Ga0209117_1000601_pt1 | contig 14246 bp, 5 predicted proteins | sample BlaSpr_A8_OM2_M2_FD_187978 | JGI IMG/M metagenome (GOLD analysis project Ga0209117, IMG submission 187978) | Forest soil microbial communities from Thunder Bay, Ontario, Canada - Black Spruce, Ontario site 2_A8_OM2_M2 (SPAdes) (version 2) | ecosystem: Environmental > Terrestrial > Soil > Boreal...
CCGCCCTTGCCGCCGCCCATGGGCAGCGTGGTGAGCGAATTCTTGAAGACTTGTTCGAACGCCAGGAATTTCAGAATGCCGAGGTTCACCGAGGGATGGAAGCGCAGTCCGCCCTTGTAGGGACCGATGGCGCTGTTCATCTCGATGCGGAAGCCGCGATTGACTTGCACTTTGCCTTGGTCGTCGAACCAGGGCACGCGGAACATAAGGACCCGTTCGGGCTCCGTGATACGTTCTAGAATCTTCGCTTCGTGATACTCCGGGTGGCGGTCCAACACGGGCCTCAAGGACTCGAACACTTCGAGGACGGCCTGGTGGAATTCTGGTTCGGCTGGGTTCTTGGCTTTGACGAGGTTGAGAATTTGATTGGTGTAGTCCGCCTTAGCATTAACCTTGGGCGGTTCCATGACATGACTCATAGGCTTGCCTCCGAATTTTAAGTGATGAACGGGTTGTCAAAACTTAGGACACCGCAGGAATTGCGGCTGTAGTGATTAGATGCCTGGAGGGGCGTCCCTGCCGTGATGCGCGTCACCCGATTTCGTGATAATTGGGCGTGAGGCTGTGTGCGTAAGACACCATGCGCAAGACACCGACACCCCACCAAATGTGTCCCTTAGCGCGACAATAAGGTTACTTCCTGCGCACAGGTTTTACAAGCGTGACTTTGGCCGTCACCTGCTGGCCTTTCTCCATGCCTCCGACGATGACCAGGCCGCGGTGCATAACCAGCAGGCCGCGATGATCTGATCCATGGTGGGCTGGGGAGTGTTTTCGGTGACCGTTTCCCGGTGCATGAGCGACACCTTTCCTGAATTGTCATCCCAGATTTCGGTCGGAAGCGGTGACCGACGCAGGATTACGCGACGCAAATCACTCGGAATGCGACAAGTATATGGAATTTGGTAGCTTGCCACGTTCTAATCTTCAGTTACTCATACATAAAAGTAGCCATTGCACTCGTAAGTGCTTGAAACAGAGGGAACTGCGGTTTGGTCCAACAAGTGCCAGTCCAGCTCACAAGGGCCACCTGTTGTTGTTTCGGGCGGAAGAGAGGCTGTTTTTCGAAGCCTTCGCCCGGCTCAGTCAACAGAATCGGAAAGATAGCTCGACAAAACAGTAGTCCGAAGCGCAAAAATTTCGCGCACTTCGCAGTGGCAGCTAGACTCCGGTGTCGTGCGTGACCGGTGATGACTTCGAAACGGTTCAATCTCTCGGTTGGAGGAAGGAAATGAACATCCGCAGCGTGAAGTTGGCTCTGGTTCTCCTATTGGTAGTTTGTGTGGGCAGTTCTCTGCCCGCGTGGGCACAAGCAACTGACACAGGAACCGTCGTCGGAATGGTGAGCGATCCGACCGGCGCGGTAGTGGTTGGTGCGAAAGTCACGCTGACCGATACCGCTACCTCCACATCACTAACCGCGGTAACCAATGATGCCGGTCGCTATACCTTCGTGAATGTCAAGCCCGGTATCTACAATGCCTCGATCACTAAAGCTGGTTTCTCCACCACGAAGAGTGAGCACCATGAAGTCAAGGTCGGAACCACTCTCTCCCTCGATCTGGCTCTGCAGGTTGGCGGTGCGAACGTGGTGGTGGAAGTGACCGCCACGGGCACCGAGTTGCAAACCACGGATGCCGCGGTGGGTCAAATCATCACCGGTGACTCTTTGGATGCCTTGCCCGGTCTGGGACGCGACGTGAGCACCTTCGTCACCCTGCAGCCAGGGGTTGCCCCCGACGGCAGCGTTGCCGGCGGCAACCAGGACCAAAACTCCTTCCAGTTGGATGGCGGCAATAACTCCAGCGATATGGACGGCACGCAGAACACCTACACGGCGAGCTTTGCGGGCGACCCGACAGGCGGCCTTGTAAACAACCAAGTCACGGGGACGGCCCCCGGTGGCAGCCCGGGCGGCGGCGGTCCCACGGGCGTGATGCCGACACCGGCCGACAGTATTGAGGAATTCAAAGTCGCCACCAATAATCAAACCGCCGACTTCAACAGCTCAGCCGGCGCCCAAATCCGGTTGGTAACCAAGCGCGGCACCAACCAATGGCACGGCACTGCCTACGAGTACTACCTCGATAACAACTGGGCGGGGAACAGTTTCGACAATAATAATGCCGGTAATCCACGGCCCAGCTACCACTACAACCGTTTTGGCGGCTCTGTCGGCGGCCCTGTGTTTCCAAAAGAATTCCTCGGCGGGAAGACGTTTTTCTTTGCCAATTACGAAGGCTTCCACTGGCCGAACTCCGCCACAATCATCCGAGCTACTCCATCGCCTGATATGCGTTTGGGCCTGCTGACCGACGTCAACACTGGTCTCGTGTACAACCTGAACCCGTATCCGGTGACATCCCCGGATTTGGGTGTGGTTCCCGCCAACCAGAACTGCGGCACGCTCCCCAACGGTGGTCCATGCGATCCTCAGGGTCTCGGAATCAGTCCCACAGTACAGGCGATGTGGATGTCCATGCCAGCAGCGACCACAACAACATCGTGCCTCGGCCTCATTCGTTGCGATAAAGTGAATGTCCAGGCCTTCACCGCGAACTATGCTCTGAAGTGGAGAGATGATTTCGGGGTGCTTCGCCTCGACCACGACTTCGGTGCCAAGTGGAAATTTTACACTACTTTCCGCTACTATCACCAGCGGCGCGACACCGCCAATCAGGTAGATATCTCCGGCGGCAAGCCCGTTTCGGATGCTAATCGCCCGTCGGTGCCCTGGTACTATACCGCCAGCCTAACCACCAACGTCAGCAACAATGTGACCAACGACTTCCACTACAGCTTCCTGCGCAACTGGTGGGCCCGCAGTTCCTTGGGGGACCCGGTGCAAGTGCCAGGATTGGGCGGAGCGCTCGAGCCCATGGGGGAAAGCTCTACCAACGTTCTCGCGCCCATCAACCTCGACACTCAGGACGTGCGCACCCGTTTCTGGGATGGCAAGGACCATATGTTTCGCGACGACGTTTCCTGGGTCAAAGGCACACATTTCTTCACGTTTGGCGGACTCTATCAGCACAATTGGAACTACCACCAGCGCACCGACAATGGCGGCGGCATCAACTATCAGACTGTCTATTGGCTAGGCCGCAGCGTGGGAACCACCAACGGCATGGACATGACCGGCTTTGAACCGGCGGGCGTAAATTCCAGATGGGTTCGCGATTATGGAATCGTGCTCGGCGTGCCTGGAGTCGATCAGATTGCCTACACTCGAACCGGCGCAAACCTCACGCTGAACCCTCCGAACACCCCCGCGTTCGACAGGAGCACTATCCCCTTCTATAACCTGTATTTCAACGATTCCTGGCGCATGAAGCCGAGCCTTACCGTCAGCTACGGTTTGGGGTGGGCGCTGGAAATGCCCCCGACAGAGTCACAAGGGAAGCAGATTGCGTTCGTGGACAACAACGACAAGATCATCAACACCGCGGCTTACCTGAAGGCGCGCGAAACTGCGGCGCTCGCGGGCCAAGTCTTCAATCCGAATCTTGGCTTTGCCTTGATTGGGAACGTGGCTGGCCACCCCAGCAACTTTTACAATCCCTTCTACAAGTCCTTCAGCCCGCGCATCGCCGTGGCTTGGAATCCAACGCCCAAGACCGTCGTCCGCAGCGGATACAGCATCCTTTATGGTCGCCTGAACGGTGTGGGCCTGGTTTTGTTACCTCTGTTGGGTACGGGCCTTATCCAGGCGGTGCAGTGCATCAGCCCAACGAATACTGGCGGTTGCGGAAATTCGACACCATTCAATTCCTTCCGCATTGGTCCGACGGCCAACGGTTTTGGTGGCCTGGTCGCGCCACTTCCAGCGGCTAGTCCGACTCTGCCGCAGCCAGACTTTCCCGGTATAAACGCCGTTGCTGCCGGCGCCGGGTCAGCGACCGACATAAACCTCCGGCCCAGCATGAACCAGCAGTACGACCTCACAATACAGCGCCAGCTCAACAACAGGATGTCGGTGGAAATCGGCTACATCGGACGGCACATAACCCACGAATTCCAGCCGATCAACATCACCGCGATACCATACATGATGACCCTCGGAGGCCAAAGGTTCGATAAGGCCTATGGCCAGATGGTCATGCAATACTGTGGCGGCAACGCCGGCTTAGCAGGCGGAAACTGCGCAGCAGTCGCGGGCACCCCAAACCTGACGGCGCAACCGTTCTTTGAGACGGCCCTGGCTGGTACCGGCTACTGCACGGGCTTCGTGAACTGCACTTCAGCCGTGGCAGCCAGAGAAGGAAATGCCGGCACCACAAACATCGGCAGCGCCAACGTCTGGAGCCTGTGGAACGATCTGGATGGTGGTGGGGCAACATGCAACGCCAGTGGCCAGCAGGTGTTTGGGAATGGCTCGACTGGACCATGCGGATTTAATTTCGCGCGCAGCACGCAGGCCAGCCCGCTCAATTGTGTGGCGGGTACTGAAATTGGTTGCAGCGGTCAGTTGACCTCCGGCATAGGCGAGAACACGAGCCTCGGCTGGGCAAACTACAACGCGCTGTTCCTGTCCTACAAAATGTCGCCTTGGCACGGCCTGACGATGCAGTCAAACTTCACCTTTTCCAAGGCATTGGGCACAGGGTCTCAAGTGCAGGCCACCAGTCAATACACGGCTAACGATGTCTACGATCTCAGCCGAAGCTACGGTTACCAGCCTTGGGATCGTAAGTTCATGTTTAACGTGTGGTTTACCTACACACCGCCGGTGTACCAAGGCCAGCAAGGCCTTGCCGGACACCTTCTGGGAGGGTGGACCTTCGCACCCATTCTTGACGTGGGCAGCGGTATACCCCTGGGTATTTATCCCATCGGTTTTGGCACGTCGGCCTATACCGGCGGCCAGGAATTCGGCGCAACAGACAGTTCCAACATCGGCGCCTATGTAAATGCCGTCAACATCTGCGGCAACAGTAGCCTCAGTACCTCCCGTCACGATCACTTTTCAACTGGGGGGGGTGTCTTTGGAACCGCCGCTCCTGCGAACCTGTTCGCGGATCCGGGAGCGGTCTATAACTGCTTCCGCGAACCCATCCTTGGCATCGACAACGGCCGCAACGGCGGCATTGGCAACTATCGCGGCCAACCCTTCTGGAACGTGGACTTCAGCATCAAGAAGAACCTCAAGGCTACCGAACGCATCAGCGCGGAGTTTGGCGCTATCTTCACCAATGTATTCAACCATGTCCAACTGTTCGACCCCAGTTTAGCCTTCCTCAGCGATCAATCCGATTTTGGCTCCCTTGAAGGCGGCAGCGGCGGCCTTCAGGTTAACAACTCACGGAAGATAGAAGTTGACTTCCGCTTAAAGTTCTAACTGAGTTCCGCGCTTCTCACACCAAGGGGGAAAGCTTAGCCAGCTTTCCCCCGTTCTTTTTGCCCCATTTTGAATCCTCCGCGATTGCCATCGGAACGAGTGCGGCAACCAGCGAAACTCAACTGCCGATGGCGAAGTCCGGCGATTGGCCCGGGGCGCGGGATGCGCTCGAATCGCGCCTGAAGCTTGCGCCCGGCCAAATGTCCGCTCGGCTGCTGCTCGGCCACATTTACCCGCAACTAAAAGACGCCGGCGTCAGCATCGCAAGGGGTAGTGTCTGAAAGTGCAGACACTACCTCGCAAGGTGATTTACATTCCTTTCACATTCCCGTTTTATGCTAGCTTCTTTACAGTTAGCAGCTCGTCTCGATTGCACGAGTTCCCATGGCCCGAAAACCACCGTCCCTGGCTCCACGAGTGAAGCGGCGCTCGACTGCGACGCGATCCCGAGCCGCGGAAGCTCACACCCGTCCGGCCGAGACCCGCAATGAAGATTTGGCGGAAGATGAACTGTCGGCCCTGGTCGTCCGGGGCTGCCTGATCGCCCGCGACGCGGTCTTCAATGTCAGGGACCTGCTAGCGGACGGTTCGCGCCTGGCTTTTCTGGCGATCAAGGATTGCGAGAAAGAGCTGGACCAGATCGAGCGCAAGATCGATGAGCAACTGCCCGAAGCCATCACGCGCGTAGGGGAAGCCAAAGCGCGTGAGTTGCTGGCGTGTTTGAAGTTCATCACCGACCTCGAACGCATCGGCGACCTGGCCTACAACGCGGTCATGCAACTGCAATCGCGCCGCGAAAAATTGCCGGCAGCGGACTCCCGTCAGCTCGTGGAGATGGCTTCTCTGCTTTGCGAAATGCTGGAGCAGGTTCATCAGGGCTTCATCGAGCGTGACGTGTCGCACGCGCAGAGGGTTCTGCAATCCGATCCGGAAGTGGACCGCTTGTGCCATTCCTTGTTTCGCAGACATCTAGCCGAGCCGAACAGTCCGAGCGGCCACAAGAATTTCGACATCCTGCTCGCCGCCCAGGCGCTGGAGCGCATCGGCGATCACGCCAAGAATCTGGCGGAAGAGCTCTACAGTTTGTCGGAAGGCCGTTCGCTGCGGCACAATGCCAGGAAGCTGTCGACGGCCTGAGGCTTGCAGGGGCTGCGCTCCGCCCCGCCTCAATGAAAATCGTGCGACGTGGTTTCCGCCCGCGTAACGCGCAGCGGCAAAGCTTTTTCCGCCCGGATGTGGATCACGTTGTCTTGATTCTGCAGAATTCCCTCGATCATCAGGAAGCGCTCGGAAATCAGCAAAACCCGATTCTTCTGCAGCAGATCGGGAGCGACGATCGCATTGGCAATCCCCGTTTCATCTTCCAGGCTGATGAACATCATTCCCTTGGCCGTCCCCGGACGCTGGCGGGCAATCACGCATCCGCCAATTCGCAATCGGCGTCCATTCGGCAGGTGCGCCAGATCGGATGCGCGATAAATTCCCATCCTTTTCATCTCTGCCCGGCGATACTGCATGGGATGAGGGCCGACCGTCAGCCCGGTAGCGCGAAAATCCGCCACCAATCGCTCTTCGTGCGTCATGGCCGCCAGCGGAGATTCCCCATCAATCTCCGGAAGCTCATCCAGCAACGGTCCCGACCAGCGTATCGCACGCTCCACCTGCCAAAGCGCATCGCGGCGATGAAGTTTAATGTTTTGACTTTCATTATCCACTGACCACTGCCCACTAGCCACTGAATTCAACGCTCCTATCTCCGCCAGCGTCGTCAATTCATCCTTGCGCAACTCGGGCACGCGACGCGCCAGATCCTGAACCGAAGCAAACGGCGCCAGGCTGCGCTCCCGAACCAACGCCTGCCCTGCCGGCTCGCGCAACCCGCGCGCATACTTCAGGCCAAGGCGAACTGAGAGCTGAGAGCTGACGGCTGACAGCTCTAACGTGCACTTCCAATCCGACCGCGTCACATCCATCGGCAGCACTTTCAATCCGTGCCGTTGCGCGTCTTTCACAATCGTCGAAGGGTGGTAAAACCCCATCGGCTGATTATTCAGGAGCGCCGCCGTGAACGCCGCCAGATAATGGCATTTCAAATAAGCGCTGGCATACGCAATCAAGGCAAAGCTGGCGGCATGCGATTCCGGAAATCCATAAAGAGCAAACGAAGTAATCGACTGGATGATCTGCTCCTGCGTTTCGCCGACGATTCCGTTGCGCGTCATGCCGGCGCGCAGCTTTTCTTCGATCACTTTCATTCTCGCCTCGGAACGTTTGAAGCCCATGGCGCGGCGCAACTCCTCCGCTTCGCCGCCCGTAAAGTTGGCGGTGATCATGGCCATGCGCAGCAACTGCTCCTGAAACAGCGGCACGCCCAGCGTGCGGCCCAGCACCGTTTCAAGCGATGGATGCGGATACGTGACCGCCTCCCTGCCTTGCCGCCGCTTGAGGAATGGATTCACCATATTCCCCACGATCGGTCCCGGCCGTATGATCGCCACTTGCACTACGATGTCGTAAAATCGCTGCGGCTTCAGGCGCGGCAGGCACGCCATCTGCGCCCGGCTCTCGACCTGGAACATCCCCACCGTGTCCGCTTTTTGCAGCGTGGAATATACGACGGGGTCATCAGGCGGAAGATGCGCCAGATCCACTTCTTCTTTGTCGTGATCATGCTTGTAATGAACATGGATCAGTTCGAGAGAATCTTTCAGCGCCGCCATCATGCCCAGGCCCAGCAGATCGACTTTGATGATGCCCATGTCCGCGCAGTCATCTTTATCCCACTGCACGACCACGCGGCCCGGCATGGAAGCGGGCTCCAGCGGTACGACGGAATCGAGACGCCCCTCACAGATGACCATGCCGCCCGAGTGCTGCCCTAAATGCCGCGGCAGATCCTGCGCGGCCAGACACAACTCGAAATACTTGCGAATCCGCGGATGCGTAAGATCGAGCCCGGCATCGCGCAGACGGCGGTCGAGCGCATCGTTCTCGTCTTTGAATTCCCAGGTTGCCACCGCCGCCGAAATTCGCTTCAGTGTGTCCGGGTCGAATCCCAGCGCCTTGCCCATTTCGCGCGCGGCCATGCGATTGCGATAGGTGATCACGTTGGCGGTCATGGCCGCTCCGCGCTGCCCATAACGTCGATAGACATACTGGATCACGCGCTCCCGCTCGTCGCCGCTGGGCAAATCGAGATCGATGTCGGGCCACTCGCCGCGTTCCTCGGAAAGAAATCGTTCAAACAATAACTCCATGCCGATCGGGTCCACCGCCGTAATGCCGAGCGAGTAACAAACCGCGCTGTTGGCAGCCGATCCGCGGCCCTGCGCCAGAATTTTCTGTTCGCGGCAGAAGCGCACCAGGTCCCAGACAATCAGGAAGTACCCGGCGAGTTTCAGCTTTTCGATCAAGCTCAGCTCACGCTCGATCTGCCGTCGCGCGCGCTTCTTCAGTTCCGCATCCGCCCGCCCATACCGGCTCTGCATTCCTTCCCGCGTGCGCTCCCGCAGAAACGACATCATGGTTTCCCCCTCCGGCACGGGATAACGCGGAAACTCGTACCCCAGATCGTTCAACGTGAACTCAAGCCGTGAGGAAAGTTCGACCGTGTTCGCGATACCCTTCGGAAAATCCGCAAAGAGCGCTCGCATGGCCGCGGGAGACTTGAGATAGCGCTCGGCATTGCGTGCCAGCAGACGTCCGGCAGTGGCCAGCGTGCGATGATGCTGAAGCGCGGTGAACGCATCCGCCAACTCTCGTTCCCGAGGCGTGGCGTAGTTCACGCCATTCGTCGCCAATAGCGGCAGTTGCAAAGCCTCCGCGATCTCGATCGCAACCCGGTTTCGATATTCTTCCTCGCGCTGAAAGTGCCGTTGCAATTCGACGTAAACATTAGACTGGCCAAAAATCTCCGTCAGCCGCTTCACTGTTTCGAACGCCGATTGCGGTCCACCTTGCGTTAGCGCCGCAGCCAGCGGTCCTTCTTCTCCACCAGTCAGGCAAATCAAACCGTCAGCATGCTCAATAAAATCCTGACTCGATGCAAAAGCTCCTTCTTTGCGCCCAACGCGCAGCTTTATTTTTGTAATCAGACGGCAGAGATTTTGATATCCAGCGCGCGAAGCAACCAGCAGCGGAAGACGTCCACCAGGGAGACACGCATCTTGTGTGGTGACGGGGCTCTGCCCCGTCCAGGCGGGGCGAAGCCCCGCCACCACACACGTCACTTCCGCGCCGATATGCGCCTTGATCCCGGCCTTTTTTGCGGCGAGATGGAAGCGCGGCGAACCGTATACTCCATCGCGATCGAGCAATGCCATCGCCGGCATGACCGCCGACTGGAAGTTCGCGCACACCGCGATCAGTTCCTCGGGAATAGAAGCCCCTTCGAGGAAGCTGAACGCGGAGCGGGAATGGAGTTCAACGTACATCAGTTCTCAGTTCCCAGTTCTCAGTTGGCTCTCGTAATTACTGAGAACTGAGAACTGTTCCTAGTCATATGTTCCTTCTACAAACCAGTTTCCACTTAGCTTGTCCTGGACTAAGCGGTACAACACGAGTCCGGTTTCGGCAGGTATTGCGATGTCCCACTCTTCGCGCGACCAGCCTTCCTGTTCCGACCAATCGCCGGAAGAGCGCCAGGGGCCGGCGGTCCAGACAATTTCTCCGGCGATGTCCTCGCGCTGCAGGCATCGCAGCCGCACCGGCTTCTCTTCGCGCACAGCAACGATCGCACCGAGCGGTGGACGAAACAGGCGCAGGGCGATCACCGCGCTCATTTTTTCTTTCGCGTTTTCCTCGAGCACACATGCGCTGTCGTTTTCGGGCATGGACACATTTTTCTTTCGAGACTGCCGCACTTCAGGTTCTACCGGCGCAAAGTGCCGCACCGCAAACGCGCCTTCGCGATGCGTATCCAGTAACTCCACCGACCCCGCTCTTCCCTCGCCGACAATGCCTGCGATGCGTGCCAGCGTCAGCTCCAGTTTTTCGGGCTCGGGAAAAACCGGCTGAAACAATCCACTCTGCAGAGTTCGTGGGCGCGCCGGTTCCGCCGACAAATGAATCTTCACGATGGGCGCTCCCGGCGGATGCGCCTGCAAATCAAGCTGCCATAATTTCAGAAACACTTTCGCGTCCAGCATGGGCGTCGGCAGCCGCAGCGTGCGGGCGAACGTTCGGGTCAACGATGCGCAACCGTTCGGCTGCGTGGCTGCAAGTTCCAGATTCAGATGCAGCTCCTGCACCGCCAGCGCGCGCGCTCTCAATCGCGCGCACACTTGCTCCAGCATGCGGTTCAGCAAAAACGCCAGCGGTTCCAGCAACACGATGGGATATTCCAGTTCCACACTCTCGGCAAATATCAGCCGCGGTTCCAACACACGCAATGTGCGCGACGCCGCGCCCCGCGCCAGCTTTTGCAGACGGAGCCCCTGCTGTCCCAGGCGCTCGCTGACTGGAATTTCGGGAAGAGCCGCCAGCGCCCGCAGTTTGCGAATGCCCCAGCGATCAAAAGTTTCCACCCAGCGTGTGGCTTCCTCCACATTAGAAGAAAAACTTTCCAGCAACACATCCACCGGCAGATCTCCCAGTCGCTCTGCTTCGCGCCCTTCGGGAATCAAAGTCACGCCGGGAAAACCGCGGGCTGCGAGCAATGCAGCATCCGGATTCGCGGCCACGGCAATGTTCGCTTCCAGTCCCATCTGCGAGACCCACCGCGCCAAGTCACGGGCAATCTTCGGCAGCGGACCGAGCAACGGCTCGAGCCCGGCAAGATTCAGAAGCACGGTGCCGGGCGCCGTGTCTTCCACTTCCGGAGAAAACGATTGCGCACAATCCAGCAGCGCAGCGCGTGCCGACGTCTCCTGCGACTCCGAGCGCGCACGCAGCACGAGTTTCTCCCATGCTTCCAGTTGCGACTTAGTCGCGCCTATTTCCACGCCCGTTTGCCGCGCTCTTTCGTTGAGCGCCACGACTTTTTCCAGCGGAGGACGTCCGGTGAGCACCGCGACCGAGCGGGCGCGCAACTCAGGCTCAAAGCGAATGATCGCTTGTACAGAAAAATCGGGGATGAATATGCAGGCAAACATAGAAAACAGTTCTCAGTTCTCAGTTCTCAGTTCTCAGTAAAGGCTCACGCCTCGAATGATGAGGACAACGAGTTCTAGCCCGAGAACTGGAACGGACGTTTGGGAACTTGCGCGGCATAAACTATCCCGCCCATGCGGCTCGACTCTTGAAACTTGCCGTCGTCGATTGCACCGGCTTGCGTTCCCACCGCGAGCGCAACAAGTCGGCGGTGATCTCGAATTGATCCAACAATTCCGAATGCGGCAATTCCGAATGCATCAGCGGGTTTCCTGAGACCTGAGACCTGGCACCTGACACCTTCACCAGCACCGACGAGCAACTTCCGGCAATCGGCTGCTGTTCCAAAACCAGAAGCGCCGTCGGCGTATGCTCAATCGCGCGGCGGAAGCGGAACCAGGATGCCAACGGAATTCGCCGCGCGCTCTGCACCGGAACATCGCCGAGATCGAGAGCAATCATTCCGAAACCGTTGCTCTGCAGCAGCAGGTCGGTGACTTTCAGCATTTGCCCGAGCTGCGCTTCCCAGCGGCTAAAGCCGAATCCCTTTTCGGCAACTTGCGGTATGCCTGAAGGCATACCCTGATACGAATCGGGCAAACTCTGATACGAATCGCTTGTTTTTGCGCAGCCTGCCCTGAGCGCAGCCGACGGATGTTTACGCGATGGATATTTTTCTCCGCATCGCACCCACAGCAAACGGCTCATCTCCATGCCCGCCGCCGCCGCTGACGCGGGATCGAACGCATCGCTTGCATCCACCAGCGCACAAACTTCTCCTCGCTCGGTGGCGCGGGCCAGCGCGAAAAGCAACACGCTGGTTCTTCCCGATGAGGCCGTGCCGCAAATTTCCGTGAGGCAACCGCGAGCGAGGCCGCCGGTCAGCGAGTCCAGTTGCGGAATCCCGCTCGAAACCATTTCCGGCGCCGGGCGCACCTCGAGGCGCGAAGCGGGAACGACCGCGGCCAGCTTTGGGATGGCGCTCACCTGGGCGAAAATCTCCGCGGCCGACTTAGCAGGCTTCTTGCCCTTCTCCGCAGCCGACAGAAAAGACGGCGGAGAAAAAATAAAAGGACGGCCCGGGGCCGCCGATGAAAAAACCGGAGAGGCAGACATACGTTTCTCGCAATTGTCAGGGAACGCGGCGGGCAGGATCAGCCCGGGGCGAGGTCTGTAATTTTCGCTTTTTATTCGCCTATTTAAGTATCGCTCTCCGGCCTGCCGTTGTCAAGGCGGTCGGGTAAGAATCTGGGCCGGAACTGCAACCTCAAGACTTACAATACTTTGCGGCCGCTCCCAGGTCTCGAAAACCGCGAGACCTGTGGCACCCAGCATCCGGTTTGGTTAGAACGAGCTTTTGTTATAATCGGACTTTCGTCGCAATCCACCCGAGTGGCGCTATCGTCTAGGGGTGAGGACGGAAGATTCTCAATCTTCAAACCCGGGTTCGATTCCCGGTAGCGCTACCAAATCTTCTTTCAATCACTAGCTGAAAAACTCAGGTTTTGTATCAGGGCATCGCTTTAGCGATGCCGTTATTCTTCGAAATCAGATGCCCTTTAGGGGATGGACATCGACATCCGAAGTTTTTCGCAGCCAGTTAGGCCGTAACCGCTTCCGGCTGCGCTTTACTCGCCAGCAACTGCCGCAGCACATAATGCAGGATGCCTCCGTTGGCGTAGTAGAGAGCTTCCTGCGGAGTGTCGATGCGAACGATAGCTTGAAATTCGGCGGCCTGAAATTCCGCCGTCTTCCCACCCTTCACGCGCACCGTAATTTTGCGGCCGGAAGAGAATCTCTCGACCACTTCGCGAATCCCCGCGATCTCGAACACTTCTTCGCCGGTCAACTTCAGCGTCTCGGCATTTTCTCCCGGCAGAAACTGCAGTGGCAGAATGCCCATGCCGACCAGGTTGGAGCGGTGAATGCGTTCGTAGCTTTCCGCAATCACGGCGCGAACGCCGAGCAGACGGGGGCCCTTGGCCGCCCAGTCGCGCGAAGACCCGGAGCCGTATTCCTTGCCCGCGAGAATCACGAGCGGCACTTTCTCGGCATGGTATTTTTCCGACGCGTCGAAGATCGACATTTCGGCGCCATCGGGCAGGTGGCGGGTGAACCCGCCTTCGGTGTTCACCATTTTATTGCGCAGACGGACGTTGGCGAACGTACCGCGCACCATGACTTCGTGATTGCCACGACGCGATCCGTAAGAATTGAAGTCCGCCGGTTGCACGCCGTGGGCAATTAGGTATTTGCCGGCGGGTCCGTCTCTTTTAATGGACCCCGCCGGCGAAATATGGTCGGTCGTGACGCTGTCGCCGAGCACGGCCAGCACGCGCGCGCCCTTGATGTCTTCAACGGCGGACGGCTTGAGCGCCATGTCCTCGAAGTACGGCGCCTGCCGGATGTAGGTGGAATCTTTTTCCCAGGCGTAAGTCTCGCCCTTTGGAACCGGCAGCCCGCGCCAGCGCTCGTCTCCCGAGTACACCTCGGCATAGCTCTTGCGGAACATCTCGGACGTAATCGCGCTCGCCATCGCCTCTTCGACCTCCTGCTGCGAGGGCCAGATGTCGGCGAGATAGACGGGCTTGCCGTCTTTGCCTTTACCGACGGGATCCTTGCGCAGATCGACATCGATGCGGCCGGCCAGAGCGAAGGCCACCACCAGCGGCGGCGACATCAGGTAGTTGGCGCGGACTTCGGAATTGATCCGGCCCTCAAAGTTGCGATTGCCGGAGAGCACCGAGGCGACGACCAGATTTTTCTCGTCGATTTCTTTCGAAACTTCAACCGGCAGCGGGCCGGAGTTTCCGATGCA
>Ga0209117_1000603_pt1 | contig 14207 bp, 10 predicted proteins | sample BlaSpr_A8_OM2_M2_FD_187978 | JGI IMG/M metagenome (GOLD analysis project Ga0209117, IMG submission 187978) | Forest soil microbial communities from Thunder Bay, Ontario, Canada - Black Spruce, Ontario site 2_A8_OM2_M2 (SPAdes) (version 2) | ecosystem: Environmental > Terrestrial > Soil > Boreal...
CTCGCATCACGCGTCGCCGGCGCCGACGATGACCGTCTCCACCCCTGCGGGTCCGTTGCATTAGCGGCGCGAGCTACCCGGCGCGGGGCCCCGCGTAGCGGGGATCGACGGGGAATTGCGAGTAGCGGCGCGAGCCTCCCGGCGAGGGGCCCCACGCAAAGCGTGGGGATCGACGGGGAATTGCGAGTCGACGCTGGCGGCCGACACGCGACGCATCTCACTCACGAGCGGGTTGAGGAGGCCGCAGCCCGCTCCGCATCGACGATGAAAATGTCTTTCCACGCGGCGTAGCTCGCCGCCGACAGCAGCGGAAACACCGCGATCAGTCCAACACCGTAGAGCAACAGACCCAGCGCGACCAGCACCACGGCAATCGCGGCGAAAAGGAGCAGTGGCGCGAGGTTGAGCGCGAAGGCACGCACGCTGCTTCCAAATGCGTCGGGGAAGGACGCGTCCACGAGCAGCGCCGCGAAGGGCACGAAGACGACGGGCAGCGAAGCCAGCGCACCGGTGACGACGGTGCCGATCACCGCCAGCGAGGACAGGTCACCACCATCGGGGTCCGGAGCCAGTAGATTGGCGCCAGCGAGAAAATAGGCAGCGAACGCCTCGGCGGCAAAGACCGCCAGCGCGCCGATGACTATCGCCGCCACCGCACCGGGGCGCGCACCGAACGCGGTGAGAGAGTATCGAAGCAGCAGCGGCTGCCCCCGATCCAGCGCGGCTGCACCGATTAACATCCCGCATTCAACCAGCGGAACGATGACTTTGGACGCGGCGATACCGATGCCGGGGACAAGTTGCAGGCCCAGGTCCGCGGCGAGCGTGATGAATCCGAGAGCGCACCAGGTAATGGGCGCGAGCTTGAACAGCCGCATCGCCTCTTCGTACCAGGCGAATGCGCGCCGCGCGTTCACGGCGCGCGGCGCGGCGACGACGACGGTGGAGAAGGGCAGGTCCAAGTGAAAGCGAAGCCGCGCCGAGTCAGCTGGCACTCTCGCCGAGATACGCCGCGCGAACCTTCGGGTCCGAAAGAAGGTCTTTCGCGGCGCCGGACAGGGTGATCTCGCCGCTTTCCATCACGTAGCCGCGGTCGCTGACTTCGAGCGCGAGCTTCGCATTCTGCTCGATCAACAGGATCGTCACGCCTTCGCTGGCGATCGCAAGCACGGTTTCGAACACCTTTTGCACCATCAGCGGTGCCAGGCCCATCGACGGCTCGTCGAGCAGGAGAAGCTTGGGCCGGGACATCATCGCGCGGCCCATCGCCAGCATCTGCTGCTCACCTCCGGAGAGCGTTCCCGCGGTTTGCGTGCGCCGCTCCTTCAGCCGGGGAAAGAGCCCATACACGCGGTCGACGTCGGCCCGAATCGCCGCGCGATCGTTGCGCGTGTAGGCGCCCATGGCCAGATTCTCCTCGATGGAGAGCGCTCCGAAGACGCCGCGTCCTTCGGGAACCATCGACAGGCCGCGGCGGACGAGTACGAATGCCGGCTTGCCGGTGATGTCCTGACCATCGTAGTGGATAGCTCCGCTCTTGATCGGCTGCAGGCCGGTGATGCCCTTCAGCGTCGTCGTCTTGCCCGCCCCGTTGGCGCCGATGAGGCAGACGAGCTCGCGCTCCCTCACCACCAGATCGATGCCCTTGACGGCCTGGATGCCGCCGTAGGCAACCTGAAGACCCTTGAGCTCGAGGAGCGCGGTCTCACCCACTCACTCAGGCCCTTCGCAGGTTCAGGGTCACTTCGCCGCCGAGGTACGCGGCGATGACCTTCGGGTCCGATTGAACCTCCGCCGCCGAGCCCTCGGCGATCTTCTTGCCGTAGTCGAGCACCAGCACGCGGTCGCAAATGCTCATCACCAGCTTCATGTCGTGCTCGATCAGCAGGATCGTCGTGCCGTCGCGGCGGATGTCGTCGAGGAGCGCCTTCAGCGCCTTGGTCTCGGTCGCGTTCATGCCGGCCGCGGGTTCGTCCAGCGCGAGAAGCTTGGGATCGGTCGCCAGTGCGCGCGCGATTTCAAGACGCCGCTGATCGCCGTAGGCGAGGTGCTTGGCGAGATGATTGGCGCGATTCGCGACGCCGACGTAATCGAGGAGCTCGTAGGATCGCGCCTCGATCGCCGCTTCTTCGGTCAGCGTCTGCCGGTCGCGAAAGATCGCGCCGAATACGCCGGCGTGGGTGCGAACGTGGCGCCCGATCATGACGTTTTCCAAAGCCGACAGATTCTGGAAAAGGCGGATGTTCTGAAACGTGCGCGCAATGCCGCGCTCCGCGACTTCGTTCGGCTTCAGCCGGTCGAGTGGCGCGCCGTCGAAGGTGAAATTTCCACTGTCGGGCGAATAAATGCCTGTGAGGACGTTAAAAAGGGAAGTCTTGCCCGCGCCATTGGGCCCGATCAAGCCGTAGATCTCGCCGCGGGCGATGCTGAAGCTGACGTCGGTAAGTGCCTGAACGCCGCCGAAGCGTTTGCCGATGCCCGTTGCGGTGAGAAGCGCGGATGGATTCACGCTCACGCGGCCCCGCCTTTGACTTCGAGCTCCCGTTTGCGCACTGCGGAAGGCCAAATGCCCGCCGGACGAAAAAGCATGATCGCCACCAGCGCGACGCCAAAGACGAGCAGCCGGATGGTTTCGGCGTCGAGTATCACTCTGCCGAAGAGCGCGTTCTGCAGCGGCTCCATCGTGTATCGCAACACCTCGGGCAACAGCGTCAACAGAATGGCGCCGAGAATAACGCCCGAAATATTGCCCATGCCGCCGAGCACCACCATCGCCAGCACGATAATGGATTCGAACAGGCCGAAGCTTTCGGGACTCACGAACTGTTGCGTCGCCGAGAAGACTGCGCCGGCAATGCCGCCAAACGAGGCACCCATGGCGAAGGCCAGAAGTTTGACGTTGCGGGTGTTGATACCCATCGCCTTGGCGGCAATCTCGTCTTCACGGATCGCCTCCCAGGCACGGCCCAAGCGCGAATTCTGAAGCCGGAGATTGACGACGATGACGCCGATGGTGATCAGCAGCAGCAGGTAGTAGTACTTCTGCGGGCCGGAAAACGCAACGCCGAGAACGACTTCCGGCCTTGCGAAGGAGAAGCTGCCGATGCGGAACGGATCGATCAGATTGACGCCCTGCGGGCCGTTGGTGATGTTGATAGGAGCATTGAGATTGTTCAGGAAGATGCGGATGATCTCCCCGAAACCGAGTGTAACGATAGCGAGGTAATCGCCGCGGAGCTTGAGCGTCGGTGCGCCGAGGAGCACGCCGAAAGCGCAGGCGATTCCCGCACTCAAGGGGAGAATGACCCAGAACGGAAGGTGAATGCCGAGGTGCGGGGACGCCAGCAGCGCATAGACGTAGGCGCCGACGGCGTAGAAGGCGATATATCCTAGATCGAGCAGGCCCGCGAAGCCGACGACGATGTTGAGTCCCAGCGCGAGCATGATGTAGAGCATCGCGAAGTTGAGGATGCGAACCCAGGCCTGGCCGGCGAACGCCGCGACGAAAGGCAGCAGCGTCAGCGCTAGCGCGAGCAACGCGACGCCCACCCAGACCTTGGGTGGAATCGATTTCGCGCGCGGCGCTTTCATGCGCGGTCCGCCACGCGCTCGCCGAGCAAGCCCGAGGGCCGGAATATGAGCACCAGGATCAGCACGAAAAACGCGAACACGTCCTGATAGTTGCTGCCGAACAGGCTCAACTGGTCGTCGTTCGCGGCGCATTTCTCCTGCAGCGTGTCGCTCAACATCGGAAATCCGCAGATGTTCGATACGTCGCCGATATAGCCTGCGCCGAGTGCCTCGATGATCCCGAGCAGGATTCCTCCGAGCATCGCGCCGGCGAGGTTGCCGATGCCGCCGAGAACCGCAGCGGTGAAGGCTTTCAGCCCAAGCAGGAAACCCATGTAATAGTGAGCGATGCCGTAATAAGTCATCACCATCAGCCCGGCCACCGCGGCCAGCGCGGCGCCGATCACGAACGCAGCGGAGATGACGACGTTGATGTCGATGCCCATGAGCCCCGCGACCTGCGGGTTTTGCGCGGTGGCGCGCATGGCCATCCCCAAGCGCGTGCGCTGGACGACAAAGACCAGTCCGGCCATGAGCGCCGCCGCGAGCGCCACGATCAGCATCTGCAGATCGGTCATCGTCGCACCGAGGACGTTGTGTGTCGTAGGCTCGATCAGCGTCGGGAAGGTCAGATAGTTGCGGCCCCAGATCATCAGCGCGAGGTTCTGCAGGATGATGGACATGCCGATGGCGGTGATCAGCGGCGCGAGCCGGGGCGCCTTGCGCAGCGGACGGTAGGCGATTTTTTCCATGCCGTAGGCAAGCGTCATGCATACGAGGACGGCGACGATAAGGCCGGCGAGGATGATGAGGGCCGCCGGAACCCCCGACCCGGCGCCGAGCAGCGCGGTGACCACCGACAGCGAGACCATCGCGCCGATCATCACCACTTCGCCGTGGGCGAAGTTGATCAGTCCGATGATGCCGTAGACCATCGTGTAGCCCAGCGCGACCAGGGCATAGACGCTGCCCAGCGTCAGGCCGTTGATGATCTGCTGTAGAAAAGTATCCACGGCGCCTCCGGGTGGCGCGACTGCGCCTCGGCGAATTCTCCGCTGCGCTTAAGCCCACGGCAATCCCCGCGCGAAGAACTCGACCGCGGTCAAAAAAAACGGCGCCCCTCAAGGGCGCCGTTTCAAAGGAACTTCAGGGAACAATAGGCGGCCTACTGGCCCCTTTATTTCTTGTCGGCGCCGACCGCGGACTTCATCTTGTCGCCCGCCTCTTTCATTTCCGATTTCATGGTGTCGCCTGCGGCTTTCATCTCCGATTTCATCTTGTCGCCAGCGGCCTTCATGTCCGACTTCATGTCTGACGCGGGGGCGGCGCCGACCTTGTCGGTCTTGCCGCCAACGTTCATCGCCATCGGCATCAGCTTGCCGTCCTTGACTTGATACAGGGTGATCGCGCCGTTCTTGGTGTCGCCGTGCTCGTCGAACTCGATCTTGGCCGTGACGCCGTCGTAGGAAATCTTGGCGAGCTCCGGCAAGTATTTGGCGGGATCGGTCGAGTTGGCCTTCTGCATGGCGGCGATCAGGGTCATCGCGGCGTCATACGAATACGGCGCGTAGACCTGGATCGGACCGTACTTGCCGGTGAACCGTGTCACGAAGTCCTTGGCGTTGGCCATGTTTTCCGGCGGCACGCCGGCCTGGGTGCAGTACTGGCCTTCGGCGGCGCCGCCGGCGAGCTTGGGCCATTCCGCCGAGCACACGCCGTCGCCGGCGATGTACTTGGCCTTGATGCCGAGCTCCTTCATCTGCTTGACCATCGGGCCGCCCTGCGCGTCCATCCCGCCATACATGATGATGTCGGGGTTCTTGGCCTTGATCTTGGTCAGGATCGCCTTGAAGTCGGTCGCCTTGTCGTTGGTGAACTCGTGCGCCACGATGGTCCCGCCTGCCGCCTTCGCGGCCTTCTCGGTCTCTTCGGCGAGTCCAGCGCCGTATGCGGTCTTGTCGTCGATGATGGCGATTTTTTTGGCGCCCAGCGTGGTAACGGCTTCCTTGCCGATGACGCTTCCCTGTTGCACGTCGTTGGCCATGACCCGGAACGCGGTCTTGAATCCTTGCAGCGTGTACTTCGGATTGGTAGCCGACGGCGAGATTTGCGGAATGCCGGCGTCGCTATAGAGCTTGGACGCGGGGATCGTCGTGCCCGAATTCAGATGGCCGACCACGCCGGCGACCTTGGCGTCGACCAGCTTCTGCGCCACGGTCGTGCCTTGCTTGGGATCGGCTTGATCGTCTTCCGCGATCAGCTGGAACTTGATCTTTTTGCCGTCGATGACGATGTTCTTGGCGTTGGCGTCGTCAATCGCCAGGCGTGCACCGTTCTCGTTGTCCTTGCCGAGGTGCGCCTGCGGGCCGGTAGTCGGACCGACGTGGCCGATCTTGACTACGGCTTCGGGCATTGCCGGTGCGGGCGCGGTGGCCGGTGCATCCACTTTCTTCGGCTCCTCTTTTCCGCAGCCGTAAGCGGTCACCAACGCTGCGGCGACAATGGTCAAACCGAGCGAACGGTCGAGTCTCATGAATTTCCTCCGAAATGGGGTAATAACAGAAAAAAGGGGGGCAACAAAAGATTATTGCCGTCCCGGCTTGGACTGTCAATTGAAACGGTCGCCGGGACCGGAGGATGCCGGACCAAGCGGGCTTCGAACGCGCGGCGAATCGGGTAAAGTTCCGCCACGGGCGCCGGTACACGCGCGATCGTCGGCCGCCTCGCGGCGCAGTCCGGAAGCGCTTCATCGGGGAAAGAGGTCGATTGAACAGCAAACCCCGCATTTCGTCGGTTTGCCCTTGTCCGAGCGCTTGGGTGCGGCCTAGACTCGCGGCTTTCTGAATCCGGGCGCGGCGCGAGCCGCATCTAAGGGTCGACCGGCAGCGGGAAACATGTCGTCGGCGTCGCCGCGGGTGTCGCCGACACGCCGGCGCGAGATTCTGGGGGTTACTAAGGTTATGGCAAGCTGGTCCAAGGGCCGCATCGTCGGCATCATCGTTAGCCTCGCGGTCGTGGCCGCGCTCGCCATTGGCGTCGGACTGCGAGTGACCAAGCGGGCGGCGGCGGAAACCCCCGCCGGAGCCGCGCAACCGGTGACGCTCGAATTCGGGCAGGCCGATGTTGCGACCGTCGAGGCAAAAGCGCTCTCGCGTTGGCTGCCCGTCTCCGGCACCCTGCAGCCGGTCAATCAGGCCACGGTCAAGGCCAAGGTCTCCGGCGAGATACGCCAGGTCATGGTGCGCGAGGGCGAAGCGGTCAAGGTCGGGCAGGTACTCGCCCGCTTTGACACCTCCGACCTCGACGCCAAGCTCAACGATCGCGTCGGCGCACTCGAGTCAAGCCGCGCCCAGCTCGCCTTGGCCGAAAAAACGCGGGCGCAGAACCTTTTGCTGCTGAAGCAGAACTTTATCTCGCAGACCGCGTTCGACAGCGCTGAGAGCAACCTGTCGGTAAACCGGGGTACGCTCAAGTCCATCGAGGCGCAAGCTCAGTTGGCGAGAAACGCATTGCGGGACGCGGTCGTGGTCACGACACTGGCCGGTACTGTGGCCAAGCGCCACGTACAGCCGGGCGAGAAGGTCAATTTCGACTCACCGCTGTTCACCGTCGTCGATCTTGGTCGGATGGAAGTGCAGGCGATGGTGCCGACGAATGACATCCCGGAAATTGTCATCGGCATGCCGGTCGAGTTGTCGATCGAAGGCTTTGGCGAGCGACGCTTCAAGGGTGAGGTCGAGCGCATCAATCCCATGACCGAGGCGGGCACACGCGCGATTCTGGTGTTTGTGCAGATTCCCAACCCCGACGCGGTGCTGCGCGGCGGCATGTTCGCCACCGGGCGCATCCGGCTGGCCGAGGGGAGTCCGGTGCCGACCCTGCCCGACACGGCGATTCGCAGTGAAGCGGGACAGAATTTTGTGTGGGCGATCGAGAACGGCAAGCTTCTGAAAAGGATCGTCGTCATCGGCAAGCGCGATGAAGCCGCCGGAAGGACCGAGCTCAAAACCGCGCTGCCCTCAGGCATGCTCATTCTTGCGTCTCGCTTCGACAACTTGAAAGACGGCGCGCCGGCGATGGTCCGCGCTCCCGGACGCGAGAAGGAAAAGGCGGAGAAGCCGGAAAAGGCCGCGGCGGCGGGCCCGGTCGCGAATTAAGGGCCGTCGTCCAGGACCGCAATAAGGACCGCAATAAGGCCCGCAAGGAGACTACGCGATGTGGATCACCCGAGTATCGATCAACAACCCGGTGTTTGCGACCATGGTGATGATCGGCATCGCCGTTCTCGGCCTGTTCTCCTATAACCGTCTGCGGGTCGAGCAGATGCCGGATGTGAGCCTGCCTTTCGTGCTCGTGCTCACGAACTATCCTGGCGCCTCGCCCGAGGTGGTCGAGGCGGACGTCACCAAGCCTCTCGAATACGCGATCAACACCGTCGCCGGCGTGAAGCTGATCCGGTCCAATTCGCGCGAAGGGCGCAGCGAAGTCTTTGCCGAATTCCGCATGAGCACGGAAATGATGCGCGCGGTGCAGGACGTGCGCGACAAGATCGCCCAGACGCGGCCAAGCTTTCCTCGCGACGTGAAGGACCCGCTGGTCGTGCGCGCCGATCAGGAGAATACGCAGCCGGTGGTGTCGATTGCGGTGCTGTCGAAAACCGTCGGCTTGCGTGATTTGAGCTCACTGACCGATCAGACGATCGTCAAGGGTCTCGAGAACGTTCCGGGCGTGGCACGGATCGACATCAATGGGCGTGTGACCCGGCAGATTCTGGTCGAGATCAAGCCTCAGGCGCTCACCGCGCTGGGCTTGAGCGTCGATCAGGTGGTCAACGCCATTCGCGCCGCCAACCAGGACGTGCCGGCCGGCCGCATCACTCGAGGTGCGACCGATTCGATCGTACGGGTCGAGGGCAAGATCAAGGACCCTTTGCAGTTCGGACGGATCATCGTCGCGCAGCAGGGAGGTGCGCCGATCTATCTGACCCAGGTAGCCGCGGTCATCGACGGGGAGAAAGAGCAGGAGTCGATCTCGCGCATCAACGGCCGTCCGGCGATCACGCTCGATCTTCAGAAAGCGCAAGACGCGAACATCGTCGACACGGGGCGGGGCGTGACCGAAGCGGTGGCGCTGCTCAAGCAGCGCCTGCCAGCCGAAGTCGAGCTGCGCGTGGTCAATTCCGCCGCCGATTCGGTCGAGCGCAGCGTCAATCGCGTCAAGGAAACGATCCTCGAAGGCGCGATGCTCACGGTACTCATTGTCTTTCTTTTCCTGCACAGCTGGCGCAGCACCATCATCACCGGGCTCACGCTGCCGATCTCGGTGATCGCGACCTTTATCGCGCTCTACGCGTTCGGCTTCACGCTCAATTTTCTGACGCTGATGGCCTTGAGCCTGTGCATCGGGCTCCTGATCGACGACGCAATCGTCGTGCGCGAGAATATCGTCCGCCACCTGGGTCTGGGCAAAACGCACGAGATTGCGGCACGCGAGGGCACCGACGAGATCGGCCTGGCGGTAATGGCGACGACCTTTGCCATCGTCGCGGTGTTTGTCCCGATCGCCTTCATGAGCGGCATCATCGGCCGCTTTTTCTTCCAGTTCGGACTGACCGTCGCGGTGGCCGTGCTGGTCTCGCTGTTCGTGAGCTTCACCCTCGACCCCATGCTTTCCTCGATCTGGCGCGATCCGCCACGGTCGCGCTTTTCGCGACTGCCGTGGCTGGGTGCTTTCATGGACGCCGTGGAACGTGGCATCGAATGGATCCATCGCGTCTACGGGCGGATCCTCGAATGGGCGCTGATGCATCGGATCAAGGTGATCCTCATCGCGCTGGTGAGTTTTTTCGCGAGCTTTCTCGTGGTGCCGCTGGTCGGCACCGAATTCATACCCGAGACCGACCAGGGTTTTCTATCGCTTCGCCTGAACACGCCGGTGGGATCGAGCCTCGAATACACCGACGGCAAGGTGCAGCAAGTCGAGGAAGTGCTCAAGGGGATTCCTGAGGTTGCGCTGGCGATAACTACCATCGGTACCGAGGATGGCCGCAACTACGCCCGGGTCAACCTCAAGCTGACCGAGCTCGCCGACCGTAGCCGCTCGCAGAAAGAGGTCGAGCGTGCGATCCGCAAGGCGCTGAAGCCCGTTCCCGGCATCGAGTTGAGCTTTGGCTTCGATCGCGCGGTATGGGTGAATCTGCTGGGGCCCGACCCGGCGACGCTGACCGCGTTGATCAACGACTTTGCGCTGAAGGTCGGCAAGGTTCCCGGCATCGCCGACATGGAAACGTCGGAAAAGGCCGCCAATCCTGCGCTGTCGATTCGCCTCAACAACGACGCCGCGTCCGATCTCGGCATCTCGGTGCAGCAGGTCGGCGCGACGGTGCGGCCGCTCCTTGCCGGAGACACGGTGACTTACTGGCTCGCCCCCGATGGGCAGAACTACGAGGTCAACGTGCAACTTTCCAAGGACCGGCGGCAACTGGTGTCGGACCTGGGCAATCTGTACCTGACCAGCAACCGCGTCGGACCGGAAGGGCACCCACGGATGGTGCCTCTGCGGCAGGTCGCCGAAATCGTCGAGACGACCAGCCCGCAGATCATCAAGCGCCAGGATCTTCAGCGGCGAGTTGCGCTCTACGCCAACACCGAGGGACGGCCCTCGGGCGACGTCAACGCCGACGTGGCCCGCATCATCAAGGAGACGACCCCGACCCTGCCTCCCGGATATCGCTTCGACGTCGGCGGCCAAGCCAAGGAAATGGAGGAGTCGTTCCAGGCGGCGCTCGCGGCGCTCGGCCTCGCCGTCATTTTCATCTACCTGATACTTGCGTCGCAGTTTGCGAGCTTCACGCAGCCGGTGGCGATCATGGCGTCGCTGCCATTTTCGCTGATCGGCGTGTTTCTCGCGCTGCTGCTGACGGGAACGACGCTGAACCTGTTCTCGATCATCGGTTTCATCATGCTCATGGGACTGGTGACCAAGAACGCGATTTTGCTGGTCGATTTCGCCAACCGCGCGCGGCGCGGCGGGCAAAGCCTGCACGATTCGCTGTTGCGCGCGGGCCAGGTTCGCTTGCGCCCGATCCTGATGACCACCGCGGCGATGATCGGCGGCATGACGCCCCTGGCACTAGGGCTGGGGGAAGGCGGCGAAACGCAAGCGCCGATGGGCCGCGCAATCATCGGTGGCGTGATCACCTCGACGCTCCTGACGCTGGTCGTCGTTCCGGTGATTTATACCTATCTGGACGCCTGGGCCGAACGGCGAAAGAGACGGCGCGCTGCTCGTCTTTCCGCCGCTGCGGCGGCGCCTGCACCCGGTGATTGACGTGCGATAATGAAATGGCCGACAAGAATCAATAATCGATAGCCGATTCGCGGGCCTGAACGCCAACCCGGGCGACCCTTAAGCACCATTTGCACGGACGCGGGGTCCGGCCAAAAGGCGGAACGTCGGAACGTGCGCGCAAGTCTCGCGGCTAGCGTCACGCGACGACGGTATCAGCCCGACGCAGTTTTTTTGTTCCGTGCGATCACGAGGCAGGGATGGACTTCGAGCAGGCACGTTTCAACATGGTGGAGCAGCAGATTCGCACTTGGGAGGTTCTCGACCAGGAGGTGCTCGATCTGTTGTTCGAGGTGAGGCGTGAAGACTTCGTTCCGCTCGCCTATCGCTCGCTCGCGTTCGCGGACCTTGAAATCCCGATCGGCGACGGCGAGCGTATGTGGACTCCCAAGATGGAAGCGCGCGTGCTGCAGGAGCTCGATCTCAAGGCGAACGAGGAGGTGCTCGAGATCGGCACCGGAAGCGCCTACCTGACCGCGCTTCTTGCGCGTAGCTGCGGCGTCGTTACCAGCGTCGATATCCATGAAAGATTCGTTCTCGAGGCGCGACCGAAGCTCGCGCGCGCGGGTATTGGCAACGTCAAGCTGGCGGTCGGAGACGGCGCCCGTGGCTGGGGCAGCGAGCTCTACGAAGCGATCGTGCTCACCGGTTCGACGCCGGTGCTCCCCGAGTCATGGCTCGAACAGCTCAGGCCGGGCGGACGCATTTTTGCCGTCGTCGGCGACGCGCCGGCGATGAGCGCGCGCATGGTGCGTTGGGAAGCGCCGGGGGCGATCGTCAGCGAAGATCTTTTTGAAACGGTCATCGCCCCGCTGCAGAACGCGGCGCAACCCCAGCGGTTCGTGTTTTGAGCACCGCGGTCGTGCCTGTCCCGAGTTTCGCGGAGCCCGCGGCGCGCGACGTTCAAAATCTTGCGCGCGCGCCGCGCCGCACCCAAAGTGCCGGCCTTCTGATGGAAACCGAGAAGATGTTGAAATGCACGCTTGCGATCCTGATCGCGATGGCAATGTCGGCGTCACCGTCGGTCGCAGCCGCGGAGGACCTGATACAGATTTATCGTGACGCGCTCACCAGCGACCCCGTGCTCGCATCGGCCCGTGCCACGCGGGAGGCGACCCAGGAGCTCGTGCCGCAGGCCCGCGCCGGATTGCTGCCTGCGGTCAACCTGGCGGCGAGCGCGAACGAGCAGGATTTCAACGACCGTCTGCACTCCGATCCGACGACGACGTTTCGCGAGCGATTTTCTGCCTACGCTTACACCGTGTCGGCGAGTCAACCGCTTTACCGTCCGCAAAACTCCATCGCGTTTAACCAGGCCACACAGCAGGTCGGGCAGGCCGACTACATCTTCGGATCATCGCAACAGGACCTCATCGTTCGAGTGATACAGGCGTACCTCGACGTGCTTCTGGCGCGGTTCAACATCGAGCTGACCGAAAGCCAGAAAAAGGCAGTCAGTGAAAATCTGGCCCAGGCCAAGCGCAACTTCGAAGTCGGCACAGCGACGATCACCGACACCAACGATGCGCAAGCGAAGTACGATCAGATTGTCGCCCAGGAGATTTCTGCCCAAAACGATCTGGACAACAAGCTCGCGGCGCTGCGCGCAATCATCGGGCGCGCGCCAAAAGAGCTCAAGGGATTTACCGGAAGGTTTCAACCCGAGCTTCCGGTTCCCAACACACTCGAGCCCTGGGTGGAAAAGGCGATACGCGAAAACTACCAGGTGCGTATCGCGCAGGCGAACCTCGATATCGCGACGCTCGAAGTGGACAGGCAACGCGCCGGGCACTATCCGACGGTGGACCTGGTCGCGAGCTTCAACCAGGGCTACTCGGGCGCGGCGGCGTCCGCCTCGACGATCGGTGCCTTCGCCAGCGAAACGCGCCTGGCCCTGATCGGATTGCAGTTGAACGTTCCGCTATATCAGGGCGGTGCGATCAGCTCCCGCGTGCGCCAGGCGATCGCCAATCAGGAAAGGTTCCGCCAGGACCTGGAGACCGCGCGCCGAAGTGCGCAACTGCTGGCGCAGACGTCGTTCTCGGGAGTTACCAACGGCGTCGCGCAGGTCAAAGCCTTCGAGCAGGCGCTTGCTTCGGCTCAAGTTTCGTACGATTCCAACAAGCTCGGTCTGGAAGTCGGCGTGCGCACCAATCTCGACGTGCTGAACCAGCAGCAGCAGGTATTTCAGACCCGATTCAACCTCGCGCAGTCCTACTACAATTTCGTGATCAACAATCTGAAGCTCAAACAGGCGGTCGGCACGCTGACCGATGTCGACGTCGAGCAGATCAATCGCGATCTCGGGGCGTAGTAGTTCCCGAAGTGCTCACCATCGCCGCGGCGACCTGCGGCCGCAGCCAGTTCCAGAGCCTCTGCACGGCGCCCTGACGCGCGGCGTGGAACGTCCGTGCGGCGTCACCCATCGCCTGGCGGCTCGACGGGTCGGATAGGAGATCGCAAACCGCGCGCGCCATGGCATCGGCATCGGCGACGAGGCGGGCAGCGCCCGCGGCAATCGCGCCGGCCGTCGCTTCGGCAAAATTGAAGGTGTGCGGCCCGATCAGCACCGGTATCCCGAGCGCGATCGGCTCGATCAGATTCTGACCGCCCAGCGGCAGCAGGCTGCCGCCCACAAAAGCCACGTCCGCTGCGGCGTAGTAAGCCGACATCTCTCCCATCGAATCGCCGAGCACGATGCCGATATCGGCGGGCACCGCCGTATTTTCGCTGCGTCGGACGAATGGCACGCCGCGCGACCGCAACAGGTCCGCGACGACCGCGAAGCGGTCTGGATGCCGGGGCACGATGACCAGTAGCGAGCCTACCGGCATCGGTATCCGCGCGATGGCGTCGAGAATGAGCGCTTCCTCGCCGTCGCGGGTGCTGGCGGCCATCCAGATGGGACGGGACGCTCCGAATCGCAGCCTGAATTCGGCGCCGAGCGTCAGCGCGTTGTCGGGAATCCTTACGTCGTACTTCAGGTTGCCCGTGACAATGGGTGCCGGCGCGCCAAGCTCGGCGAGACGCGCGGCGTCGGCGGGCGATTGCGCCGCCACGCCGCGCAATCGCCGTAGCATCGGTCGGGTCAGCGACGGAAAGCGGGCATAGCTTTCTGCCGAGCGTTCCGACATCCGCGCATTGACCAGGAACAGCGGAACGTCCTGTCGGTGCGCCTCTCCGATCAGATTGGGCCACAGCTCGGTCTCCACCAGGAAGCCGGCGGCGGGGCGAAAATGCGCCAGAAAGCGATTGACGGCAAACGGAACGTCGTAAGGCAGCCATGCCTG
>Ga0209117_1000604_pt1 | contig 14192 bp, 17 predicted proteins | sample BlaSpr_A8_OM2_M2_FD_187978 | JGI IMG/M metagenome (GOLD analysis project Ga0209117, IMG submission 187978) | Forest soil microbial communities from Thunder Bay, Ontario, Canada - Black Spruce, Ontario site 2_A8_OM2_M2 (SPAdes) (version 2) | ecosystem: Environmental > Terrestrial > Soil > Boreal...
GAGCAAGCCGAGGCGTTGCGCCTTGCAGGCATCTACCGAATTACGATCAGTCTGGACACGCTGCTTCCAGAGCCCTTCCTTGCCATGACACGGCGCGACCATCACGCCCGCGTGCTCGCGGGAATTGCGGCCGCGCGGCGCGTCGGATTAAAGGGCACCAAGCTGGGTACAGTCGTTGTCAGGGGAATGAATGATGCTGAGCTCGTGAAACTGATCGAGTTCGGCTGCGCCAACGGTGCGGAGGTCCGGTTCATTGAGTATATGGATGTGCCCGGCGCGACGAAGTGGGTCACGGAGAGGGTTCTTTCGCGCGCGGAGATGCTAGCTCGGCTAGAACTGCACTACGGGCAAATTACCGCAATCACCGAAGACACCTCAGCGCCCGCGTCACGCTTCCTATTACCGAATGGGGCTGTCTTTGGTATTATCGCTTCAACTACGACGCCATTCTGCGAGCGTCGCAACTGCAGCCGGCTCACTGCTGACGGTATGTGGTATCGATGTCTCTACGCCGCCGCCGGTACAGATTTGCGCCGCGTGCTACGCAGCGGCGCACCGCATGAGGAAATCAGCGCCAGGCTCGCCACTGTTATCCGGAACGGCTGGCAAGGGCGCAAAGACCGCGGCGCCGAGTAACGTAAGGCTGATCGTTTTCGCGGCGCGTTTGTCCCGATCGACGGACTTCGACGTGACCTACATTTCGAGATGCATACCCGCGGCGGCTAAGGGAGGAGCGAGGAGGCTTATCCAATGATCCGGTGCATACCCAGCATAGAGGTTACGGACGTCACGGAGTGGGAAAATAACCAGGCGAGGCGCGTCCAAGACTACCTTGCGACCGAAGAGCCGCTCGAGATGCGCGCCGGCAGATACTCCCTGGGCGTGACGCTGCGGACGCCGGGGGATGACCGCGAGCTAGTGGCCGGTTTTCTGTTTACCGAAGGCATCATTTCGCAGCCCGAACAGCTGTTGTCGGTCGAGGCCGCCGATAATCCAACCGGCAATTCCGCTGCTCAAACTAATCTCGCGCGTGTGACGTTGAGTCACGTCGCGCACCTCTCGCCAGGGAAGGCGGCCCGCAGATTTTCCGCAGGGTCGGCATGCGGTGTCTGTGGAAAGGCCTCGATTGCTCAGTTGCGGCGCCGCGGCGTGCGCCGTCCCGATTCTGCATCACGATTTGACCCTGACATGCTCTGCCAATTGCCGGAAAAGCTGCGCGCCACGCAAGCCATCTTCGGCCGCACGGGCGGCCTGCATGCGGCGGCACTTTTCAGTAGAGATGGCGAGATGCTGGTGCTGCGCGAGGATATCGGCAGACACAACGCCGTGGATAAGGTCATCGGTTGGGCGCTGCTCGAAGGTCAGCTACCGCTTTCCGGCCGCACTCTGCTGGTAAGTGGCCGTGGCGGATTCGAAATCGTGCAGAAGGCACTCACAGCGGGCGTCCCTCTCGTTGCGTCGGTGTCGGCACCCTCGAGTCTCGCGGTAAAACTGGCCCGTGAACTGGGATTGACGCTCGTCGGGTTCTTGCGCGGCAGACGATTCATCATTTACTCCGGCGAGGAACGGCTCTTGGTTCCCTCTCCCGCGTTAGTTGAGGGCGCATAGCCTGTTCGTGGGCGGTGGAAACCACACACCATTCGCCACTCTCAGCTTCAAAACGGAAAGCGTACCGAAACGATCCAGCGGTGGTTGTACTGGTGACCTACTAAAAAATCCGGCGGTGCGAAAAAGCCGGTTGCGAAAAGCAAAGCGTCTTCAAGAACTGATCTCAGCAACCTGTTCAGAAACGCTTCGAGAACGAGAAGTGTGCGGGTTGATTATTCAGCCAACTACGAATCACCCCTCGGTAACGCCGTGGTCTTTCGGAATCTCGGATCCCAACGTGAATCGCGGCCCAGATCACCAGTTCTTGGGAGGCAAACAGTGGCTGAAATCGCGAAATTCAATCAACCAAACCAGATCAGCACGAGGTTCTTCATCGAGTTCCTCGACCTGCTTGACGGGTTGCCTCCCGTCAAGGAGGTTCGCCGCCGCATCGAGGATCAGATGCACCTCAAGCCCGGCGCACACGCCCTGGACATCGGCTGCGGGAACGGGACAGCCGCGAGAGGCGTCGCGGACAGAGTCGGCCCGGAAGGCCCGGCCCCTACTAGCACGTCGAACGACGCTCTTCGAAATCGACAGGTCAAACGATCTTTTTTCAGACCGGGACGCGAAGCTACTTCCGATTCCAACAACTCCACCGCTTAATTCTAACTACTAACGTTTTCAACAAATCGGGGAATCTGCTTCTCGCTCAAGGATAACTCCCGTCAAGTGAAAACGTTGGATTCTGGCACAATTTTGGCGCAGTTACCTGAGTGATGGACCTTCTTCCCTGAGAGAAGGGTTCGAACTGCCCCTCCAGAGCAAAAACCATGCCTTCACCGTGCTCACCTGCACTTTTTTCCTGAAAGCGCGCCTTCGATAAACCAGTAACGTTAATCGGCAAAGTGGATTATTTCGAGTGCGCCGTCATACGTCCGTGATCCGAAGTCTCGCCACATCCACGCAAAGCCGACGTTGGGTCCATGTGGAACGCATTCCCTCAAGCGTGAACCGCGCGATAGCGGCCTGCACAGGGAACGTCGGGCGTTGCTGTTAAGACGCGAGACGTGTACGATAGCCAACCGCGATGCTGTTTTCTGACCTCGTACTCTCAAGACGTTTGGAGCGCGCGGAAGGGCACGCGTGCGCTCAGTTCGCTGAGGCGCGACGCAGTCTATTCCCCGATAGCGGTGCGAAGTGGATTGAATGCGCAGGAGCATACGCGGTCTTCGATGGTATCAACTCTCCTGTCACTCAGACTTTCGGGCTCGGCATCTTCGAGGAACTGAGCGCGGTCTCGCTGGACGTGATCGAGCGCTTCTTTCTCGACCGCGGGGCGCAGGTGCTTCATGAAGTGAGTCCGCTCGCGGGAATCGCTGCGCTGAACTTGCTCTGTTCCCGCCAGTACAGACCGATCGAGATCAGCAACGTCATGTATCGGCCGGTTGAGAAGCCCACGGCTGAAGATCACGGCAATATCAGAGTGCGGGTAACACGACCGGAAGAAGCGCAACTCTGGAAAAATATAAGCGCAAGGGGCTGGATACCCGAACATCCGGAACTTCGGAACTTTTTTCTGAAGACCGGCGCCATTTCTTCAGCACGTGAGCAGAGCCTGTGCTTCCTCGCCGAGCTTGACGGCCAACCCGGCGCCGCTGGCGTGCTCTGTATCCATAACGGAGTTGCTCTGTTCGGCGGTTCGGCTACAGTTCCAGAGATGCGGCGTCGCGGGTTGCAAGCGGCGATCATTGAAGAGCGTATGCGGTACGCCTTCGACCATGGCTGTGATTTGGCCATGATGGTGGCGGAGGCGGGTAGCGACTCCCAGCGCAATGCCGAGCGTAAGGGCTTCCGGATCGCCTACACACGCACGAAATGGCGCTTATAAGGTACAGACGGTGCGATTAGGAACGAGAAATCCTTTCGGTTGTTGAATCCTCTCCCATGTAGCCACAGTGTAGTCGCGTCGCCACGTCAGGGATTCCGGGTGAATCATCGCGCTACCGGACAGGGTCCGGTTTATAAGGTATTGAGAATGGCGGTAAATCCCAAGATCACAAGCTATTGTATCCCGCGCAACGAAATTTTTTCTCGCGTGGGCAGGATTCGAGCGCCCATTCGCACTGGGGCGGAAGACCGCTACGAGCACAAGATGTTTTTGGTTTACTTACAGGATGACCTCTTCCAACCACTTCCTTGACCGGCGAAAGCTTCCTCCGTAGTGTGCGGATTGATGACATTCTGAGCGCATCCGGCGTTAGGAGAGCGAACTCATGGCCTTCAACATTCCTATTCGTCTACTTCGCCCGGCGGGGGAGCAGTGGTGGCCGATCAGCGACCATATGTGGAGGCGCAGATCAAGAGCAGAGCCTCATGGTTCATCATCATGGCGGCGCTCTCCGCCGTCAATTCGGTGCTGGCAGTTACGGGAACCAACTGGCGGTTTTTCTTCGGCCTTGGAATCACGCAAGTGGTAGACGAGATCGCCAAGCAAGCCGGCTCGGCCGGGATGATCGTGGTGATCGTTGTGGACGCGTTGTTTATCGGCCTGCTGATGGTGTTCGGTTATTTCGCGAAGAAGAAGTCCGCAGCCATGTTCATTACCGGAATGGTTTTCTATGGCCTGGACGGGTTATTGCTGCTGGTGTTTCAGGATTGGCTGAGCGCGGCCGTGCACGGCTATGCGCTCTACCGGATTTACATCGGGCTGGCGGCCTGCAGGGAGTGGGTACTGCTCGAACGCGCGGCGGGGACGCCTGGGGAGTTGAGCCAAGTGAAGTTGGACTAATGGCACAACTAGAAATAAACGGTATTCAGCGACTGACCGGCTCGCGACTCGATTTCGAGCTGCAGTACGGTGTCGCTACCAAAAACTCCGGCGGCGGTTTGCCTCCTACAGGACACGAATCGGATGTTTGTCTCTAGATTCTTGGCGTATCGTCCCCGCAGGAAAACTTTCCAGAGACAACTTCGAGGCGATGAGAACCCGAACGACCTTCGAGGAACCTCGTTCCGCCCTGCGGGTCAAGTTGCGGCTGCGCACACTGATCAGCCGCGGCTGTGTTCCGCAAAAAATTTCGAAGGCGCCGAAACGAGGGCTTGGAAGGCCAGAGGAACTTCCTGCGTAAGTGCTTCTAGTCGTTCGAGATCATGGAGCGATCTCATGGCTCATGTGGCCAGAGCGTCTGCCCTTTACGCAGAGGGTCAATGCATCTAAAACAGTGTGCCTCCGAGGCGCAAGTGTTTTCGAATCAATGCGGTTGCTCGTCGCTCAGGTGGATAGAGCATCTGCCTTCTGGAGCTTCACCTCTTTAACTATGTTACAGACCTCGACAAGAGCCTGTCTTATCATATTCGTTATCGCCGGAAACGCGATTCCAGCAGCAACTGTGCTTCGGACAAACGCGAAGGGACTCGAACCTAAGGGCCGGGCTTAGTCGTGATAGTCAGCGGCAGCGCGAAGGCATAAAGAATGTCCTGTATGGGAATGATCACGTATTGCCGCCCGTCAAGTTCGTAGGTCATCGGTGAGGCGGCCAGGCGTCCGCCGACGTTCAGATGCCACAGCGTCTTGCCACTGGCTGGATCGAGAGCCAGAAGATTGCCAGAGTTATCGGCGCTGAAGAGGAGACCCCCGGCCGTGGTGAGAATTCCTGCGACACTTTCGCCATCGCCGACCTCGTGGTTCCAGACTACTTTGCCGGTGCGGTAATCGAGCGCGCGTAAAGTCGAATTGGCCCACAGGTTGCGGTCTCGGCCTCCCCAGCCTTCCGCTTTTCCAGTCGCCGTATGGTAATAAATGCTGAAAAGCCGACGGGCATTTACATAGAAGAAGCTGGTTTGAGGATCAAAGCTTGGCGCCATCCAATTGGTGGCTCCGTTTGAACTGGGTTCGACCAGCGCGCCATCGGGACTGGGAGAGGCTTCGGGCTTGGCGATCGGGCGGCCGCGAGAGTCTACGCCGGAAGCCCACGTCTGATCGATGAATGGCGCTGTCACCAAATGGCGGCCGTTGGTTCGATCAAGCAAAAAGAAAAATCCATTGCGGCTAGCCTGCGCGAGAAGCTGTCGTTGCTGGCCCTTGAATTCAGCGTCAAACAGGACGGGCGTCTCCACGGCGTCCCAGTCGTGTACGTCGTGTGGGGAAGGCTGAAAATACCAAGCCAGTTTGCCCGTGTTAGGATTCAAGGCAACAATCGAGCACGTATAGAGGTTGTCTCCGGGCCGCCCTTCGCCGGCAAGTACGGGATTCGGATTGCCGGTACCCCAATAAAGCAGATTGAGCTGCGGGTCGTAGGTCCCAGTCATCCAGGTCATGCCGCCACCGTGGGTGAGCGCGTCACTGTCTTTCGGCCACGTTTCAGAGCCAGGCTGACCAGGGTCCGGTTCCGTGTACCAGCGCCATTGAACAGTTCCCGTCTGCGGATCAACGGACTCCAGGAAGCCCCGAATGTCCGTGATGTCGCCGGACACGCCAACGATGACGTGATCGCGTATGACAAGCGGCGCCATTGTGGAGAAATAGCCGAGTTTTGGATCGGCGAGCTCAATGTTCCAGTGAACCGTGCCATCCTTCGCATCGAGACACACCAGGTGCGCGTCAGGAGTGGTAAAGTACAACCAATTCTTGTACATTCCCAACCCGCGATGGCCGATGTGGTCACCCTCGGAAGCACGTTGATAATGCCAGATCTGGCGGCCAGACCGAGCATCGACGGCCCAAACATTGTCAGGCACCGAGAAGTAGAGAACGCCGTTCACTTCGAGAGGCGTCGCTTTGATCGTGGCCGAGTGTGATTGAAAAGCCCAGGCGAGCGTAAGAGAGCCGATGTTTCCCGCATTGATCTGGTCGAGGGTGCTGTAGCGCCTGCCCGAATAGTCCCCGTTGTAAGTCGGCCAGGTGTCGGTTGGGGGCTTGAGAAAAGCCGCTGGGTCGAGTCCTTGAGCGGCAACGAACGGTAGAAGACCCAGAGAAAAAAACAACATCAAGGCGATGGGCATTGCTCGTCGTGCAGGCAAATGAAGCCAAGAATGCCTCTCAAGGTGATCCTGGCAAGTCCGCCGAGCCCCAATCATTCCACAGTGATGAGCAAGCATCCTGGCTCCTGTTTTCTGATTTCTAACTTCATGTTTCTGGTTTCTGTTTTCCCTATTTCAGACTCTCAAGATAGGCAAAGAGGTTGTGAATATCCTTCTGAGTGAACTTCGGGAGCAGATCGCGATGGGCAGCTAAGGGATCCTGCACTTCGACTTTCACGCGATCGCGCGGGAATGACCGATACCAGCCCGAACCATCACTCAGCGTAATCTCAAATTCATCGATGTGCCTCAAGGGACCCTTGATCTGCTCACCAGTTGGTAGCGTGACCACCGCAATGCTGTGCTCACCCCCGGGATAAAGCATTTTTGCTTGGAGATCGATGGGGGAGTACTTCCGAGCGACGGTAGCCAGATCGCCCGAGGGGGAATGGCAATTCTTGCAGCCGCCTGCTCCATTGAAATAGGTTTTTCCCGCCTCTGCACTTCCGGTAAGAAGCTTTTCGACTGGATACTCTTTCGGAACGTGAGCTGACTTTACCGCTTCGGCAGCGCGCGCGTGCAGGTAATCCGCGATCTCCGTCACCTGTTGATCGGGCAAAAGCATTGGGGGCATGCCCTTATCGGGGCGGCCGTGACGAATGATTTCGCCAATCTGGTCGCCCTTTACGTCATGAGCCACAATCGGCGAGCGAACAAGGTCAGGTCCCCGGGCGCCTGTAGCGTCAGGGCCATGACAGAATCCGCAAGCCTGCTCGAACTGTTTATGGCCGCGCTCGATCGCCGGTTCTTGCGAACTAGACTGGGACCACGCCGCGGAATTCCAATTCCATGCGCTGGCGAGAAAAACAATCGCAAGGCAAAGCATTATAGTTTTTAGTGATTGCTGTCCCAAAGAAGGCACCTGCTCGCGCATCGTCACTCCTCACTCGAGGCATTCTATCTAGATTTGCAGAATACTCACAAGCGCCCGCGCGGTCGGGGAATCCAGTTCAAAGACTGCGGCTGCCGAAAAGTACGTCTGGTCCTTCAGGGTTTCTCCGAAGTTCCTGTAACAATGTTACATGCTCTGGCTTCCTTAACCTGAGACTCGCCAAAACTCCATCCGCGCCGGAAATCGCGCGATTCCCTGTCGCAACAACTTGAACAGAAAACCTAGGTGGGCCCCAAGCGCGAAGACTCTCTCCCGGCGGACACCCGCACGGGATACCTGTATATATAAGGATGGACAAAGCCGGGCGTTTCCGCGACGCGGGGCTTTTTCGTAGGAACAACCGAGCGGACAGTCCTGGTCCGGTTTTCGGGAGAGCGTCTGCCATTTGCGCAGACGGTCAATGCATCTAAAACAGTGTGCCCGCGAGGCACAAATGTCTCAAAATCAATGTCTCACGCGCCCGTAGCTCAGCTGGATAGAGCGCCTGCCCGCTACTTGAACTCTCACTGGTGTAGACTCAGCGAATTGTGCCGATAGCGCGGAGAGCCCAGCGATGCGACTTCTGAAAATTGCCGCACTCTTGCTCGCCCTGTTTTTAGTGCAAGTGGCGTATACGCATTTCGCGCGTACCGCAGCTGCGATCAGGAAGAGCTTACGCTCGACGAGCCGGCACGGCAGAGCGCCGAAGTCCGTGCCTATGGCGGCAGGTACGTGCGGCTCGCTGCAGGAGTGACCCACTACCAGTTGGCCGGCCCGCCCGCTGTGCATACTGTGGTGCTCGTGCATGGCTTTTCGGTTCCGTATTACATTTGGGATCCCACCTTCGACGGCCTCGTTGCCGCCGGCTTTCGTGTGCTTCGCTACGACCTCTTCGGCCGTGGCTGGTCGGACCGGCCCGACGCGCGCTACGACCCCAACTTCTTCGACGAGCAGCTCGTGCAGTTGCTTGGCGCGCCGGGATTCGCGAATCCGTCGACATCGTGGGCGTTTCGATGGGTGGACCAATCACAGTAAATTCCGTGCGCCATCCCGAGGGGGTTCGCAAGGTGGCGCTGTACGCCCCGGCCTACGGGAAAGGATTTGCGCCCGCGTGGCGGCTCCGCGCGCCGCTTGTCAAAGACTTCATCATGTGCACGCAAATCGCGCCAACGCTTGCGCCTACGCAACGCACGGATTTCGTGCATCCGGAACGGTACCCCGATTATTTCGCCAAGTACCTGCCGCAAATGCGCTACCGCGGCTTCCGCCACGCGCTGCTCTCTTCCATACGCGATTTCCTTTCGCAGAATAGCGCGCTCGCATTTTTGCAGCTTGGCAAAAGCGGCAAGCCCGTATTACTCGTCTGGGGTCGCGCCGATCGCGACGTGCCCTTCGCAGTAAGCGGCGAAGTCCGGAAAGCGATTCCGCAGGCCAAAATTTCTTGTCGTCGAAGACGCCGCGCACGTGTCGTTCTACGAGCACCCGGAAATCGTAAACCCGGCCTTGATTGAATTTCTCCGCCGCTAGTATTTATCTCTTATGCTTAGTTCCCTCCGCACGCGCAGAACTTCCCTTCCCAGAACCTCGTTCCCCGATGTTTCCGAATTGCCGGTAATACACTGAGAAAGTCATCCTGCGCAGCCTTAGTCTTGGCGAAGTGTCGGTGCCCGGTCGATTGTCAAGGACTTCGGCGAAGGGCATGTCGGGATCCAACTCATGAAGCCGAGTGCGGATTTCGGGCAGAAGCAGTCGCGGTTCGCGTAACCATGTTACGGCCTTCAAAACCCGGTTTGGATTTTGGCATCGGAGCCGCGAAGTGAGCGTCTGCTTTTGCGCAGACGGTCAAGGCCTGAAAGCAGTGGCAGCGCAAGCCATAAATGTCTTAGAATCAATGAACACGCGCCCGTAGCTCAGGTGGATAGAGCATCTGCCTTCTAAGCAGATCGCCGCAGGTTCGAGTCCTGCCGGGCGCGCCATCTCATTGAACTGAAAAGAGTAAGAAGAATCGCTCTTCACCGTTGACCTTCTGCTCACAAAGCAGATGCTCATAATCGAGTAGTACGCCTGCCTCCCAAGCAGACGATTACGATGGATTGGAGAAGCTGACGCGTGAGGAGGTGCTATCCGCGCAGAAGGAGAAGTGAAAAACAGATTCTAGAGGGCTTGGCGTCAAAAGATGAGTTTGAGCAAGCCCATAGGCTGTTGGGTGAAACCATAGGGTTTCAAGCAGGCAAAGTCGAGGCTGAAGGATCGCCGGACCCCTGGTGGATTGCAGGGGATGTGTGTTCGGTCTTCGAAGATAACGCGGGCGCTGGGGAGGACTCAATTATCGACGTTACCAAGGCGCGACAAGTTTCGTCTCACCCTAAATGGATGCGGGCGAACGTCGAAGCGAGCTCAAGGGCCAAAATCTTGCCAGTTCTCGTAACGCCTGCACAAAGAGTGAAATCGGCTGCCGTCCCCCATCTCAATGGTGTCGGGCTCTGGCCAGTCGGGGATATGCGAAAGTGGGCGGGACACGCACTCGCAGCCATACGCGAATTTCGCAAGACTTTTGTAGAACAAGGCGACCTTGAGTGGCGAGCAAAGGCAGCGGAAGTGTTCGAGCAAAACGGCCTCTCGGCACGGCAACTCCTGTTAGAGCTTGAATCAAGGTTGGCTTCCAAGCATCTCGAGCAAGTTGGATGAGGGCACGGATTGACCTTTCTTCAAAAGGTGAATCGACCTAGGCCGATTCGAATCGGTCTTTTTGTTCGTCTGAGTTATTCCGTGATTGTTCTGTGCGCGCCGGGGCGAATCAATTGCAAGCTGAATGACACATGCGCCGCATTCGGCAACACCGCGTAAAAGACTCGATAATGTGCCTGCACATTATTTTGGACGACGGCAGATTTGGAGACGAAGCTACTCGATTTTCAGGACCTACTTCAACAACCATCGCACGCATACCTCACGGGAAGGGCGAACGCCCGACACGCACGTGTCACAACCAGTCGCAAACCTCCGCTCCTTTCGATGGCAACCTCACTGTCGAGGCCTATATCAGACACCAGTGGCTGCCTGATTTGTCAAAGACTCGTGCTGGTTGCGGTATCCGGTCAACCTCGGCAAAACTTGCAATAAAATCATTCGGTGTTTGACTTCTTAACTTAATCGCAGCGCGTTTCGCGGATCCGATCGTTTCACTGCCACCGGGTGCGTTCCGAAAGTGAGACACACCTCACTTTCGCAGCGCGATTACCGGTAAAATCGCCCCCGTATCAATTCGCCAGATACAGGGAGGCTCCGCTCCCCCTTTTGTTTGCTGAACCCTGGCGAAAGTGCCGCTGGATAGCTACTTGTCGCTGTCTCCTTCTTGATCCTCTCCCTCGGTAAACACCTTCACACCGACTCCGGTCACAGGCACAAAGATGTGGTTGTTCTCGCTGTTTGCCGCGACAGAGTGAGTCGGCCCTACGGTGAAGGTAATCACCTGGTAGGTCTCGGCATCCACCACTCCCAGCGGATTGCGGCCAAAATAAACTCGCTCATCTCCCCGGTTGAACCAAACCTCGTCGCCGCGTACTCCGTTGATCGTTGCCAAGGTACCCCCAGTTTTCACACTCAGGACGACACCGCAGCTCGTTATCAGGCGCTGGCCGGGGAGCAGGGCCAATCCAGTCGGACCGCAGGGAGTCAAAATCGGGAAGACCCTGGTTACCTCCATCGCTATCGGATCGATTTCGTCCACCTCTCCGTTTGGATTGGTCACCGTTGCCGGTACGGAGATGTAAAACTTCTTTGTTTGTCGGTCCCACACGGGCTGCTCCATGCCATGATTCACCGTCGGACCGCCAGGAGTGTCGGGAAATACGGCCTGGGGATAATAAATATGGCCCAACACGGCGCGATGCTCCTGAGAGACGAACGTCACAAACGGCGGAGTATCCGCATCGTTGGCAATCAGGATGATATGATCGATCGGGTCGTAAGCCAGTTCGTCCGCTCGAAGCGTTCCACCCGTAGAGATTGCAAATGGGACGGCCGAGGGCCCGGCGCTCAAGTCTACGACTTTTACCGTGCTGTCGCCATCGCCCGCCCAAAGCTCGTTCTCCTTATGGATCACGAGAACCCCCGCTGGTCCGGAGTTAAACCGGCTCCCCTGGTTTCCGCGAAAGCCGCCGATGGAATACAGAAATTTATCGTGTTCAGCGTCGATTACGTCGATGCGGCCGCCTCCCTTAACGGTGGTAGGCTCTGCTAGGTAGTATCTCTCGCTGGCGGAATCGACCCAGCTGATATCGAAGCCCCCAGAAAGATTCCCCGGTATGTTAATGGTGGTTAGAAGTTGGTAGGGACCGAGTTTCTCGTTCGCTGATCCTGCCGCGAGCAGAGTCAGTCCTGCAAGGATGGATCCACCAAGTAAACTAGAAATCGCGAGTATTCGTCTCATCGTCTCATCTCCTATTGTGCCGCCTCTGCTATTTGCGAGCACGGCGGTGACTGGCGAAGGTACTCGGTCGGCAAGGCGAAAGTCTTAACCAAAGGTTGGAATATTTCTGGTAGAATTACAACAAAGCCCCAACCAGGCCTATGGGCGACCTTACCAATTCCGTTTACGAGTTCGGAGAATTTCAGCTCGACGTGGCGAATAAGTTGCTTGTCCGCAACGGGATACAGGTTCCGCTGACGCCCAAGGTCTTCGACACGCTGACTCTTCTGCTGGAACACCCCGGGCAGTTGATCGAAAAAGAAGAGTTCATGCGCCAGCTCTGGCCCGAGACGTTCGTTGAGGAGTCGGCCCTGGCTGAGAATATCTCCCGTTTGCGCCGCGCTCTGGGTAATGCCGAAGGCCAGCGCTTCATTGCTACGGTGCCAAAGCACGGCTACCGGTTTTTTGCCGAGGTGAGGAGAGTGGCTGCAGCGGCAACCACGGAGCCTGAAGCGGCCGGACCAGCCAAGCGGTTGCCGTGGGGCCGGGGGGGGCGGCTGGCGCTACTGGCGGCAGTTGTGCTGTTGGCGCTGGGCGTCATTTACTTCTATTTCGGCGACGCTGCTCGCGTGTTCTCACGCCCATCCATTCGCTCCCTCGCGGTGTTGCCGCTCGAAAACCTCTCGCATGACCCAGAGCAAGAATACTTCGCCGATGGCATGACTGACGAGCTGATCACACAGTTGGCTCAAATCAGCGAATTGCGTGTGATTTCCCGAACCTCAGTCTTGCGGTTCAAGGGCACGCGGAAACCATTAGCTGAGATTGCCCGAGAACTGAACGTGGCCGCGGTAGTCGAGGGCACCGTGGCGCGCTCCGCGGAACGCGTGCGAGTGACTGCGCAGGTGATTCGGGTCAATCCGGAGAAGCACCTATGGGCGGAGAGCTACGATCGGCCTCTAGGCGACGCTGTGATCTTGCAGGGTGAACTGGCGCGCCGGATCACTCAGGCAATTCGAATCAAGCTGACGCCGCAGGAGCAGACCCGCTTTGCCAGCGTCCGCCCGGTGAACAGTGAGGCGTATGAAGCATTTCTGATGGGTCGTTATTTCTGGGGCAAACGGACAGAAGCGACAACGCAGAAAGCGATCGAGTATTTTCAGCTAGCCATCGAAAAAGATCCGAATTATGCCCTGGCTTTCACCGGCCTGGCGGATTCGTATTCTTCCCTTGCGCTGCCACCGGCATTACAGGAAGCCTTGCCTTCCAACGAAGCCTACCCGAAGGCAAGAGCCGCAGCGGACAGGGCGCTTGCGATTGATAGCACGCTTGCCGAAGCGCACGCTTCAGTGGCCCGTATCAAGTTCCAGTATGATCGGGATTGGTCGGGCGCTGAAAAGGAGTTCCAGCGAGCGATTGAATTGAACCGGAATTACGCCAACGCTCACCACTGGTATGCCTTAGAACTCATGTTGATGGGCCGCTTGGATGAGGCGCTGAATCAAATCAAACTGGCGCGGGAGCTCGATCCACTCTCACTGGTCATAAATGAGAATATGGCCCTTATTCTCTCTAGCGCCCGGCAATACGCCCAAGCTATCGAGCAGTCCCGCAAAACGCTGGAGATGGACCCGAATTTCGCCCTCGGGCATTTCCGGCTCGGGCAGATTCTTATTCTAAAAGGGATGAATGCGGAAGCCGTCCCGGAATTGGAAAAGGCGATCGCGCTCTCTGGAGGCAGCCCGAGGGCGACCGCGGAGTTGGGTCTCGCGTATGCCAAGCTGGGAAAGAGAGGCGATGCTCTGAAGCTGCTCAATGACTTGAAAGATCGGTCCAAGGTGCGTTATGTCTCGCCGTTCGACCTCGCCGTGATTTATGGGAGTCTTGGCAATAAGGGCCGCACCCTAGAATATCTGGAAAAGGCTTATGACGAACGCTCTACCTCACTGGCCCTCCTTAAATTGAGTCCAGCATTTGCTAGCCTGCGCTCCGAGCCGCGTTTCGCCGAACTGGTCCGCCGCGTCGGCCTCCCCCCGTAACCTTGGCGTTCCCAAAAACGTGTGATTCTGTTACGGAGAGGGGACGCCAAACACGTGTCTCTGGCGAATTGTTATTTCGCCCTATTTGGCCCATGATTCCTCAGGATTCCCCGTCCTGCTACGCATTATAAGAGTGCGCCCCTTCTGAGGTAAGTTTTGAGCGTTGGCCTCAAGAAGAAAGGAGCACCTGATAATGGAAAGT
>Ga0209117_1000605_pt1 | contig 14161 bp, 12 predicted proteins | sample BlaSpr_A8_OM2_M2_FD_187978 | JGI IMG/M metagenome (GOLD analysis project Ga0209117, IMG submission 187978) | Forest soil microbial communities from Thunder Bay, Ontario, Canada - Black Spruce, Ontario site 2_A8_OM2_M2 (SPAdes) (version 2) | ecosystem: Environmental > Terrestrial > Soil > Boreal...
AGTCGATGAGCAGGCGATTAGTGACAATCTCTACACGCGGGGCCTGCCGGATCCGGACTTAGTAATTCGCACCAGCGGCGAGATGCGGCTGAGTAACTTTCTGCTCTGGCAGCTTGCCTATGCCGAGATCTATGTGACGCCGACGTTGTGGCCCGATTTCCGCGGCGTTCAGCTGCTCGAGGGCATCGAAGAATATCAGAAGCGCGACCGCCGCTACGGCGGACTGGGGCCGGACGGGCATGCTCCGCAGCTTAAGTCGCTCCGATCCCACGCCGAGGCGAAGCGTTGATTAGCTCGTGTGGGGACGGGCGCCCTCGCCCGTCCAAGCCGAGCGCAGCTCGGCAGCTGCCTGTGCTCACAGCACCCTCGATTCGCTATCGACAAAGCGTAAACCCATGATCAAGCGCGTCGCGACCGCCGTCGTTTTAATTCCCCTCGTCCTTGTGCTGGTGCTGAAGGCGCCGCTTTATGTGCTGGCCATTGTGGCCGGAGCGGTAGCCTTGCTGGCCATCGCCGAGTTCTTGAAGCTGGTGACTCACTACGACGTCCAGCCGCTGGGGCCGGCGACGTATGCCTTCGTCGCGCTCTTCTTTGTATTTGTGATTGTCGCTTCCACCAATCGCACACCTCTGGTTGAGACTACGGCCATGCTCTACGGAACAGCACTGGCGGCGGCGCTCGCACCTTTTGTGTTTCTGACCGTGGCCACGCGACGCGCCGACTTGACCAGCGGCTATCCGTCGGCTGCGGCTTCGGTGTTTGCCTTCGCGTATATTGCGATCCCGATGGCGCTGCTGGTCGAGATCCGGCAGCAGCCCGCGGGAGCGATCTGGACGATCTACATGCTGCTCGCCGTGTGGGCGGGAGATATCTTCGCGTACTTCGTTGGGAAGTCGCTGGGGCGGCACCGCATGTCGCCGCGGATCAGCCCAAAAAAGACCTGGGAAGGCGCGGTGGCGTCGATCCTGGCCAGTGTGATCGTCGGCACGCTGTGGTTTCAGCACGCATCCGGAATTAGCTCCGCGCTTCTGCGCGCCGGCCTGATCGAACGCCGCGATGGCATGTTCGGCCTGGAGCAGCCGCAACTGTGGCCCATCATTCTTCTGTCGGCGGTGGTCAACATCGCGGCGCAGTTGGGCGATCTGGTCGAGTCCCTCATAAAGCGCGGCGCCGGAGCAAAAGACTCCGGCACGATCCTGCCCGGCCACGGAGGCATGCTCGACCGCATCGACGCCATGCTCTTCGCGGTGCCGGTAGTGTGGGCGTATGGGGCTTGGCGGCTGATGCAGTAAGCGGGACCGCTGCGCGACTCGGCCTCTTATTGGTGTTGACGTGTCGTGAACTGGTTTACAGTGTTGCTCTTTCCTCCGAGAGGCGTGCCATCGCCGCGCACCGATTCAACCGTGTAGTAATACGTCGTTCGCGGCGTAAGGTCCATCACAGACACGCGGTGGATCATGTAGTGGAGATTCTGATTCCACCGGTTAGGAGATTCTGCCCTGCGATTGAGCTTCTTGGGGTCCGTGCCGTAGTGCACCACCGAGTGCTCGATCAAGCTGCTGCCGGTGTTTGTCGTCCATCTGATAATGGCGGAATTATCTGTCGCCGATTCCAGTGCCGGACCTTTGATGATCTGCATGCGCGCAGCTTTCTTATCAGCTTGACGCTGCTGCGAAGCACCTTGGGCCGAGAAGATCGGGATGCTGACCGAAACCGCGATCACAAACAGAAGGAGCCTGCTCATGTGCCGCCCACACGGGTGTTTCACGCTACAAAAAACGCACCGTCGTCGGGATGCGACCGCCAAGTGTTGTCTCTCCTCCGGCTCTTTCCACTTGCTTGCAAAGTGGACGAACCGGAGGAGAAAAACTACCAACCGTTACGGACAACTCCCCGTAAACGTGTTGGAGTCCGGGTAGGGTGTGGTAAAGCCGTCGGTGAGCGTCTTCATGAAGGCGACGATCTGGTCTTCTTCCGTGGGCGTCAAACCGAGTTTACCAATCGTCATGTCCTTCGTCTGTGGGACCTCAGGTGCAGGCCAGCAGTTCACCTTCTCCTTGGTTCCCGCGGGGCAGTGTCCAGATTCCACATCGAAAGGGTACACATCGCGCGTGTTATAGAAGTGGACCACTTCCTTGAGGCTCTTCAAGTATCCGTTGTGCATGTATGCTTTCGGAAAGGTTTTGCCATTGGGACACTTCGGCCTCATGTCCGCGTTACGCGCGGTTGCCACCTGCATAAAGCCGTCGAAAGCCGGTGCCAGCGGTGCCCAGTCCGAGTTCGGAGTCGTCCCGGAAAGATTTCGCAGGAAAAGCCCTACGCCCAAATCGGTAAAGGCGAAGCCCGCCGGGTTGGGAGTAAATCCGAAGCTGTCCGGGGTAGTCTCGTAGTAAAACGGATCAGCAGGGTTCTTAGGCAGGCCAAGATTAGCTGTAGTGGTGTCGGTAAACTTCGGCGCCACGTCCGCGGCATTGCCGTCGTCGCTTTGGCCCGGTTTCAGAGTTGTCGATCTGCCGTCCACGTGGCACGAATTGCAGTTACCCTTGCCACGGAACAGGTTGTAACCGGCCATCTCGTTCGCAGTTAAGGTATGCTTGCCCGCCAGAAAAGCGTCGAATTTCGATGAGAAAGCACTTACATCCGGCGAGCCTTCATACGCCGTAACTGACAACGCGTACTGATCAAAAGTTGCGTTGGAGCGGCCTCGGTTCACAGGACTAAGGCTGACCGGGTTGGGATTCCCCCCAAACACGGCAGCCCCAGCTGGGGTGCTGCAGACTTCATCCACGTTGGCGGGCCAGGTGATCGCGAACGCTTGCGGGCCCCAAACCGTTTCAAAAAGCTTCCGGTACGCACTTAGGGAAAGCCGCCGCACTATGCAAGCGGAGTCAGGCATGCCCATTTCCAGTGGGTCCCTCAGGGGGTCTTGCGCCTGTTCAGCATCGGCACTTTGGAGCAGGAACCCAGTTGCGCGCATATCCCAGAAGTTCCCACCATAGAAATTCGCCTGCGCCTTGTTGTACTGAAGCACGGGGAAAAAGGGTGAGTACGTGTAGCTCTGCGGTTTCCTTTTGCCGAACCGAAAATGACTCGATCCGGGATACGCGACAGTAGTCAGGTTCACGGATGGGATCGGTCCGCTAAACCCGGCGTATGGCATATGGCAGAAACTACAGGCTTCATTCTTGTTGACCGAGAGATTCTTGTCGAAAAGCTCGAGCTTCCCCAGTATTTGCACTTGCCGCATTGCGGTTCCCGAATTGATCGGCAGGGCGTGCCAGTGCGCGAGGGCTTCCGTCTCAATTAGATTCACTTCACGGTTAACTCTTGCAATCTCCGGTACCAGATCGGGCGGGATTATACCCGGTGGGTACGGGAAGTAAACCGAGTCGGCTACATCCTGTGCTGAAATGCCTCGGCTGATCAGCACGGACCCCAGCACTATTAAACAAACTACGGACGCTAGCATCAACATTGTCCGGCGCATGGTGTTTCATTTTCTAATGTTCGGTGAAGGGGGTGGTCGTGGTCGAAGGCAACGCTGAGAGCGTCCCGAAAATCAGGATCACCGAGAAACACTTTGCAGGTGTGGCAAAAGCTAAATCAGCTGACTCACACCCTCAGGAAAAAACGAGGAAAGTCTAAAGGGAGAAACGAGGAAAGTCTAGTCAAAAATATAGGCGCGAACAATATTGGCTTTACCCGAGGTCACAACGCGCCGAACCGTATCGGATGCCCCCGCTACCTGTCCTCCCTTACAATAGGAGGACCGCATGAAACGCATCGCCATCCTGGGTTCGACGGGCTCGATCGGCCGCAGCACTTTGAGTGTGGTTGAGAGCTATCCTGACCGCTTTCAGGTCTCGACGCTGGCGGCCGGCAACAATGCCGAACTGGCCTTCGAGCAGGCGGTGCGGTGGAAGCCGCGTGTGATGTCGCTAGCGGACGAAACCGCCGCGCATGCGCTCCAAGCCAGGCTGCGGCAGGCGGGCTTAGGCAAGACTGAAGTCGAAGTCGTGCACGGCGCTGAGGGCACGGTTCGCGTGGCGACCCATCCCGAGGTGGATTTCGTGGTCAGCGCGATTGTGGGCGTCTCCGGCCTGGAGGCGACCTATGAAGCGGTGCGTGCGGGGAAGACCGTTGGCCTCGCCAACAAGGAATGCCTGGTGGTGGCAGGGGAGTTGATCACCGCCGAGGCGCGGAAGCAGGGCAAGCCCCTGCTGCCGATCGACAGCGAACATAACGCCGTCCACCAGTGCTTGCGCGGCGGCCGCATGGACAGGGGCGAGGTCGAGCGCATCTGGCTGACGGCTTCGGGCGGTCCGTTTCTGAAGACGCCCAAGTCGGAATTTGCCTCGATTACGGTGCAACAGGCGCTCAATCATCCCACCTGGAAAATGGGGAAAAGGATCACCATCGACTCGGCCACTTTGATGAACAAGGGGTTCGAGGTGATCGAGGCCTGCCGGTTGTTCCAGATCCCGCCCGAGCGCGTGCAAGTCATTGTGCATCCGCAGTCTACGATCCATTCCATGGTCGAATTCGTGGATGGCAGTATACTTGCTCAATTCTCTGTGACCGACATGCGCCTGCCCATTTTGTATGCGCTGACGTATCCGGATCGCATTGCTTCAGATTTGCGCTTTTCAATGAGTGACTTAAGGCATCTGGATTTTTGCCCCCCGGATATGGCTAAATTCCCTTGTCTCGGTTTGGCTTACGAAGCGGCGGCGGCCGGAGGCGCGAAAACCATCGCCCTGAACGCCGCCGACGAGGTCGCGGTGGCTGCGTTTCTGGAGCAGCAGATCGGATTCGAGGAGATTCCGCGGATCATCGAAGAAGTAATGGCTGCAACGCCAGGCGGACATTTGGAATCTATACTTAAGGTGCTTACTCTGGACACCGAGGCCCGCCTTTTGGCAGGAGAAATGGTGAAGCAGCACAGTCGAAAGCCATCGCCCATCAGGGCCATTCCGTAATAGGAGTAATGGAGTAATCTGGGAAAATATGCCGCAGCTTCTGTCCATCCTGCATACCATTTTCGACATGGGGATCGTCCTCGGATTCATGATCTTGATTCATGAGTTCGGTCACTACGCCGCCGCCAAGTATTTCGGTGTCCGGGTGGAAGTGTTTTCCATCGGCTTCGGCAAGCGCCTGCTGGGCTTCACCAAAGGCGATACCGACTATCGCATCAGCGCCATTCCGCTGGGCGGTTACGTGAAGATGTCGGGCGAAAACCCCATGGACGACCGCACCGGCGATCCGGGGGAGTTCCTCTCGCATCCGCGCTGGCAGCGCTTCATCGTAGCCCTGGCCGGACCGGCAATGAACATCATGCTCGCCGTCGCCCTGCTTACCGGCGTGTACATGGTGCATTACGAATACCCCGCCGTGCTCGATGAGCCAGCGGTTGTGGGATGGGTGAATCCCAACACGCCCGCCGAAAAGGCAGGCATCCAGAAGGGCGACAAGATTGTCCGGGTCGACGGCATAGAGAATCCCAATTGGGAGCAAGTGCAAGTCAAGGATGCACTCAGCCCGAATCAGCCCTTGAAGTTTGCTATTGAGCGCGACGGCAAGGTCACCGAGAAGGTTTTGGTTCCAGAGCCGTTCGGCCCCAATCAATACGGAGTCATGGGTTGGGTGCCGCGGGAATCCAGCGTGACTTTGACCACCGTCGAAGCCGGGATGCCCGCCGAAAAGGCCGGTTTAAAAGTCGGGGATCGGATCCTCACCGCGAACGGGCAGGACATTCCCGCCCTGGAAGCGCTCGTCCAGATGTTGAGCCGCACCAAGGATCAGCCTCTGGAAATTGTGGTTCTCCGCAACGGCCAAAAACAGACCTTCACAGTGAAACCGACCCTCGCCGCCGGAGGGCCTGCGCAAGAACTGCGCTACCGGATCGGCATCGCCAGCGTTCCCACCAAAGTCGTAAAGCTTGATTTCGCGGACGCGCTGAAGCGCTCTCTGTCGGACAATAAGAGAAGCTCTTTCCTGATCCTGGAGTTGCTGCAAAAGATGGTGGAGCGCAAAGTCTCCATGCGTCAGGTCGATGGTCCGATCGGAATCGGCAGCGCCGTTGGCCAGGCCGCCCGCGAGGACGGCTGGACGCCGCTGCTGTTAATCACTGCCGCCATCAGCTTGAACCTGGGCATCATGAACCTGCTGCCGATTCCCATCCTGGACGGCGGCGTGATCCTGCTCCTATTCATCGAGAGCCTCATGCAGAAGGAGATCAGCCTGCCCATCAAAGAACGTATCTACCAGGCGGCTTTCGTCTTTCTGGTGCTCTTTGCCGTGATAGTGATCTATAACGACCTGGTCAAGACACTGCCGGGGCTGACCAGAATGCCGTAGGGCAAGTTTTCAAGCCGTCAGCTCTCAGCCCAGGCTCGATTGGAGGGTCGCGGCAGGTCTGCCACACCGGTCCCGGGACTGATTTCTTAAGCTATTCCTCAATTGCGCCGACTCCAGCCGGTGGTTTGACCGTGTGTCGTTCCTTGAGATACAATGTATCGCAGAGGTCAAACATGGCAACGACAGAGATGGTTCACGTTCGCATTGACAAGCGAACCAAGGCGCGGGCGGCCAAAGCACTCGCAGCCATGGGTCTTTCCGTTTCCGATGCGGTTCGCGTCCTGTTGACGCGCGTGGCATCCGAGAAATCCCTGCCCTTCGAAGTGAAAATTCCCAATGCTGCCACAGCTGCGGCCATGCGGGAAGCGCGCAGCGGTGGGCTTCCTTCATTCCCCAGTGTCTCCGACTTGATGGCCGACTTGAATGCGGAAGATTGAGAGGACCAATGCCTTCCGCCGCGACTTTAAGCGCGAAAAGAGAGGGCACCATGGTCGCGAACTCGAAGCCGTTTTAACCCTAGCCATTGCCCTGCTAGCGGAAGATAGACCTCTCCCCCAACGAAATCGCGACCATGCACTGGGAGGAGACTGGCGCGACCATCGAGAGTGCCACCTCCGGCCCGATTTGCTGCTGATCTACCGCAAGCCGGATTCTGAGGTTCTGCAACTTGTGCGTCTGGGGTCGCACAGCGAGCTTTTCGGCTAGCTCTCCCCGTCTCGCGCTTTTCCCATGACTGATTTAAAATAGAGGTCAAACATGGCCGAAATTCAGCGCAGAAAAACCTCTACCGCCTCTATTGGCGGCGTCCGCGTGGGCGGCAATGCACCTGTTATGGTGCAGTCCATGACCAACACCGACACTGCGGACGTTCCCGGCACCATAAAGCAGGTTGCCGCCCTGGCGCGTGCCGGCAGCGAAGTGGTCCGCGTCACCGTCAACAATGACGATGCCGCCAAGGCCATCCCGGACATCGTCGAAGGCCTCGAGAAGCAGGGCTTGCGCGTGCCCATCGTCGGCGACTTCCATTACAACGGACACCTCCTGCTGACCAAGTATCCCGGCTGCGCCGAGGGCTTGGCCAAATACCGCATCAATCCTGGCAATGCGAGCATTGGACGCAAGAACGACGACAACTTTCGCACCATGATTGAGGTTGCCGCGAAGTACCAGAAGCCGGTGCGCATCGGAGTGAACTGGGGATCGCTCGATCAAGCGTTGCTCACCCGCATGATGGACGAGAACTCGCTTCTGCCCGAACCGAAAGAGGCCCGCGAAGTCACCATGGAAGCGATCGTCGTAAGCGCGCTCAGCTCGGCGAAGCTGGCCGAGCAGCACGGGCTGCGCTCCGACCAGATCATCCTCAGCGCGAAAGTCAGCGGCGTGCAGGATCTGATTGATGTGTATCGCATCCTCGCCTCGCGCTGCCAGTACCCGCTGCATCTAGGACTAACCGAGGCCGGCATGGGAGCCAAAGGCATCGTGGCTTCGAGCGCGGCCATGGCCGTCCTGCTGCAGGAAGGCATCGGAGACACCATCCGCGTTTCGCTTACCCCCGCTCCCGGCGGCGATCGTACTGAAGAAGTCCGCGTAGCGCAGCAAATTCTGCAGTCGCTCGGCATTCGCAGCTTTACGCCGCAAGTTACCGCCTGCCCCGGCTGCGGCCGCACCACCAGCACTTTCTTCCAGGAAATGGCCGAGCAGATCCAAACCTACCTGCGTGAGCAGATGCCCGTCTGGAAGGGCCAGTACACCGGCGTGGAAGAAATGAAAGTAGCCGTGATGGGCTGCGTCGTCAATGGCCCCGGAGAATCGAAGCACGCCAGCCTCGGAATTTCTTTGCCAGGAACATTCGAAGAGCCGAAAGCCCCCGTCTACGTGGACGGCCGCCTGTTCACCACACTCAAAGGCGACAAGATCGTAGCCGAGTTCATCAAGATTCTCGACGACTACGTCGAGTCGCATTACGCGGCCAGGGAAAAAGAAGCGGTCGTCTAAACTCTAGAGGTCATCTGGAATCTACTAGAGGGTGCCCGTCCGAGACTCCGCTTGGGCGGGGTTTTTCGTCTGATCGATGCGCCAGCCTGGGACTTGCCCAGCCTTCCCCCCAAGCGGGGGTACTACTTTACTACGGGGAGGCACTTCACATTGTCTGGCGACGAAATCCGGCTCACATACCCGACCGCGCCTGGAGTGGCAGCTACGTATTCGATGAGGGCCGATTCGGAATCGAAGGCCCTAGGCATGGCGCCCTGTCCGGTAAACACCGCCTTGCGCCATTGCGCACGGAATTCGTCAGGACCTTCGCCAACGTGTTTCTGCAAGAAGACTTCGTGCGCCGCTCCACCCTTCAAAGTGACCGGTACGGCATGGGAACCATCCGCGAATCTGGTTTTTTCTCCTTTAAATATGGCGCGCAAATCGGCATCTCTGATCCCCGAAATCCGCACGCCCTTGTTCGCCACCAACACGACATCCTGAGCACTGGCCACGGACCAGCAACCGAGGAAACCCAGCAGCAGGATTAACCAGCGAGATTTGCTCATGACTATCATCTCTACACCCCGTGTAGTCATTAGAAAGTGAAACCGATCTTAGCCGCCAACATGTTTGAGTTTGGCTTCAGGCCATTTGGATTGGTGCTGGCGTAGTAACCAAGTCCGGTGCCATGCAGGAAGTGACCCTCGATCTTGCCGTAAAAATAAGCGTTAAAGTCATAGCGTCCGGACACCACCCAGTCTTTCGAGTAATTTGCAGGCTGGGTCGTGTCCCCAGTTTTGTTGACTAGGTGGCTGTAATAACCTCCCACGTGAAGCTTCTCCTTGAGCCGATAACTCCCCATCGCGTACCAGGAGCGCACATCTACAGCAACTGGAATCACTGCCGGTCCAAGCGTCAGTGTGGTGTTGATCGGTACCCTCCAGTATTCCCCCGCGAAGTAGAATTTGCCTCGATTGAACTGGGCATACTCTGCGCTTGCAACATTGGGAGACGAATGTATGCTGCCCCCAGCCGCCGTCCCATCCAAGGCTTCAACAAGTGCGCTCGAGCCAAAAGTCAGCCCTTTCAAAGGAGCTTCCCAGCGCAGATCGCCGCCGTAAACCTTGCCTCCCGGAGCAGTCGTGAACACGAGCCCAAAGTCAGCGAACTGTTTGATGTATCCACCCGTCAAATCCAGGCTGTTCTGTCCCGCGTACCCGCGATACTCCAGCTTTCCGGCGCGGCTGCCAAGGGGCAGACCGCCGTACACCTCACCGCCCACATGCGACAAGAAAGTGCTCTTGTTGTCGATCGGGTAAACGGATTGCGGCAGGAGTATCCAGAGGAAGGCGGCGTCTACATCCTGGGAATCATTGAACAAACCAAGGGGAGTCTTGAGCTTGCCGGCTCGAAATCCAAAATGATCATTGGCCCTGTAGTCTCCCGATGCCCAATCGACCTGAACATTCGGGCCGCCGAGTTCTCCCAGTTGGTACATGTGCAACTGGATCCCGACCCGCAGTTTATCGGTGAGTGAATCGGTGAAGCTCACGGCGCCGTCGGTCCACTGCAGGCTGCCCGCGCTCGATTGCATCGTCAAGTAATTGTTATGAGAACTGAAGAGGAAGCCCTGGGTGGCAAATCCGTGGATCTCAATATCCGCTAAGTTCTGCGCGTACAAGTTGCCCGTGCAGATGCAGACAATAAGAAAGAGCGGCAATCGTCGAAGCATAGAGTGTCCTCTGACACTCCTTCTATCGGCGGTTCTGTTCTGTCGCTTTAACTCACCAAGAAAGGAGCAAGAATAAGGAGTGCGATAAGAACTCTGGATTCGGGAAAGAACGGAAGACCGTAGCCATCCTCGGAATCTTTCTGCCGGAGACGGCCGAAGAACCGAAGGCCCCGTCTACGTGGACGCCCGCCTGGGGGGATACGATGCGGGTAGGCTCTTCCAACCGACTCACTGGCTTGCCAACCGGGAAAGGCGTGGCGTAGCATAGCTGCCCGGAGCGAAATCAACTGGTTAGAGCCTGCACTCGGTGGGTCGGGCTCCGCACCGGGGACGTTCGCTTTGCGCCTTGGGGAGGCAGTTGGTGTCTGATGCAGCCACACTATCCGCCGGGGACTGTGTGGGCAAATACCAGGTGTTGGGTCTTGCCGGGGCTGGCGGCATGGGCGTGGTTTACCGGGCGCTGGATCTGAAGCTCGAGCGCACAGTCGCCCTGAAATTTCTTCCTAACGAACTGATTGCCACTAGCGCCGACCGAGAAAGATTCCTGCGAGAGGCTCGGACCGCCTCCGCGCTGGACCACCCTAATATCGGCGTCATTCACGGCATCGAAGAAACCAGCGATGGCCGTTCCTTCATCGTGATGGCCTATTACGAGGGCGAAACCGTTGCCCGCAAACTTCTCCGCGGTCCTTTTTCTCCTGAAGAAGCGCTGGACATTGCCATCCAGATGGCTCGCGGCTTGGCCGAAGCCCACGCCCGCGCCATCATGCATCGCGACATCAAACCCTCCAACGTCATCATCACCCCGCAACACGTGGCGAAGATTGTGGATTTCGGCCTGGCGCGCATCGCTGGTCCCTCGCTCACTACGCAGAGCCTGGGCACCTCGGGCACCTTCGGCTACATGTCTCCAGAGCAGACGATGGGCAAACTGGCGGACCAGCGTACCGACATCTGGTCGCTGGGGATTGTCCTCACGGAGATGGTCACGGGGAAAAATCCCTTCCACCGCGATACCGCTCCTGCGACGCTGGTCGCAATCCTGAACGAGCCACCCACGCTGCCGGATAGCATTCCCCTGGAACTTCAACGCATCGTCTACCGCGCGCTTTCAAAGGAGCCGGCCACGCGATACCCCACGTGTCGCGAAATGCTGGCGGACTTGGAGGCATTCCGCAGGGATCTCGGCCCCGTTTCAGTCTCATCGTTGGTCGGGTCTCAGGCCTCTAGCCGCGCCTCGTCGGACTTCCGTAAAACGTTGGAGCGCGCCTCCAGCACCATGCTTTTCCCCCGTGCTTCCCCACGAGAGGCCTGGTTGCGGTGGCTGGCCGGCATCGGCGCGGCTGCCTTGGTCATAGTGGCGCTTGCGCTCATTCCCGCGCTCCGCGATCGAATTACATCGCTCTTTGGCCGCCATGAAGAACACGTAGCCGTGCTTCCGTTCGAAAATATCGGCAGCGATCCTGCCAATGAAGCCGTTTCTCAGGGTTTGATGGACAGCCTCAGTAGCCGCCTCAGCAATCTTGATACCGGGAAGCGGTCGCTGTGGGTCATCCCCGCCAGCGAAGTACGCCGACAGAAGATTTCGGATGCCGGTTCCGCCCGCCGCGAACTGGGCGCCACGGTGGTGGTGCAGGGGAGTCTCCAGCGCGATGGCCAGACAATTCGTCTGACGGTGAATCTTGTCGATGCCAACAAACTGCGTCAGATCGGCTCGGTCGCACTGCAGGATCCCGCAGGAGATTTCTCCACGTTGGAGGATGAAGCGGTCGCGCGCCTGGCCGGCCTGATGCACATCGAGGTCACCCCCGAAATGCTGCGTGCTACCGGCGGCGCTGTCACCCCGGCGGCCTACGAGTCCTATCTCAAAGCGCTCGGCTACATGCAGCGCCACGACAAGCCGGAAAATCTCGACCTCGCTCTCGACGCCCTGAAGAGCGCCCTGAAAACCGATCCCAGCTTTGCCCTGGGTTACGCGCAACTGGGCGAAGCCTATCGCATGAAATTCACCCTCGACAAGAACTCCAAATGGACCGACGAAGCGTTGGCCAATTGCCGCAAGGCCGCGGAACTGAACACGCGCTTGCCCGTGGTCTATGTGACGCTCGGCCGGATCCATGACTCCGGCGGCCAGTACGATCTGGCCTTGCAGGAGTTTCAGCGCGCCATGCAGCTTGATCCCCGCAATGCCGATGCGTTGATCGGCCTCGCCCATGCCTACGAAAGCCTCGGCCGCACTGCCGATGCCGAAGCGGCATACAAGAAAGCCATCGCGCTTCGCCCCGACTACTGGGACGGGTACAACAATCTCGGCGTTTTTTATGACGGGCGCAATCGGTATGACGAGGCCATCGCGCAGCTTCGCCATGCCGTCGAGCTAACACCGGACAACGCCCGCGTCTATTTGAATCTGGCTGCGGTTTACATTGACTCTGGAGACCAAAAGCGGCTCCCCGAGGCTGAGCAGGCCTTGAAGAAATCCATCGAGCTCAGTCCGACTTATCCCGCGTATGCCAACCTGGGATACCTCTACGTTCAGGAACAAAAGTATGCCGAGGCGGCAACGACCATCGAGAAAGCCCTGAAACTAAATGACAAGGATTTTCTGATCTGGGGGAACCTGGCGCTGGCCTATGAGGGGCTGAAGCAACAAGATAAGGTTGACGCGGCGCGCGACCGCCAGATGCTGTCGCTCGAACAAGCCGCTAAGTCCAACCCGCGGGATGGGCAGGTGCAGTCCTATTTAGGCCTGGTCTATGCCCAGAAGAAAATGCGCGACAAGGCATTGCCGCGGTTGCAGAGCGCTCTTGTCCTGTCGCCGGACGACAACGTAGTCCTCGAGAACGTCGGTGAGGCCTATGAAAAACTGGGTGACCGCACCCGCGCCCTGTACTATATTCATCAGAGCCTGCAGAAAGGCTATGGATTAGCGGCTCTGAAAAATAATCTCGATCTGCAGAGCCTGCTGTCCGATCCCAGGTTTCGGCCCAACGGAAAATAGCTACTTCAAAGCAAGCCAAAGGAGATGTATATGGCCACAGCGCGCGTGTTTACTACACCAGACCAACCCATCAACATCAACCAGCAAGGGCAAGCGAAGCCGAGCAGCGTGCAAATCAGCGACGATCAGAACGTGACGTTCAGCAACAACTCAGGCTCTACGATTTCCATAACCTTCGCCCCAACCGCAATCACCCACCAGAAGGTCTTCAACGACATCAACAACCTCGCCTCCGGCGCGAATTATACCGAGGCTCCCCTGGTGCCCAATATTACCGTGAATTACAACGTCACCATGAACGGTCAGCCCGAGGGACCGTTTGCCATCGAAGTCGGGACCGGCCAGCTCGAAATCAGTGTAACTGGTGCAAACCCCACGCCCGACATCGCCGCTATTCCGGCCAACGGTGAGATTCAGTTCAACTCGACCGATGTCCAGTACACCATTACCTGGCTGGACGGGGATCCGTTTACCCCGCTACTGAACTATGTCTATGTTGGGCAGCCGAATAATCAGGTCGGTAAGGAGAACGGCAGGTCAGGAGACTTCCGTTACACGCTCGGGCCATCGGCGGGAGCCGTGCAGGCCTCCAAAATGCAGCCTCTCGGAGGTGGCGGCACCATCAAGGTAACTTAATGGCAGAGACGTTGCCCCGCGTTTGAGCCGGGTCATTTCACAAAACTGTAGAGACGTAGCCCAGCTGCGTCTCTACGCTTAGGACTTCATCGTCTCCAATGGTGGGTGGCCCAGCCTTCCGTGGCACAATCACGCAGTGGGTGCGTGTGCTTTTCGCGAAGGGTGGGTCGTAGGCTGATCGCACAGTGGGACCCGCGCTTTCACGCCCGCGTAGTTTGAAGCGAAACCCATCGGCAGCATCGCCGCCCACCCTTGCAAAAAACGCAAGGATGGGGCACCCACAGTTCTGATATGGGAAAAGTAAACGGACTGTGGACAAGTGTGGGCCACCCGGCAGGCCACTTCTCGAAAAGCACGAGAAGTTGATTGGATAAGAGCGAAGGCTCGACACGAACCGGGGTAGTCTTGGTTTGAGGACTAAGGCTTCTCGGAAAGGAAGGAGCCTTCGCATGATG
>Ga0209117_1000606_pt1 | contig 14127 bp, 19 predicted proteins | sample BlaSpr_A8_OM2_M2_FD_187978 | JGI IMG/M metagenome (GOLD analysis project Ga0209117, IMG submission 187978) | Forest soil microbial communities from Thunder Bay, Ontario, Canada - Black Spruce, Ontario site 2_A8_OM2_M2 (SPAdes) (version 2) | ecosystem: Environmental > Terrestrial > Soil > Boreal...
TTCATGCTCTGGCCCTGCCGATAGGAAAAAATCGCCACAACAAAGCGCTTGTCGCAGTCGACGAGCGACGCCACCGAGTCCCCAGCATTCACGTGCCGGCCGGGCGCAGCACCGACGTTGAGGATTTTGCCTGCGGTGGTAACCCGCACATTGGCTTCGGCCAAAGTGTCCAGTCTCTTTTGCTCTCTATTTATGAGACGCTGGTGATCTGCCAAAATCGCGGAAAGTTCCTTTTCCTCGATTTCCATTCGCTTTGCATCGAGGTCAATGTCCCGCCGTTTCTGAACGAGGTTACCGACTGCGACAAGATCATCTCCCACAAAAATGCCTTTTTCCAGGGCATCGAGCTGTGCGATTTTCTGGTTGAGCTTCGCGTTTTCGGCATCCGCATTATGAAGCGCGGCCGAATACTGGTGAGTGGTTGGCTTGAGCATATACGCGCTCGCGGCGTCACGTGCGACCATGTCGGACTGCCGATCAACCAACGCCTTCTTTTCTGCACTCAAGGACTGGGATTGCGCAACTCGCGCACGCAGTTCGACGATCTGCGATTGGAATTGTGCTTTAAGTTGTTCCGTCTGGTTCGCGATCTCGGAATCGATCGTTTTCAGATATGCGCGGTCCGAGTCCTTTTTTCCCTGCGTGGCTGCCAATTTTTCCCGAGCGTCCGCCGCCTTTTCCTCAAGCGAAATGAGGGTTCCCCGATCCAACCGAACGTTCGAGATCTGCGCAAGTGAATCACCGGCCTCCACTGTGCGACCGGGACTTATCGCCAGAGAGTCGATTTCTCCGTCGATGGGAGATGTCAAGAGTGTAACGGGAGCATTGACCACCGCCCTGTCGGACTGGTCGGCGACAATCGGCGGAACAACGGCCGTTAGCATCAGAAGCGACAGGATGCTCCCCACCACAAGCGACGACGCCCGAAGGATCATGGGGTGGCGATTAGCTTGTGGAACAGTCCGGGCTTTTGTTGCGGAACTGCGGTCGACGTTTTCAGGCATTGCTGGGCTCCTGGGATGAGTGATGTCTCAGAGAGCGCAGCCTCCGAATATATTCTCAGGCAATTTCTTTTTAAGGATTGCCGTTCTAGCTTAGACACGAATGTAGTAGCTCCGTTCCTCCAAAGAAAGGAAAGGCAGCATTTTCGTCCCTTCAACAGAAGGCGAGGCAGTATTTCCGTCACTTCAACAGAAAGGGAGTATTTCCGTTCCCTTTCAGATTGGGTTCCCACCGCAGAAAAAAACGGCAGTGCATGTCATTTCGGTGGCGAAATTACGCGCACCATCTCTGACGTGCTAAAGCGCTTTCAATCGCCTGGTCCAATTGCGTTAGTTGGAGTCGGCCTGTCGGTGATCTGCTGGCCAAACAGGCTGCCGATCAGTTCGACGGCAGTGCGCGCGGTCCGGCCGCGCTCATCGAGGAACGGGTTGAGTTCGACAATATCGACCGATCGAACCAGCCCGGAATCGTGCAGCATCTCCATCACCAGATGCGCCTCTCGATAGGTCGCGCCGCCGGGCACCGTGGTGCCAACGCCGGGCGCCAGCTGGGGATCGAGAAAATCGACGTCAAAACTGACGTGCAACACGCCATCGCGCGCTTTGACTTTGTCGATGACGCGTCGGATCAGCACCCCGACCCCGAACTCGTCGATCTGGCGCATGTCGGCGACCCTGATGCGGCGGTCCCGCAGCAGGTCCCTTTCCAGTTTGTCGATCGAGCGTGTGCCGAAAAGTTCGAGCTGATCGGGATAGATGGGCGCGCGCGGCTCTTCGCCTAGAAGGCTGTCCAGCCCAGGCTCGCCGCACAGAAATGCCGCCGACATACCGTGCATGTTGCCGGACAGTGTCGTCGCGGGGGTGTTGTAGTCCGCGTGCGCATCCAGCCATACAACAAAAAGCTCACGGCCCAAGTCGCGCCAATGACGAGCCATCCCGTTCACTGAACCCATCGACAGGCTGTGATCGCCGCCGAGAAAGATCGGGATCGCGCCGGATTGCGCCAGTTCAAAAGCGCGCGCGCTCAATGTCCGGATCCAGCGCTGGATTTCCCGGTAGTATCTGGCATTGTCAGGCGGAGCGTCGGCCAGCTCGGCCACATCGCTGATCGAGATATCGCCGTGGTCTTGCACTTTAAACCCCAGTCCGTCGAGCAGGGTCAGAAGGCCCGCCGTTCTTAGGGCCGCGGGCCCCATCAGGGTTCCGCGCTGTGACGCGCCGATTTCGATAGGGGCGCCAAGCACGGCAATTCGTCCGGTTAGATCCGATTTGAAAGCGTCAATCACAATACACCCTCTGAGGTGCTCAATTTGAGTCTGCGTGAATATCCTGCAAAAGATAGAAAAGAAACCTTTGGCTGGCCGCCAAGCTAATCATTCTTTGGTTTCGCCGCAATTTGGGGTGCCAATGCGCGAGCCCGAACCATCACAGACGCGCCTCTGCATTCGGCGAGAGCCACCAGCACAGGATCAAATAATCCACAGATAACACGCCGGGACCGCGGCAAATCAAAACCAGCAGCATGGCTGCCCACTGGATATGGGTAGGCCACGCCAGCGGATAGACAAATATCTCGATGACCGCAGTCATACTCAATAAAATGAGCGCAGCAGGCCTTGTCAGCAGACCGAGCACCAGCAGAATCGGCGTTGAAATTTCGATTGTTGTTGCCAGATATGCCGCCACTTCGGGAGGAATAAGGGGCAACTGGTATTCATCGGCGAACAGCGAGAGCGTCGCCTCCCAGTTCGCAAGTTTCGCCATTGCGGAGTTCCAGAAAACGGTCGCAACCGCAAACCGCAGCGGCAGCGCCAGCCACGTATAGCTGACGGCATCGAGCGCCCGTCGGATGCGGCCGAGAGTTCCGAGCCCTGCAGGTGACTGGGCTGCCCTGACGGTCTCGATCATGCGATTTTCCCTGAAAACCTGTCGACGGCCGTCGACGGCGGCGCCAACGCCAACGCGGTGAATCTGCCTAAGGCGAGATGCTCCGCGAGCGCCGCCGAGCAATCAAACTCACTGCTATCGACGAGGGCCGCTTCGATCGACAGACCGGCGCAAAGTTTCGAGAGAAAGCACCAAGCCGTTTCGCCGAGGCATTCGACCTCGACGCCAGTCGAGCGTCGTTCGATCAAAACGTTTCGCGGGCCACACCCAAGATCGACTTTGCCGAGCGCGTCGTCGTCGGAATCAAGTATCGCGTGCCATATGAAGTCCGCCGGATATTCCAGCCGCAACAATCGGAGCGAAGGATGGGGAACGAAGCAAATCCGGACCTGGCTTTCAGCATCGATCGCGCCGATCTCCGCGACATCCAGCGGCGCAACATCGGCGGCGTGGAGCGCGCCGTTCACGGCCCATTCCAGTTCCGCGACGTCTCCGAGATAAGCGATCGAAGTGGCCGGCGGAAAGGAACGCAGAAATTCGGGAAATTCGCCACCATATAGATCGAGCCATGCCGCCCGCGGCGGATGCTCGCCAATAAAGAATTGGGCGGCACCCTCGAAGAACTCCTCGCCGACCAGCCGCTGCGTCACCGGAAAGCAAAGCCTCAGCGCTCTGGTCAGGGTGTGCGCGAATGTATTGCGATAGATGTCCAGCCGATCGGTGGGCACATCCCCAGCGAGCATCGGCGAAATCGCTCGGCTATCCCGATGAAGGAGACTTGCCTTCATCGCACTTTGCATTTCAAGCAGCGTCGGCATGGCTGGATTCCTCGCGCGAGTTGTCAATCAAACGGTCCGCACAACGTGCCTCCAGAAGCAGGACCTCCAGCAGCGGCACTTCGTTATCCCATTCGATCAGCGTCGGCACCGCGCCGAAGCGTGCAATGGCCTGCCGATACAGGCTCCAAACCTCGTCACTGACCCGCGAGCCGTGATCGTCGATGCGAAGGATGGTGCCGTCGGCCAGGGTCTTGATGCTATGTCCAGCCAGATGGATCTCGCCGATCGCATCCGGCGGCAGGGCGGCGATATAGGCTGAGGCGTCCCAACCGTGATTGTGGGCGCTGACGCAGATATTGTTGACGTCACACAGGATGCCGCAGCCCGTGCGCGCCGCTACCGCCGTCATGAACTCCCATTCCGGGATGATGGAGTTACCGAAGGCAATGTAGGTCGAGGGATTCTCGACCAAAATCCGCCGCTTCAAATAGCTTTGGGTTTGATCGACATGGCGACAGACGACCTCGAGCGCCTCTTCCGTCATCGGCAACGGGAGCAGATCGGCCAGATAAGTCCCGCCGACGACATTCCAGGCGATATGCTCTGACATCAGGCCCGGCTCGACGCGCTCAGCAACTTTTCGGATGCGTTCGAGATGTGCCGGATCAATTCCTTCCGCGCTGCCGAGCGACAACCCGACGCCATGAAGCGAAATCGGCGTATCGCGGCGGATCGCATCCAGATACCGCAGAGCGGCGCCTCCCCCCATGTAGTTTTCGGTGTGAACTTCCATCCATGACACATCTGGACGGGTTTCGAGCACGGACTGGTGGTGCTGGAAACGTAACCCGATCCCGGCCTTCGCCGGAATCGGATCGGTTGCGCTGATTTCGGGGGGCGGCATCAGCTTTCCTGTCTCAGGTCGCGGTCGTCTTGCCGCCCTGGATCTTGCCGCAGTCGCCTGCCGGCAGAAGTACAAACGATTTAGGATCGCGGGCCTGTGTCGCCTGGCCCGCACAGGAATGCGCGCCTTCTGCGCAATCGTTCTTGCCGGCAGCGCTGATGCCGTAGCACTTTTCGAGCTTATTCTTGCTCATGCGTTCCATGTTGTCCTTTACGACCTGCGGCGGGTTAGCCATGCCTTGGGCCTGCACGGCCGGAGCCTGCATCGCAAGCGCAAGGCCAACGGCGGTCGTCAATGTGGATATGGCAAGCAGACGGCGGTTCATGATGTCTTCCTCTCCTGTTGTGTCCCATCGCGGAACGCACATGACGAGGTTCGACGGCAAATCGGGAAAGGTTAGCGGGAGCATGAAAAATTCTTTTCTGTTGCTGCCCCCGCGGCCGGTGTATCCAGTCACCGAAAGCGGTACTGACGACCGTTCGGCCGATGCTGGGAAACAGGCAGACATGCCGAGTAGCAGTAAAGAAAATCCTCCGTATCCCAATGCGCCGAGGTTGACGCTTGTCACCTCGACCGCGCCGGACAACCAGCGAACATCCAACGGCCAATCGGACTGGTCGGCGCTAATGGCAAAAGCGCAGGATGGCGATCGCGACGCCTATCGCTCGTTGCTCAAACAGATCGAACCCTATGTCCGATCAATCGCGGTGAGATGCTTCAATCGGCCGGCCGACGCGGAAGACGTGGTTCAGGATGTGCTGCTGACCGTTCATGCCATTCGAAATACCTACGATCCGAAACGGCCGTTCGGACCGTGGCTGGTCGCGGTCGCCAATCGTCGGATCATCGACCGGCTGCGCCGGCATACCCGCCAGAAAGCCCGCGAAATCGAATTATCCGCTGAGCATGAAACCTTTGCGGATGCTCCAGCGAACCTTGATAGTACGACATCGGTAGAGCTTGCGCTGGTTGGCGCCATCGACAAGCTGCCGCCGGATCAACGCGAAGCGATCAGAATGCTGAAACTGAACGAGATGTCCCTGAAGGAGGCGTCGCAAGCCAGTGGCCGGTCAATCGCGGCGCTGAAGGTCGCGACCCACCGCGCCATCAAGAACTTGCGCCATCTGTTGAAGGGCAAACCGTGGTGAGAAATACATCCGACCTCATTGACGCGCTCGCCGATTCGGTCACCCCCGTCCGGCATCTATATCCGCCGTTCTTGCGCGCCGCCCTTTGGCTCTCGCTTGCGGCGATTGTGCTGGCATTGTTATGCCTCGCCAACGGCGGGGTGCGAGCGGATATCTCGATACGGCTGCAGCAGCCGGCTTTTGTCGTGAGCATGATCGGCGCGCTGGCGACGGCGATCCTGGCGGCGATGGCTTCGTTCAAGTTGAGCCTGCCCGACAGTTCGCGCTGGTGGCTCCTGTTGCCATTCCCGGCGCTTGCAGTTTGGGTATCGACCATCGGCTATGGATGTCTGACCAACTGGGTTCGGATGGACCCGGAAGGGATCCATATGGGTGAGGCCGCTCGATGCTTTGCGACGCTGCTGCTGACAAGCGTTCCCCTGTCGATCGCGATGCTGATCATGCTTCGCCATGCCGCCTTGCTGCGGCCTACCGCCGTTGCCGCAATTGGGGGCCTGGCAATCGCTGCAACGACGGCCTTCGCGCTGTCGCTCATCCATGATCTTGACGCCACGATCATGATTCTGCTCTGGAATCTCGGCACCGCGGCCCTGATCGCGGGATTGGCGAGCGTATTTGGCCGGCCAACGCTGGCGTGGATTGCAGCGCGCGTCAGCCCGGCTCTACCTCAGCAGCTTTCCGGTCGTCGAGATTAGAATTTTCGATCGCGCCCCCTTTTTTTGTGGATCAGGCCCCTCGGGATGACGCTGGATCAAACATCAGCTCCGGGGGAACAAAATTCTCAGTCCCGCATTTCTCTCGCGAGGCCGTCGCCCGCCGTTCAACACGGCGCATGTTGCGGATAGCCAAAGGTCTTTGACCCGCTGTTCAAAACGAGCGCGCGCGCGGATAGCCAAAGGTGGCGGCCTCATCGCGCTCCATCCCCCTGCGCATGGCCGGCCGCCGAGCCAGGGCCGTAGCTTCGAGAGTAACGAGAAGTGAACACCGAAACACCCCAACCGACAATCCAACCCGGCATGGCGGAACGGGCCATCGATACCGCGACCGATGTGTCGCGCACGATCACAGAAGTCTCCCTACGCCTGCAGGCCGCGGTCGACCAGTTGAGCCACGCCATCGCGACCGCGCGGCAACCGGGAAAGCCGCTCTCGACCATCAGCGCCATCACCCGGGAAGCCCCGCTCGCGAGCCTGTTTGTGGCATTCCTGTTCGGCGTAGCGGTGGCGCGCCGGCGCTAGATCATCAATCCCGGTTTACAGCGTTGCGCGCCCCGGCAGACTTCGACCATGCCGACGCGCGGCATCGACCCAAACCGGTGAACATCCTAACGGCCGTGTCCGCGTTCGTATCGATTGGCTTCCGCCGCTGTCATCACAGGCGCGGGCGATCCCTTGGGAATTGTGCCGGCGGGCGTTGCCGCACCGATAGACTTGTCCCCAGACCCCTGCTGCTGCAGGATCAGGACGTCGATACCTTGCGGTGTGATTTTCATCGCAAAGTCGTAGCCGTCAAGGATGCGCGTGGCGACGCGCCGCAACGGCCCGTCAAAAGTTCCGGTCGTGCGGGTATCGAGCAGGTCGTTGGTGCGATAACGCAGATTGAATTTCGCCTGCAGCGCGTCAAACACCTCCCGGAGCGGCACATCCCGAGCCTCGATATGAACCGCATCGGGCTGACCGTCGACCAGCACTTGCGAATGCGCCGCGTTACCGCCGCTGGCGGCCAGCGCACCCGAGGTGATCGCAAGCGCAAAAAGCCGACGCAGCAGCGCCGGCGCGGCATTGCCACCGGTTTGGCGGCGCAAAATCCCGCTGGCACCGCCAGCGGGGTTGCGATCAGTGTTCGACTGATGCCGCATGGCGCTCAGTGATGATCGTTGTCGTGATCGTGGTCGTCGTGAGCAAGGTCCGCGACCCGATCGATGACCGCGCGGGCACGGCGCACGAGCTGTTCTTCCTGGTGCTCATTGATCGGCTGGTTGCCGAAGGCAGCCCCGTCCAGCACCGACTTGATCTCGAACCGCACGCAGCCGAAGCAGTCGAGGATCCTCCGGCCAGTAGCGCGGCGCCCAAAAGCAACGGAGTTGCAACGCCAAAAATGCGTTGGTGACGCATGGCTTCCTCCTTATTTGTGGAATTGATGCTGAAAAAGGGTAGTGCGGGCGCAAACTAATGCGCCGCCCATGACATACGATTGACGAATGCGCGAAGGTTGAATGACGCCTGCGGTCGGCGGAATGTCACGTCCGTTTTGGGAACCAATCGCCGCAACCCGGATTGTTGCAGCGACTGTTTTTTTGGAGAACCGCCATGAAGCCGCTGATCCTCCTGACCGCCGTTCTGGGCATAGCGTTTGCTCCCGTCTCCGCCGAGGCGAAGGGATGTATCAAAGGTGCGATCGTTGGGGGCATCGCGGGTCATATCGCAGGGCACGGCAAGGTGGGCGCTGTTGCGGGCTGCATCATCGGCCATCACGAAGCCAACAAGCGGGACGCGCAAAAGGCCGATCAGAAGGCGCCGCCTTCCGATCCTCGAGACAATCGCATCTAGGCGACACTGGCGCGTCAGCGGCTTCGTTCGGTCAGAACCCTTCGGCCGGGCGCGCTAATTCCCAGCGACTTTGCAGCGAAAAAAGCCCCGGACAATGCCGGGGCTTTTTAGTACCGGGAGAACTCAGACGAGGCCCGCCGAACATTGTCCGGCGGGCCGCACTAGCTTGATCCTTGGGGGTCCGCCGACTTACCAGCGGTCGCCGCCGACACCGACGCCAACGCTCACGCCGGGCGCCCCGAAGCCGACGCCGGCCCGCGGTCCGTCATCCCAATCACGATAACCGCGGCGCTCGATGTATCGTTCGCGCGGCGCAGAATAGTCGTAAGAATCCCGGATGATCACGCGCCTGCTCCCGCGGGAGCGATAGCAACGTCCGTCCACGTTGCAGACCATCCGAACTGGCTGCACGAGCGGCAGATCCGGGTTAGTGTATTCGGTAGTCGTGTAGATGTCCGAGGCATTTGCGCCGCCGGCAAACAACGCGCCGGCACCCGCCAACAGAGTGATTGCGAATTTCCTCATGGTTCCCTTCCTCGTTCGTCCTAGATACTGCCCTCTGCCTAAAAGCCCTGCGGCTCTCTTTCGTTCCCCAAGGTTTTACAAGGTGAACGGTCCGAGCTGACGGGACGCCGGGTTCCGCTCCCGATAAATGGCGCGGTTGGTGCAACCGATTGGAACAGCCCACGCCATAGGAGGTTATTTTTCCGGTTTTTGGCCAACCCAAGGAGAGAGGAACATGAAGGAACTTTTGTTGATTACCACTGCCATCGGCTTGATGCTCGGCACCGGCGCATTCGCCCAATCGCCGAACGACCAGCCGAGAACCAACTCACCACCTGCAGCTCAAAGTCAGACCAATTCAAATTCGTCAGCACCGGCGGCGTCCTCGTCCACGGCGTCCACGCCGAGTTCGACGCCCTCTGCTGCCCAGAACGCGCAGTCGACGCCTTCCGGAACACCGAAATCGGCGACCACGACCAGCCAGTCGACTCCGAATGCCACGGGCAACAATGCCGCGGCACCTTCGCAGGCTCAGTCGAATCAGGCTGCCCCGCCATCGCAGGGCAATGGTGCAACGACGGCTCCCTCGCAGGCTCAATCCACCCAACCGGCGAACTCACCCACGCAGGCGCAGAGCAATACGGCTCCGCCGGCAAATAATCAGTCGCAGGCCACCGGGACCAACGCCAATACCAATGCGGGCGCGCAGCCGTCTACCAATACAGCGGCTCAGCCGTCGAACAACCAGACGAACACTGCGCAATCAAGCTCGTCCAATGTCAGCGTCTCGGCCTCTCTCAATGAGACCCAGCGCACACGCGTCAGTGAATCGATTGCAAGGCTGAACGCGGCACCGGTAAACAATGTCAACTTCTCGTTGTCAGTCGGCACGGTGGTTCCGAGGGACGTGCGTTTCCAGCCACTTCCACCCGACGTTGTTGAGGTCATGCCACAATACCGCGGTTATAATTTCTTCGTTGTCCGCGACGACATCGTAATCGTCGATCCGTCGACCTATAAAATTGTCGACGTGCTACCGCGCACGGGCCGATCGACCGCGGCTGCCCCGGCATCGCACAAGACAACCTTCTCCGACAGAGATCGCGAGGTCATTCGCAAGCATGCTCGGTCTTCCCGGATAGAACAGCGCACCACCGGCAATGCCGCCTCTACCCGCGTTCGGGTCGGGGAGCGCTTGCCGGATTCCGTGGAGATCCGATCCTTCCCCGATGAGGTCTATCGGGAATCTCCGACACTGCGCGAGTATCGGTATATCGAGCGCGACAACCGAACATATGTGGTCGAGCCGCGCGAACGCACGATCATTGAAGAGATCGAGTAACGATAACCAAGAGAAAGGCGGCCGTTGGGCCGCCTTTCTCCGCGGTGCCGGTACCTTTTCCGGATCTCGGCTATCGGCAGCGCGTTTTCCTGCGAGATCGGGGCGGCCCGGGTGGAACCGGTTAAATTTCAAAAATAGCGCCTTTCGTCCGGAACCGGACATAGCCGAAAGCGCTTAGCTTAGACATGACATGTTCGGCCATTTGGTCGCTGACCAGTGTTCGGCCAGCGCGGTCGCGCACATTCTCTCAATCGGAATAAAGACGATCTAAGGAGGCGCTCATGGGCGGCATGAGAAGTGATCGCGCTAGCGCTCGCGCCAGGGATTTGCTGGCGACGGTTTATCCAGTTCCCGACGATGCTGAATTCCGTCGTCTGCGCGAACTTGCAATCGATTATATTCGTGAAGCCGAGCGGCTCGAGGCTGCGAACAAGGGCCGCGCGGTTGAATCCGATGAAATGATCTCGGCCGCACTGGACGCAGTCGCGAGGGATTACTTCTCGCGCGCCCTGCTGCGTGCCGTATCGCGCAAAACGCGTTAGCAGCCGGATCGAACGCTCCGGCCGGGCACCCCGTGTCGGTGGTTCACAAAAATCAGTGCGGGGCGATAACTTTCGCTGAACTCGGGAACCGCCTTGCTGACATCGAGCGGAACGATTTCGAGCCCATCGCTTTTGATCCAGGTTCGACTGCTGGCAGCCTGACTTTGTTCCGGAGGGGGCGCAATGAACGGAAAGTGGGTGGTTCTGGTTTTGATCGTCGGCCTGACGACGACGTTCCTGAATCTGGCGATTTTAATGGGCCAACTTTCAACTCCGGCGACCGCGCGCGCCGGACCCAGCGCCAGTCAATTGCTGGATGACGACGATTTCACGAACGGCCTGACAAAGATCATCAGGAAAACCGTTCGCGATTACTGCACCGTCGGCAAACGAAACGGCATCGACTGCTAGATGCGGGCGACGAAATTTCGCACGTAGATTTGTAATGGCCTTCCGGAACCGAAAACGTCTGTTTTCATTATTTTCCGCGTTTATTCCAACAGGAGACCAAAATGCGAAATCTGCTTATTGCGGCGTGCTGCGCGGCCCTCGTGGGGAGCGTATCGGTTGCTTCCGCCCAGACCACCGGCCCGGCTACCCAGGATTCGATGAAGACCAACAGCCCGATGGATTCGAACGCCAAGATGAAGAAAACCCACAAAACGAAGAAGGACATGAAGTCCGACGACAGCATGAAGGGCGGCATGTCAAAGGAGGGGATGAAGAAAGACACCAAGTAACTTCCAGGCAAAGTAACTTTCAGCCAAGTAACTTCCAGGACCGAGAAGCCGCGATACCCCTGAGGGGATCGCGGCTTCTTTTGTCTCAAACATTTTATTAATACGCGCTTGCCTGTGAAGCGCGCTCAGAGCCGCGATAAGGAATGAGCTGGGTTACGCGCCGGCCATCGGGAAATTCGATGGTGCGCAAGGTCATCAGTTCAAGCGCGCGCCTTTCGGCAGGCTTTTCAGAACGGCCGCCGACTTGCCGGAGATGCGGCCGCTTCACCGTCTTTGTGGTTGCGGCCGGAATCCACGCGGCGGTTTGTCGGTTGCTGGGCGAAGCCCGCGATGCGGCCTCGACGGGTGGGGTGGCTTCTTGTTTTGCGTCGGCGGGAGAAACCTCGGCATCGGCAGACCGGGTTTGCAGGTCGGGCGCCGGCCCTGAAACCATCGCCTGCGCGTCTTGCGAAACCACCGCCTGGACGTCTTGCACTTTTGCCCCTGCGCTGGATCCGGGCTGGGGCGACAGCGGCCGATCGTTTGAACCAGACGCCGCGCGATCGCTATCGTTGCTGGCGAGGGAACTTGCGTCCGAGGAACTCGCTTCAGGCGACGTTGCTTCGTAATGCGGCTTTGGCCTTGGTTTTGCCTTTGCCACGACTTTCACGGGCTCCGGTGCGGCCAGCCAGTTCAACGCGCCATACCCTCCCCCGAGAAGAATCCCGACAGCAATCAGATAGGCGAACAGAGCGGGCATGACCGTGGGCCTCAATCCAAAAAGTGGAACGGCCTCACCGAAGTGAGGCCGTTGGACGCTTCGTTAATCGATCACCTGAACGATCCGATGCGTGGAAGGATCGACCAGTACCGGGCGGTCATTGACGACCGTGTAGCGATATTTGGTCACGCCATATTCGCGCGGCACTTCATAATAAGTGACGCCGCTCGCCGGCAAATCTTCGCCGACCCGAACCTCGCGTTCGTAGCGATAGGACGGAACATGGCGCTCCGACACATAGCTGCGAAAGCGCGGCCGGGTTTCGTCGGCAATGCCGCCGGCGACCGCACCGACGCCAGCACCAACGGCGGCTCCGACCGGCCCGCCAACGACGGCACCGGTGACGGCGCCTGTCGTAGCGCCCGCTGCAGCGCCATTTTGCGCATGCGAAACCAGCGGAAGCGAAAGCGCGGCGGCAATCGTCGCGCAGGTCAGTAATTTCAGTTTCATCGAGTCCTCCTGGATGTGTTTACGCCGGTGGAGAACGTCGAAGCGCGACGGCCGTTCCAAGTTCAGATCAAGTTTCCTGCAAGGAACCTTTTTCTCGTTCCAACATTTCCCCGTCATCGAAATCAAAACGCTGGGAGGATTTTTATGGAACAGGTGATGCGCCCCGCAGGGGTAGTGGAAGAGCTCTTAGCAGAGGAGGCTGTGGAGCCGTCGGTGGCGGGCGTGTCCTGGGCGGCCGTTGTGGCCGGCGCTATTGCTTCTTGTGCGCTGACATTGGTGTTGTTGTCACTGGGCGCTGGGCTCGGACTTTCCGTGGTGTCGCCATGGTCCAATTCCGGCGTTTCCGCAACCACGTTCGAGATCGGCACCGGCCTTTATTTCATTGTGATGGCGATGATCTCGTCGGCGGTCGGCGGCTATCTGGCGGGACGGCTACGCAACCGTTGGATGGGTGTGCAGTCCAGCGAGGTTCTCTTTAGGGATACCGCGCATGGCTTCCTGGCGTGGGCATTGGCTTCGGTGCTCGGTGCCATCCTGCTCGCTTCTCCCGCCACGTCCTTGCTTAGCAGCGCAACCTCGGGCGCGGTGCAGGCGGCCGCCTCTTCGCAGACCACCGGTCCAATGGATGGCTATGTCGACACGCTACTGCGGCCTAACAATCCGACCGCGGAGAATACCGCCAATGTCGCTGACACGCGGCGTGAACTCGCTCGTCTGCTTACCGCCGACTTCCGCAATGGTGCAGAACCCTCTGCAACCGACCGCAGCTATATCGCGAAAGTTGTCGCGGCCCGGACCGGCCTGAGCCAGGCGGACGCGGACAAGCGGGTCAGCGATGTGATCACCCAGATCAAAGCGGATCTCGACAAGGCCCGCAAGGCGGCGGAGCACCTCGCGATCTGGCTGACGCTTTCGCTGTTCATCGGTGCCTTCTCGGCAACGTTGGCCGCGACCGAAGGCGGCGGCCTTCGTGACGGAACCTGGGGCAAGAGAGCACTGCGTCGTTAACCCCACCACAACCAAACGAAAGGAGAGAAACATGCCGATTCTTCTGTGGCTATTGGGAATACCGATCCCGCTGATCATCTTGATCATGCTGCTGCACCACTGACTGACCTGTTTTGACGGCCAACAAACAATCACCTTCAACACGACTCACTGGAGACTAAAATGAAATCGAAATATCTTGCAGCAGCGTTGCTCGGCACCGCGCTTTTGACGAGTGCCGCCTTTGCGCAGAACGCAACTACCGATCGCTCCAACGTCAACACGGCTGTCCACAAAGAGGGGCAGTGGCGGGCTTCCAAGCTGATCGGCGTCAACGTGTACAACGACAACAATGAAAAGATCGGTGACATTGAGGAGCTGATCGTCGACAAGTCCGGCAAGGTCGATAACGTCGTGCTTGGCGTCGGCGGCTTTCTCGGCATGGGCGAACACTACGTTGCAGTGCCGATGGAGAAGTTGAAATGGGTCAATGAACCCGTTCGCACGTCATCGACAACCACCGCGCCCGCCGAT
>Ga0209117_1000607_pt1 | contig 14120 bp, 11 predicted proteins | sample BlaSpr_A8_OM2_M2_FD_187978 | JGI IMG/M metagenome (GOLD analysis project Ga0209117, IMG submission 187978) | Forest soil microbial communities from Thunder Bay, Ontario, Canada - Black Spruce, Ontario site 2_A8_OM2_M2 (SPAdes) (version 2) | ecosystem: Environmental > Terrestrial > Soil > Boreal...
CACCAACTGCTGAACTTCCGCTCGTGTACGTCGCTTGGGTGCTACCAACTCTGTTTTTTCGATCATCCGGACACTTCAACACAGACCCCGCCTATCAAACAGGTGTGTTGGTCAGACGCTTACGGGTAGAAACACCTGCCCGGTGGGGCCCACCGCTGAGGCGACGCGGGCTCTGACCGCAGGAAATGCTACAGCAATGCGCTTTGCAAACGCCTTTTCCCCGTCAAATGGAAGGATGATCAAGGCTCGCCGCCTTCCAACGCGGCAGCAAGCAGCATCAACACAATCCAGAGCAGAATGGCAACAGCCGCCAAGCGCGCGAGTATAGATCCCAACGTTGGAATGGCGTCAGTATATCCAAGCAGTCGGTGCAGGCGAGGGGTTTGAGCCTTCCGAACCCGCCACAGACCCTCGAAGGCGGCTTTGCGCACTTCCGGTGCCGACGAATTCTCGGCAGACTTTGAGAAATGCGCTTCGGACTCCGTCCACATCCCCTGGCTCTCGTAAAAGTGGCCTAGTTCGAGCTCCTGGTCTTCGGGAGCAACCCACAGCTGCCCCAGACCATCCAGCGCCTGCTTTCGGACAGCAGGGCAGACACTGTCTCCTGCAGCCAAATATTCTTTTTCCGCCTTTTCAAACATCTTTTGGGATGCATACTGTGCGCCAACGCGAAGGTGAAATTCCTTCGGGCCGTCCGGGCACGGATCCTTCTGTCCCTTCTTGGCCTCAGGGGACGCCCTGGAGACAACGCACAGTGAAGAGACCAGCAGCAGCGTCAGAAGTCGTGGGCGGCGGAGGACGTTCATGAGAATTGTGCAGAATACTAAGCACAAGACTATATCGTGCCGCGCGCAAAACAAAACAGGAGGCGCTTCTCTAAACTCCAATCGACAGTCCCGACTAAATGGCGATCAGCCGAAGTGTGGATCCGTCATCGATGGATCTGCTTGACAATAGCGGCCTATCGGCCGGCGCTTCGGTAGCTCAAGTTTTCCGCTAACGCATATCATGCGAGTCCTATACCTAGACCTTGACCTTGCTCCTCTTCGGAGGGCCGCACTCCTCGCGCGGACAGTGGTTCAGTTTTGGGTGAAGTCGGCTGCTGCTCCACCTCTGTTGCCGTACGTTGCGAACTCTCGCGACTGAGGCTGCGGGAGAGCTTGCTTCCGTCATTCGTGTAAACGTGTGCGTCCTGTTGAGCCCGCGAAATGGATACATATGCGAAGCGGTTGTTAACCAAGAGTTCGCTGCTATCCGTGTCGACATGGATTAGCACGCGTTGCGCGGTCTGTCCCTGGCTGCTGTGGCTGGTGACGGCGTATCCGTGGTCGAGATGCGGATGCTCGCGGATATTGAATCGAACCTCGCGACCGGAGTCCATCAGGATTTCGAGATTGCCGGAATGGCTGACTCGTTCGATAGTGCCGAGTTCTCGGTTAGCAATCTGTAGTTCTGTCGCCGGGGCAGTGAGCTGAACCCGGTCGTCCTGTGGAGGCGAATCATTGTCGAGTGTGCTTAGGATCACAACAGATACGCGCTACACTAGATCGCCGCGCGCCACTCGCACGGTAAGAAAGGAGAGCGGAGTCCGCCAGAGCAAATCATCTGCAAAAGCAAACGCAAGATCAACTTTCATCTCGCGCTGCGGCCGTGATTCTCTTGGTGCCATCGCGCATCCCTGCAACACGCGACCGCCGCGTTAACTCCGCGTATCCCCTCTTTCCCATTTTCTTTGATTTTTCCGACGGGTCTCTCTAGCGTGCCTATAGGCGCGAGCGCCGCGCCGGGGAGTTCGCACGTTGGCCCGCTCTTGCAGCATCTGCATTCACCACCGCCGCGACAGCATGGACAAGCTGCTGCTGCGCGGCGAGCATCTCAATTCCGTCGCACGCCGCTTTTCTGTGTCTCCGGATGCGGTCTTTCGTCACCGAAAGCACATGCAGGTGGTCATGGCGAAGTCCGCTGCGGCGACCGTGCAAAAGGATGTTGGCTATGGGTCGGCATTGCTTGCCGAAGTAGCGCGCATCAGAGCAGACGCGGAGCGTGTGCAAGTGGAGTATGAGAACCGTCGGGACCTGCGTGGCGCGCTGCGGGCGATCGAGACACGGCTGAGCGTCATTGAACTCGAGGCCCGCTTCACCGGCCAGATCGAGGTCAAGCAGAAGAACGAATTTCATCTCCACTTCACGCCGGACAGGGCGCTGGCGGTCGCGGAAGCCTACGTGGCGCGGCACGGCTCCGAGAAGCCGCTTCCGCTGCTGCCGCCTGTTCCGCCGCTGGTCGAGTTGGAGGAGGGCGAATGAGTTCAGACGCAAATTCGCCGCTGGTGAACCTTGATCCGCACAGCCTCCTGCCGCTCGCTCGCGCGGATCTGGCGTGCTACGCCCTGGCCATGTGCCCAGACTTTCGCGTGGCCAAGCACCATCGCGTGCTGATCGACACCTTGGAGCAGGTGGAGCGTGGCGCAATCAAGCGGCTCATGGTCTTCATGCCGCCAAGGCACGGAAAGAGCCTGACCGCAAGCTGCATCTTTCCGGCCTGGTTCCTGGGGCGCAATCCGAGAAGTTCCGTCATCGGAGCCAGCTACGGGGCGGAATTGGCGGAAGACTTTGGCCGCAGGGCGCGGAACTTCATGAGCGACCCGTTGCACGCAGCAATCTTCCCGGAATGCAGGTTGTCCGCTGATTCTGCGGCGCAACGGCGATTCGACACTACGGCTGGCGGCTCCTACTACGCTGTCGGACGCGGCGGCGCAGTCACTGGCAGGGGCGCCGACCTGCTTCTGCTGGACGACCTGCTGAAGGATTCAGAGGAAGCGCGATCTGAGACGATTCGGCGCTCGATGCACGACTGGTTCCAGCATGTCGCCTACACTCGGCTGGCCCCAGGCGGGGCCCTCGTGCTGATCCAAACGAGGTGGCATGACGACGACCTTCCGGGTCGCCTTCTGCGCGAGCACGCGGATGAGAACTGGCAGGTGATCTGCATGCCGGCGATTGCCGAGGTCGACGATGAGTTCCGCCAGGCTGGGGAGGCGCTGTGGCCCGAAAAGTTCCCAGTGGAGATGTTGAAGATGATTCGCAACGCGATTGGCGGATCGGCGTGGGATAGCCTGTACCGACTGCAGCCGTCTGCCGCCGAGGGCGCGGTCTTCAGGCGGGAGTGGTGGAGATTCTTTCGTGAGCAACCTGCGTGCAAGCGGATCGTCCAGTCCTGGGACACTGCGTTCAAGTCGGGGGCCGAAAACGACTTTTCCGTCTGCACGACCTGGGGCGTGACGCAGAGCGGATACTACCTGCTTTGGGTATGGCGCGACCGGGTTGAGTTTCCAGAGCTAAAGCGGCGCATGAGTTGGCTCGCCGAACAGTGGAAGCCGACTCAGATTCTGGTGGAGGACCGCGCGTCCGGCCAGAGCCTGATTCAGGAGTTGCGCCACTCGACGCGGCTGCCGATCATTGCGGTCAAGGTGGACACGGACAAGATGTCACGGGCGCAGTCCGTGACGCCGCTGATCGAAGTCGGACGGGTGTTCCTCCCGGAGTCCGCTCCATGGCTGAACGATTTCGTTGACGAAATGGCTGCATTCCCAAAGGGAACGCACGACGACTGCGTCGACTCCGTAACGCAGGCGCTGAACTACCTGCGGCATGAGCCGCAGGGCACCGTGGCCTGGTGGCCGGTCCGGCTATAGCGGAACCGAAGACTCTAGCCGTGAGGCTGGAGATGTGCAGTGCGTTCCAAGAAACCGGCGCGATCGAACCCATTGACCGGGGGTCGGCCAGTTCTCAACTTGGCGAACGAAAGGCGCAAAGTTGCGATAACGCCTGTTAACAGCAACTATCGGTAGACAGCAAACGACTAGGAAGGATTTTTCTCCGTTACTGCAGCTTCGCGTACTCCGCCTTGGCTTCCTTCAGGATGGGGATGTCGGGGTCGGCGTCTTTCCAGAGGGTGAGGAAATCCTTGTAGGCGGCCTTGGCTTTGGCGGTGTCGCCGGAGAGAGCGTAGGCGCGGGCGAGGCCGAGATGGGCCAGAGCGCCCAGCGGGAAGTTAATGACAATGCCGCGGTGGTCGAGAAACTTCTGGAACTCGGCGGCGGCGGCGGTGCCGTTGTGCGCCGCAAGGTACGCCTCGCCACGAAGATAAGCTGGATACATGGTTCCCAGTTGAACCGGCGGCGGTTCACCCAATTCGTAAGGAGCGGCGGCCTCCAGAAACAAAGGAGCCTGAGCTGAATTTCCCCCGTGGAGTTCAATGGCTGCCTTGAGGGTTGGCAGCCAATAGAGTTTGAGAACCGTATTCAAGGGATCGCTTTTCTCTAACTGCTCGACCATCACCTTCGCCCGCACAATATCGCCCGACCGCGCCAGCGCCAGAGCTGACAGAACCTTCACATCACGGCCTGGGGCAAGGACCAGAGCAGCGCCGACATCCTGCTTCGCTGCTGCCACATTGCCGAACTCCGCCTCGCGCACTGCTGCCTCCACCCGCCATAGCGCAGCCGTCTCCTTGGAGTCAGCACGGACCGCCGAGTCCGCCGCGCGTCGCGAGTAATCTCGCGCTTTCGTCAGCCGGCCGTAATACCCTTCGGTATCGGACTGGGTGGCGAGCAGCGGGTCTTCGGCTCCGGGCTTTCCCGCTCCCCAAGCCAACTGCTGTGCCATCTGTGCGGAGTCGCCGCGGAGGAAAGCGAGGTAGTACATCCACAAACGTATGCCTCCGCTATCCAGTTTGCGCGCCAGCGCCTGCTCAAACATGGCCTTGGCGTTATCCGGCCGGTTGAGCGCAAGAAAAATCTGTCCGAGGTTACCGTAGGAAGCGACACTGTTGGATTCAAGACGCAGTGCTTCCTGGGTTTCGGCCATGGCCTTCTCGTATTGCCCCAGCGCAACGAAGTTAGCACCCAAGTTGTCGTGTGGAATATCGTCACGGGGGTAGCTCTGAATCCACAGCTGATAGGTCTGGGCCTCCTTCTCCAGTTCCCCAGTGACAAAAGCGTAGTAGTCGGCAGAGATGCGGAGTCGCTCCTTCTCGCTCACCCGCTCTCTCATTTCATAGGCCTTCTTCAGGTTCTCCGCGGACAGACTGGGTTGATTCAGGTTTGCGTACGATAGTCCCAAGACTGCGTAGGCCACGGCGAAGTTAGGATCGAGCTCGATAGCCCGTTTGATGAAGGGTATCGCCTCGGCGTCGCCCTTCTGACGCAGGGTGGCTACGCCCATACTGAAGGTCTTGAGCGCCTCCAGTGACGACGTCGTCGCCTCAATCGGAACGTTGAACTTCTGCACCGAGGCAAGCGACTCGCCCAGCTTGGTTCGCAGGCTGGAAGCCGCGTTGCCCAAGGCTTTCACTACGTCTTCTTTGCTCGACGCCTCTGCTTGCTCCTTGGCCAGCGTGTCCCCCGTGCTGCAAGCGACCGCCTCCAGACCGACCACATACTGAGTACCAAGACTGGAAACCGAACCGGCCAAGATGGCCTTGCTTCCCGTGCGCACGCAGAGTTCCTTGGCCACGTCCTGGGTGATGCGGTCGCTCGGTGCACGGCCCATCAGGCGCAGGGTCTCCCCTACTTTCCGGTCGGACAGAATGTTGAGAAAAGGTGACTGCTCCAAATCGACCGCTAGCGCCTGCTTCAGAGTGCCATCAAACACGGGATCGCTGGTGGTATTGGTGAAGTCGGCCAGCACGATGGTGTCTTTCTCCGTGAGCGGTGCAGCTGTGGTCACCGGCGTAGCGGACCGCGAGCGCAAGTAGAGGCCACCGGCGATCAGGGCAGCCACCAGTACCACGGCGGGAACGAGAATGTTCCCGAGCTTCCTGCCCGCGACGGGAACTTCCGTCACGTTCGCTGCGCTTGATGACGGAGATGCAGCCAGCGCGGGCGAGGAACCGGATGCTGGCGATGGCGGTTGGGCGACTGGAGAGCTGCTTTCCTGTGCAACTGCCACGGTCCCCGAACTCGCTGATGCGCCGTGCCGTGATTCTGTTTCCCGTTTCAGCCGCTTTAGGTCGGCCCGCATCTCTGCCGCAACCTGATAGCGCAATTCGCGGTCTTTCTCCATCGCCTTGTTAATGATGCGTTCCAGCTCAGGCGGCACATCAGGGTTCAGCCGCACCGCGGGAACTGGGTCGCGTTCGAGAATCGCGTTGAAAATCACCGCAGAACTCTCGCCACGGAAGGGCAATGCGCCGGTTGCCATCTCGTACAGCACTGCGCCGAAAGAGAACAAATCGCTACGCGCATCCAGTTCTTTCGCCCGCGCCTGCTCCGGCGACATGTATGCTACGGTGCCGAGCGCGGAACCCGGGCTGGTGAGGTGCTGTTCGTCAATCGTGCCTGTCATCGTGTTGGCCGCCGCAACTTTGCTCGATGCACCCGTCGCGGGAGTGACCTTCGCCAATCCGAAATCCAGAATCTTGGCGTGTCCGCGCTTGGTCACGAAGATGTTCGCGGGCTTGATGTCGCGGTGGACGATGCCAGCAGCGTGCGCGGCGTCGAGCGCGTCGGCGATGTCGATGGCGATGGGGAGAAGAACTTCCGTCTCCAGCGGACGTCCGGCGATGCGGTGCTTCAGCGTCAGCCCGTCCAGAAATTCCATGGCGATGAACGCTTCGCCGTGCTGTTCGTCAATTTCGTGGATCGTACAGATGTTGGGATGGTTCAGGGCGGAAGCGGCCTGCGCTTCACGCTGGAAGCGTGCTAGAGCTTGCGCATCTTTAGCAATCTCATCAGGTAGGAACTTCAAGGCGACAAAGCGATGCAGCTTTATGTCCTCGGCCTTGTAGACGACGCCCATGCCGCCGCCGCCAAGCTTCTCTATGATGCGGTAGTGCGAGATGGTTTGGCCGATCAATGAACCGCCTTGTGTGCGACCATACGCCGCGCTGCCTGATCCAAGACGGGCGCACGCTCTGCACACTCCCGGATTTCCTGCACGCGAGACGTGACAATGGGCGTGGAATATTCCGGATGACAAAACTCCAAGTGCATACCACGACCGACAAAACGCCGCTTCAGCATGGAACCGCCCCAAGTTGATCCTGCGATGGCAACCAAGGTCGGTTCAGGGCAATATTGAGGATGACCCGAAATTAACGCTTGGCTTCCTCCCAGCATCACTGCCGTGTAGCAGCGGTGCTGAGTTTGGATCAGCAGCACGCAGTGCGGTTGTAACCGGTCGAGAAACACGCCACTCTCGATTTCCGACCCGATAATGTTGCGATTCACGTCATCGCTCAGATTGGGATGTGGCGTGAACAATGCTTTTCCTCTGAGAGCGCAGAAATCGAATGTACGACTTTGTTCAGCGGCTTGGTGACGATCAAATCATCGGACCATAAACGCGCCAACATTTTCGGGTCGCTGCGGTAGTGCGAGATGGTCCGCCCGATCATTAGGGGCAAATCTTACGTGGGTGAAACATTTAAGTCAATGAAAGCCGTGGAGTTGGCGGTGTCTCGAAAGGGTTGTTGTTGAAATATCTCTCTTTTACACTCATTGACCGGGGTAGTGCGTGCCTCCCGCCGGGCACTGGCCCAGGGCACGGGGCTTGCCGAAATGTGAGCAGCGTGTTACGTTTTGGGTCTCGCCACCCGTACCCTCGCCACCTCGTCTAGAAAGATGAGGTAGTCCATGTCCCATAAAATTGTGAAGTCAGCTTATTGGTTGGTCCCGATTCTTTTCTTGAGCCTTTGCCCGCTCGCCCTGGTGGCGCAGTATGGCAATGCGCAGGAAAAGCAAGAAAAGAAACCGGAGAAGGCTGCGCACACACAGACTGTGACCGGTTGCCTACAGAAGGGTGACGAGGCCGGCGAGCTTTCCATCACAGGCGAGGACGGAAAGACCTGGGGACTGCGCAGCAGCACGGTCAAGTTGGACCAGCACCTCGGGCACAAAGTGACGGTCACCGGTTCCAGCACCCACGAATCGAAAGCCGAGGAGAAAAAAGAGGGACAGGTGGAGAAGGCATCCAGCAAGGAGGAGTATGGCGATCTGGACGTCAGCAGCCTAAAGATGGTCAGCAGCACCTGTAGCAAGTAACCTCCCGCTGGCTCGGGCAAGCGAATTCTGGCTTTGCCGCGGCTCTGCTTCCTGAGTCGTTAGGCGCCGGGGCGTAGGGAAGGGACTGCTCGTACGATAGATGTTGCAAAATCTCTTTTACACTCACAACCTCGGCACAAACCATGTCACTTGTGCTTGGAGAATTTCCGGATATGGTCAACAAGATCTCCAACCTGCTTCGGCGTGAGCCGCCCGCGGCTTACGAAAGCGTGTGGATATTGCTTGTGCTTAACACCGTAAGCGATGGTCTTGAACAGTTCCTCATCGGATAGGCTCTGGACTGGTTGGGATCGAAGGTTGGCCACGCCCAGTTTCTTTCCCGCCGGGGTAGACCCGCTTCCATCCATTCCGTGGCAGCTAGAGCACAGCGCCCTGTAAAGCTCTTCGGCTTGCCCCGACACGCTAACAGATAGAATCAGCAAAGAGGCCGATTCGAGAAGCAGCACCATCATCACCTTTTGCATTGTGCCTCCCGATTGGTTGTCCTGGAAAGCAATGTAGAGAGCTGTAGGAGCGCGGGGAAGTATCGTTGTGGATGCGCCAATTACATCCGCCGCAGAGCCAATCACGGTTCCCCGCCTGTGAGTGTTGGCGAAAAATCGCGTTAACACTCATTGACCCAGTACCGGGGGGTTTTGAGCGTAAAGGCCTGATTTCGTCAACTATCGTGGAAGGTCGGAAAAGCGTCGCGCCGTTTGCTGTTGGCGGTCACAGTATCGTTCTTGAAAAATACCTTTTGGGTGCTCAAGCCCGGAGTTTCTTGTCAGAAATCTTCACCTCAAGTGGGCGAAAGAGTTTTTTCGAGATGGTCGTCCAGCTCAATCCTTTGCGCGCAGCTCACGAACCTGAACGGCCCGGCACTCCATCGCGTGCGGGCCGAGTAGGTTCGCGGACTAAGATAATATCGAAGAATGCCACTGATCCGGCTAAAAATTGATGTTGCTGGGACCGTTGGTGACGAAGTCTGGCGCAAACTAAGGCAATTCGATCAGATCCAGAACGCCGCGTTTGGTCCCAAGTTCGGCTGCGGAGGTCCATGCAATCACTCAGCGAACGCGCCACATGGGAAGGGTGAATGGATGGGCGCAGAAGTTCGCGTGCAGACCCCACTTCTTGCCCAGTATGCGGTCTCGCATTATTTAGAGCAGGAACGCGTGCTGGACGCGGACGTTGCGGAGTAGGCGATTGTAGGTCACGGATGATTGCGTGAGGCTCATTGACCCGCAGGTGGTGTAATCGCATTGCTTCCCAGCTTCTTTCAGAACGAAGTTACTTGGGGATGCTGCCTACTTGATGCCTTCGACCAAATAGAGATCGGAAAGCGTGCGGCCGTATTCGTAGACATATGATTTGCCGTCCGGAGTAATCAGAATTGGGCCCAGGTCAGTAATACCTGCCGCATCGGCAGGCATAAGCGTTTTCCAAAGTTGTTTTTGCCCCGTCGCTAGGTTCAGCCGGTAGACTTTGGCAGGAAGGTCTCCCGGGTTGTAGACGAAGATGGACTGGCCATCATTCGCCCAGCCAACCGGAACATCTCCCGCCAAGAAACCACTAATGGCTCGCGGATCGCCGCCCTCGATCGGGAACAGATAGCCTTTGCTATCCGACTGGACCGCCGCCGCCATCTTGCCATCCGGTGAAACCACCCACTGCGCCGCCCCGATGCCTTCCGGGGAAATGGGAGTAGGCTTATCGTCCCCCACACTTTGGACCCATAACCGCAAACCGTGGTTCTTTTCATTCCCAATGAATACGTACCGCTTGTTGTCGGGTAGCCAACGCGCCCTCACCAGTTCGACTCCGTTGTGCGACAGCTTGCGGCTTTCTCCGGCTCCGGTGGGGAGAAGGATGCTCTCCAGCGGAGAGTGTACTTCGCCGGCGATCACCCATTTCCCGTCTGAAGAAAGCGCGGAGGCACTCCCATCGCCAAGGCGCACGGCGGGCGAGCCATCGGTTGGACGAATATAGGAACTGTAGTTTTCGCCGCCGCCCTCGCCGGATTCGGAAAAGAGCAGCGTCTTGCCATCCGAAGAAAGATCGGTGGGAGCAGACCAGTCGAGCCAGGAAAGGTCAGATTCCCTGGTCGCATTGGGGCCCATTCCCACCATACCGACACGTTGTACATCGCGGGCCAGAAGCACGCGGCCGTCGCGCGCTACATCCTGAAGGGTAAGTGTGCCAGGTTCGCGTGCCAGCAACCGCTCCGTTCCAGAAAGAGTGGCCGCGGTGAGAAAACGGCCATTCCCGACCTTGGCGCCAGTGAACCAGACTTCGTCGCCACGCGGCGACCAGGCCAGACCCTGAACCGACTCCCATGCTTCGGAGATATTTTTCTTGTTGCCCACCAGGTCGACGAGCGAGACGAAGCCCTGGTCATCCCGGCGCTGCGGGTGTTCGAGGAAGGCGATCCACTTGCCATCGGGCGAGAACCGCGGATGGCTGATCCACCCCGCGGTTTTGTACAGGACCTTGCCAATGGGAGACTCTAACCGGTTCTGGCCCTCAAGATCCCGAACCACGACGAAGTTATTGCCATCCGGGGCCCAGTCCGCCCACTGGACACCTTCTAGAACTTCGCGCGGGGCACCGCCTCCGAGCGGAACGCGGCCGAGCGTGCCACTGTTGATGAAAGGCTCAATATTGCGGCTGTGCAGGAGAACAGCCATTTCCCCCTGATGAGGAGAGACGGCTTCGACTTCCGCGCCTTCCAGACCGAAGGGGCGTGACTCCGGACTCTCCGACCGAGTCGTATAGATCCCGATTGGCTTTTCTTCCCAGGCAGCGCTGTAGAGCATGGTCTTGCCGTCGGAGGCAAAGCGCGCCATGCGGATGCCGCCATGGCGAAACGTAAGCTGGTGATAGACCGGCGGCGTCAGTGGCACGGGTTTGGCGGTCAATCGTCCGAGAAAGAATCCCGCGGTGAGTGTTACGAGAGCCACGGCTGCGATCGCCCACGGCGGCCTTTTTGCGGTCGGAGGTGGCGGCTGCGTTGCAGGGACGGAGGCAGAGGATTTACTCGCGCTGGTAGCGACGCGTCCGGACTCCTTGTCGCGCTTCAGCCTTTTCAAATCGCCGCGCAATTCCGCGGCCGTCTGGCAGCGCAGGTCGCTATCCTTCTCCAGCGTCTTCTCGATGATTTCTTCCAAGCGCGCCGGCATTTGCGGATTCAGGGTGGCAAGCTTGGCCGGTTGATGCTCGATGATCTGGTTGAAGATGACGGCGGAAGTACCGCCGGAGAAGGGCTGGTGTCCGGTAGCCATTTCATACAGGACTACTCCGAAAGAAAAAAGATCGGTACGAGTGTCGAGCGGTTCGCCTCGGGCTTGCTCCGGCGACATATAGGCCGCGGTGCCCATGGCCGTTCCTGGGCTGGTCAGGTTCAGTTCGGTCGCTGCCGTGGCCTGGGTGTTTGAGTCGCTGGGCGCAGAGTAGGCGCTCACCTTGGCCAGGCCGAAGTCGAGGATTTTCACCGTGCCGCGATTGGTCACGAAAATGTTGGCGGGCTTGATGTCACGATGAACGATGCCCTTGGAGTGGGCAGCGTCAAGGCCGTCGGCGATTTGCACCCCAAGATCGCAGATCGCTTCGAGCCGCAACGGTTGATTTTCGATGCGATGCTTCAGCGTCGCACCGTCCAGAAACTCCATGGCGATGAATGCCTTGCCGTCGTGTTCTCCGATGTCGTAAATCGTACAGATGTTGGGGTGATTCAGCGCTGAGGCAGCTTGGGCTTCGCGTTGAAAGCGCGCGAGCGCTTGCGGGTCACGCGCAAATTCGGGCGGCAGAAACTTGAGGGCGATGAAGCGATGGAGCCGGGTGTCCTCCGCTTTGTAAACGACGCCCATCCCGCCGCCGCCGAGCTTTTCAATGATGCGGTAATGGGAGATGGTTTGGTCGATCATCAGGGGCAAATCTTACGTGGATAAAACGGGCAAGTCAATGAAAGTCGTGGAGTTGGGCTACCACGAAAGGGTTGTTGACGTAACATCGCGATATCACTCATTGACCCGGCAACCGGGGTTTTGAGTGCTAACGCCTTTACACCAGTTTGCGCAATTTGCGCGGACGGTAACGAAGGGTGCGCAGGTGCCCCGCTTGACCCAGCCGTTCTGGCACAGAACCGAGCTGAATCAGGTCCAGCACCCCAGACGATGACGGCAGAGGAGCTAGCAAGATTCAAGGAGAGAATCGCTCGGGAAGCAAGAAGGCTTTGGCCTAAGAGATTAATCGCGCCGTAGAACCGAAGCCGTCTGACAAACACGAATTCGTCCGACAAGTGCTCCTGTCAGGTGAAGTTCAGATTATTACAACTAAAAGATGGGGGCAGGTCACTCCGTACTTCGATCCTGCCGAAAGTGATCCCCTGCCTTTATAGCCCGCGTCCGTAATTCCAAAAACGTTACCTTCCTCTCCCAGCGGCTCCAAAAGGTTGAGTGTGACCAGTTCGCGAACCGCCGCCTTCCATCTCGCCTGCGAACGCGGATTATTGTCCTCGCTGAAAACCTCGCTTCTGCGTGCTAACCACGCATCCCTGTGACGTCTCGGCACAGATAACAGTGCCATTTGGATCCTCAGACACTGCCACGAGGAGCTCTTCTGCTTCTGCCGATATATGCGGAGCGGTCGCCGGCGTGGTTTCGGCCCCAACCGCAGCTCGGGCGGTCTCAAGTCCCCGGTCGTCTGCCAGTCAGTCCCAGCCAGATTGACGGGGCAACCGGCCTTCCCAAGTCTTGTTGCCAACTCGTTGCGCTTCTTTGAGGAGTTGTCCATCCGAATCGTGTGTCGGCCACCCACATCGCTGAAGGGTCGTAACTTCCCAACCTCGACCATGATCGTGCGATTAGGGTGTCGTGCCATTGCCATGCCGGATTCAAAGAGAACATTTGCTCGAGCTTGGGGAGTCAAATTGATCTCATGTTCGGGCTCCTCATCGCCGCACAGTTCCGGACGCAGTTTCGCAACATCGTCAGGGGTAAAAAGCACAACGACCGCCTGTGCATGGGAGAAAGCCACGTCCAAAACTTCGCCGACGTACGGCGTACCCTTGCCTGTGAGTTCGATCGCGTGAGACCACTCCATTGGGTTTAGCCCTAGCGATCTCAAAAACTCAAACATCCCCGATCGAAGTCGTTCGTCCCTCCCGTGAATCACAAAAACATCTCTCGCACTCATCGGTGCATCCTCAGATTTCGTTGATCGCCGGTCTCCTTCTGGGTGAAATTGACCAGATGAGCCGTGGACGTACCCTTTTATAGACCCATGTTCGTCCACGAACCTAACATGCAGAACCATATAGTCCCCGAGAATGCTGTCAGGATGTGGGATGTGAACATCGAATTCTATGCCAATGCCAATCGGTCGGGGGTATTTCGGCTCACAGAAGAAATGGACGCCTCCAGTGGCAGCGCCGCTCTCGGCTACCTCCAGCTTGCAAGAGATAGGGTAAGAACCGCTGGGAACGCTCAAGCCTTCGGGTAAAAAGGCAATCCCCTGACCCTCAAGCAGCATACGACGAGTATTCTAGCGCCGCATGCCCCACACCTCTATGGAGCCCGCACGCGGCGTCAGTGGCGCATAGCGCCAGGGATTACGCGGAAGGTCGCAAGCGGCCCGCGCCATCGGCCTTTGGCCTATTGCGCGGGCCGCTAGTCGGTCGCTAGTTCTCACTCACTGAACGTGCTAGAGAACTGTTCGCTGGTGAAGGTGTCGGGTGTAGGAGTGACACCGGTTTCGAAGAAGCAATGCCCCCCGAATGACAGGCCAACCGCCTGCACATTCTGCGTGGCCTTGATGAAAGCCGCCGCGACGAGCGGATCCGTCGCCGGCTTGCCATCCCAATCCGACCACTGAGCCGGGTCAGACATGTTCGATCCACGTTTCGAGAAGGAAGCTAGGTTCCAGGCCGCCGGGAAGGAGTTGATAAACAGAAAATTGGAGTCCCTCGTGGCAAAACAAGAGACTCCCAAGGCGGTTGCGTCGCCCTTACCCCGGCAGGTTCCATGGAGCTTGTTTCGCTCGTGTCTCTCGATGGACTGCGGCCTTCCCTGTGCCAAAGTCA
>Ga0209117_1000608_pt1 | contig 14089 bp, 14 predicted proteins | sample BlaSpr_A8_OM2_M2_FD_187978 | JGI IMG/M metagenome (GOLD analysis project Ga0209117, IMG submission 187978) | Forest soil microbial communities from Thunder Bay, Ontario, Canada - Black Spruce, Ontario site 2_A8_OM2_M2 (SPAdes) (version 2) | ecosystem: Environmental > Terrestrial > Soil > Boreal...
CATCCTCTCAGCCAGGAGGCGATCTACGCCACCTTGCCCCTTACGCCGCGGCAGCGGCTTCGTTCAATCAGAATCTTCAGAAGTTGAATCAGAAGGTGAAGTGAGATGTCCGGTTCGGGCACCGACAAGACCAAATCAGGCGTCGCGCTCGCCGGACCCGTGGTGATTCTGGTCGAGCCGCAGCTCGGCGAGAACATCGGCATGGCCGCGCGCGCGATGGGCAATTTCGGGCTGACGCGGCTGCGGATCGTCAATCCCCGCGACGGCTGGCCGAACGTTCATGCCCGCCGCGCCGCTTCCGGCGCCGATCATATCCTGGATCATGTCGAGCTGTTCGACACGGTCGAGCAGGCCGTCGCCGACTGTACGCTATTGTTCGCCACTACCGCCCGCGCCCACGATCAGGCCAAGCCCGTGGTCGCGCCGGAAGCCGCCGCGCGCCAGATCGCAAGCGACATTGCCGGCGGCGGCAAGGTCGGCATCCTCTTTGGCCGCGAGCGTTACGGCCTGCAGAACGAAGAGGTCGCGCTGGCCGACCGCATCGTCACCTTTCCGGTCAATCCCGGCTTCGCCTCGCTCAACCTGGCGCAGGCGGTGCTCCTGATCGGCTATGAATGGTTCAAGCTGTCGACCGAAGGCGTGTTGCCGTTCGCGATGCACGAACGCTCCGAGCGCGCCTCGCAGCATCAGATGCAGGCATTTTTCGACAATCTGGTGCGCGAACTCGACAAGGTCGAATTTTTGCGCCCGGCGGAGAAGCGCGAGACCATGCTGGTCAACTTGCGCAACATCTTCTCCCGCATGGAGCCGACCAAGCAGGACATGCACACGCTGCACGGCGTGGTGATGGCGATCGCCGAGGGACGCAAGGGTCCGGCCAAGGGCGGCGTGCTCGACGGCGACCAGGCGACGAGACTACGCGCGTTGCTCGCCGAGCACGGGCAGGGCGCCTTGCCGTCGGAGAGCGGCACGGTGCGCGGGCTGGCGCGGCTGCTGCGGCGAAATCCGACCGATGCGGAACGCATCCTGTGGCAGGCGCTGACCACCGACCGCCGCTTCGCTGGACAATTCAAGCGGCAGACTCCGGTCGGCCGCCACATTCCGGATTTTGTCTCCTTTGTGCATCGCCTCGCGATTGAACTGATCAACCCGGACGAGACCGACGTCATTGCCGGCGATCGCAGCGCGCGGCAGGCGTGGCTGGAGGCGCGGGGCTACGGGGTTATCAACATGAACGTTGCTGACGTAGAGGGCGATCTGGCCGCCGAACTCGACCGGCTCGAATCTGGTCTGCTGGAACGCCGATAGGGGGGCCGCTTCACACGGCCATCAGCTGCGCCGGCGCGTTGCCGGCTCGCTTCGGCTTTTTCACCCTTGCAGGTCCGAACAGGGAGCCTGCGGCAAGCCCGGCCGTGTCTGCGACCCCGGGATCGCGGGTCACCATGGCGGCGACGATCGCACCGTCCATCAGCAGCCCGAGCTGATGGGCGAGGACTTCCGGCTCCGCTGCGCCCATTTCGTCGGCGAGTTTTACGATGTGCGCGAGGACGACCTTCTTGTGCCGCATCGCAATGTTGCGAAACTGCTTCTGATCCTTGTCGTGTTCGGCGACGGCGTTGATGAAGGGGCAACCGTAGAAACGTTCCTCGCCGAACCAGCTTTTCAGCGCGGGAAAGATTCGCGCAAGTTTCGTCTGCGGATCGCCGCCGCCGGATTCGACGGCGTCGATAAACCATTCGCGCCACTGCTTGCCCTCGGTCTCCAGCACCACATGCACCAGATTGGTTTTCGACCCGAACAGTTTGTAGAGCGTGGTCTTGGCGGTGCCAGCTTCATTGATAATGGCGTCGATGCCGGTGGCGTTGATTCCGTTCTTGCAGAACAGCCGCGTTGCCGCACTGAGCAGGCGCCCGCGTGCGGACTCGTCATCGCCGCTCGCGAGACTTACCGCGACGGAACGTTTCTTCGAAGACGATTTGCCCATGACCTCAGTTAATCGAACTGAGCCGCAATCATCAAGTGGCATCTTTCCGCGTTCGGGATATCTCGAACTGCGCTCAAAATAATCGCGACCAGCTGGCAACTGCATCGCGATTGAGCAGCGCGCTGCTGATCGATTTGGAGGCAGCACAGCCTAACACGCTTGAAGACTTCGCGTTTTCTCCCGCGCGGCGTCTGGCACGCTTCCTGCAGGAAACAGACCGTTCGGTATCCTACCCCCAGGGAGAAAAAATAATGACCGCGGTCGCCCAAAAAACAGTGCTGACAGGCTGCCTTGCCCCGATCGACAGACAAGGGCTTGAGCAGCTTATCGAGAATGGCAAGGCCAACCCGAAGGTCGTCAAGACCTTGAAATGCAAGACGGTGGCTGAAGGCAAGTTCCGTCATGCCAACTACATTCGCAACCTTCCGCCCTACATCGTCGACGAGCCGCCGGGCCTGCTCGGCGACGACACCGCTCCCAATCCGTCCGAGGCCTCGCTGGCAGCTTTGGGCTCATGCCTTGCGGTCGGGCTGCACGCCAACGCGGTCCATCGCGGATGGATCGTCAACAAGCTCGAGCTTCAGCTCGAGGGTGACCTCAACATCACCGCGGTGTGGGGCACGGGCGACGTCAGCGAGAAGCCGGTCGGCTTCACCGACGTGCGGATCAAGGTCGACATGGAGTGCGTGGGCGTCCCGCAGAGCGAGATCGACGCGCTGGTGTCCCACGTCAAGAAGTGGTCGCCGGTCGCCAACACCTTCACACGACCGGTCAATCTTGAGGTGAGCGCTTAAGAGGCTCGCGAGAGTGCTGTCGTTGCAATCGTTCCCTCACAGCCTGGTTCGGAGAATCTGATGAGCTTAGTGGCCGCATCGCGTCTCACGGTCGACGAAGAGAGCGATCTTTCGCCGACATCGGTCGCCGATGCGGTTGCTTCCATTGCGCGCAGGGACCTCGCACCTCTGGCGGCTGACATCGACAGCGGTACCGTCTATCCGGCGGACCTGCTGCGGCGTCTCGGCGATGCCGGAGCCTGGGGAAGCCATCGGACCAGCAATGGCGCGGCGGATCTGCGCTGCGCCATTCAATCAACCGCGGCACTGGGCGAAGTTTGCGGCGCCACCGCCTTCATGGCCTGGTGCCAGAATACGCTGGTCTGGTACGCGTCGAATTCCGGCAATCCCGCGCTTGCTAGCTTCGCCGACGACGTCTCGTCGGGAAAGATTCTCGGCGGCACCGGACTTTCCAATCCGATGAAGAGCTTCTTCGGAATTGAGAAGCTGAAATTGAAAGGCCGCAGGGTCGACGGGGGTTACGTCGTGCGCGGCGCATTGCCCTGGGTGTCGAATCTCGGTCCGGATCATTTCTTCGGCACGATTTTCGAGTCCGAAGATCATCCCGGCGAGATCGTGATGTTTCTCGCTGATTGTTCCGATCCAGGGATCACGCTGCAGCCGTGCAAGCCTTTCCTTGCCATGGACGGCACCGGCACCTACGGCGTGCAATTCCGCGACGTCTTCGTATCGGACAGTCTCATCCTGGCCGAGCCGGCCGGCCCGTTCGTGAAGAAAATCCGCGCGGGCTTCATCCTGCTGCAGGCCGGGATGGGTCTTGGTTTGATCAGGGATTGCGTGGCGATCATGAACGAAGTGGTCGCGCCGCTCGGTCACGTCAACCGCTACCTGCCGCAACAACCGACGGACTTCGGGGAAATGCTTTCCGATCTTGAATCGGAAACCATGGAACTGGCGCGTGACCCGTTCAATGCGGACGACGATTATTGGCGTCGCGTCCTGGCGCTTCGCCTGAACCTCGGCGATGCCAGCGTCGCCGCCGCTCATGCGGCGATGCTTCATTGCGGCGCGCGCGGTTACCTGAAGAGCCATCGCGTCCAGCGCAGGCTTCGCGAGGCCTACTTCGTCGCAATCGTGACTCCGGCAACCAAGCAGCTTCGCAAGATGTTGGCGGAGGCCTGAGTTTTGAAAAGGATTTCGGATCGACCCCAACTTCCACCCAAGAAAAGGAGAGGCCTGACATGACTGACGTTCTGATCTCTGCCGGCGAACTCGCCGATCTCGCATCCAAAGCGCCCTGTGTGATTATCGACACCCGAAACCCGGATGCCTATGGCGCGGGACACCTCCCGAACGCCGTGAACGTGCACGAAATTTTCACTTACCTCGCCACATCAACGCCGGAGGGCATTCACGAGTTGAAGACAAAATTCGCCGAAGCGTTCGGAAAGGCCGGACTTTCGGGCAAGGAAACCGCCGTCATCTACGAGCAGTCGATGAATTCCGGCTTCGGCCAGTCCTGCCGCGGTTATTATCTGCTGACCATGCTCGGCTATCCCAAGATCAAGGTGCTTGATGGCGGGTTCGACGCCTGGGCAGCCAAGGGCCTGCCGGTCACAACAGACGTGCCGAAGCCCGCGCCGGCATCGTTTTCAATCCTGCCCGAAGCCGGCGACATTCTGATCGATGCAAAAACCATGCTTGCGGCGGTCGGCAAATCGGGCGTCGCACTGCTCGACGTACGCGACGTCGATGAGTGGATCGGCGAAAGCTCCTCTCCCTATGGCAAGGACTTCTGTCCACGCAAGGGACGCATCCCCGGTGCCGTCTGGCTCGAATGGTACCGCATGATGAAGCCGACGGCCGAGGGGCAGCGCTTCAAGTCCAAAGACGAGATTCTCGCCGAATGCGCGACCGTCGGCATTTCGCAGAATACCCCGGTCTACCTTTATTGCTTCAAGGGCGCGCGGGCGTCGAACACGTTCCTCGCGCTCAAGAATGCCGGGGTAAAGGATGTGCGGATGTATTTCGGGTCATGGAACGAATGGTCCCGGGATCCGTCGCTGCCGATCGAAGAAGGGCTGCCCACGGATGCCAAGCTGACGGAAAAAGCGGCATAAAAAGTGCATGTTTTTTCACCGCCCAGCCGCGCTCACGCGGCTGGGCGGTGAATCCGCTGAAAGCGGCGGGTTTGCCGTCTAGTTATCGCGGCACCACGCAAAGGAATGGGGCATGTCCACCTTCGACGATCCGTTTGATGCTGATCGCAAGCTTTCACGGTCCGGCTGCAGTTGCGGCCGCCACGGCTCCGCGGCCGAGCACGACCGGGCAGCCCTGACACTGCAATGCGAGCCGGCGCCATCAGACGAAGAGCGCTACCAGGGCGTGGTCGCTTCAGCGGTCATGCGCGCTATGTTCCCGAAGGATGCCGCGCGCCGGGCTTTCCTGAAATCGGTCGGGGCTTCGACAGCGCTCGCCGCGGTCTCGCAATTCTTTCCGCTTCAGACGGCGACCGAGGCTTTCGCAGACACCGGCACGCCGGAGAAGAAGGATTTGAAGGTAGGCTTCATTCCGATCACCTGCGCGACGCCGATCATCATGGCAGCACCCCTCGGCTTCTATGCCAAGCATGGCCTTAACGTCGAGGTCGTCAAGACCGCCGGATGGGCGGTGATCCGCGACAAGACCCTCAACAAGGAATACGACGCAGCCCACATGCTGGCGCCGATGCCGATCGCAATCTCGCTTGGCCTCGGCGCGCAGGCGATTCCCTTCACCGTGCCGGCGATCGAGAACATCAATGGCCAGGGCATCACGCTGGCGATGAAGCACAAGGACAAGCGCGACCCCAAGGATTGGAAGGGCATGAAATTCGCCATTCCGTTCGACTACTCGATGCACAATTACCTGCTGCGGTACTATCTCGCGGAGCATGGCCTGGATCCCGACACCGATGTGCAGCTGCGCTCGGTGCCGCCGCCGGAAATGGTCGCCAATCTGCGTGCCGAAAACATCGACGGCTTCCTCGCGCCGGACAATATCTGCCAGCGCGCGATCTATGACGGCGTCGGCTTCATGCACCTTCTGTCCAAGGAAATCTGGGACGGCCATCCCTGCTGCAGCTTCGCGGCGAGCCGGGAGTTCATCACGGGTTCGCCCAACAGTTTTGCTGCTCTGACGCGGGCGATCGTCGATGCGACTGCCTACGCTTCGAAAGCCGAGAATCGCAAGCAGATCGCGGAGGCCATCGCGCCGGCGAACTATATCAACGCCCCGGTCACGGTGCTGGAGCAGGTCCTCACCGGGACCTATGCGGACGGACTTGGCGACATCAAGACCGATGCCAGGCGCGTCGACTTCGATCCGTTTCCCTGGCAATCGTTCGCGGTCTGGATGCTCACGCAGATGAAGCGCTGGGGTCAGATCAAGGGCGATGTGGATTACAAGTCGGTGGCGGAACAAGTCTATCTCGCAACCGATACACGCAAGGTGATGATGGAGATGGGGCTGGTGCCGCCCGAGACTTCCTACAAGTCGTTCTCCGTGATGGGCAAGACATTCGATCCGGCGAAGCCCGAGGACTATCTCAACAGCTTCAAGATCAGGAAGGCGTCGTAGCGCAATGGCGCGAGCACATTTGTATCAGTCGTCCCGGCGAACGCCGGGACCCATACTCCGTGAAATTTCGTTTGCCACTGTGGCAGACACCTTCTGCATCAGGCAGTGCCGGTGGTTATGGATCCCGGCGTCCGCCGGGACGACTCGGTGAGGGGCCATACCGCATGACCACTTCGCTCCGCTTTCGCGCGGCGATCGTGTCGATCGCGCTGTTCGTTGCCTTCATCGGCATCTGGCACATCGCCACGCGCGGCACCGGCACCGTCGCCAATATGAGCCCGGAATATGCCAGGCTGATGGGCCAGACCGCGACCCACGGCAAATCGGCAATGCCCGGTCCGCTCGATGTCGGCGCGAAACTGTGGGAGCACGTCAAGCGGCCGTTCTACGATAACGGGCCGAACGACAAGGGCCTCGGCATCCAGCTCGGCTATTCGATCATGCGGGTCGGGCTCGGCTATCTTCTCGCCGTACTCGTCGCAATCCCGCTCGGGTTCCTGATCGGGATGTCGCCGCTTATCAACAAGGCGCTCGATCCGTTCATCCAGATTTTGAAACCGATCTCGCCGCTCGCCTGGATGCCGCTGGCGCTCTACACCATCAAGGATTCCGGCCTGTCGGCGATTTTTGTCATTTTCATCTGCTCGGTGTGGCCGATGCTGTTGAACACTGCGTTTGGGGTCGCGGCCGTGCGTAAGGAATGGATCAATGTCGCGCGCACGCTGGAGGTCGGCACCATCCGGCGCGCCTTCACCGTGATCCTGCCGGCGGCGGCGCCGACGATTCTAACGGGCATGCGGATCTCGATCGGCATCGCGTGGCTCGTGATCGTTGCCGCCGAGATGCTGGTCGGCGGCACCGGTATCGGTTACTTCGTCTGGAACGAGTGGAATAACCTTTCGATCACCAACGTCATCATCGCCATTCTCCTGATCGGCGTGGTCGGCATGCTGCTCGACCAGATTCTCGCGCGCTTCACGCACATGGTGACGTTCCCGGAATGATGCGATGACCGACAAATTCATTTCCATCGAAGGGATTGCAAAACGCTACCCCGGCGCCGATGGCGGCGCGATCGCGGTGTTCGAAAATCTCTGGCTGTCGATGGCGCGTGGCGAATTCGGCTGCGTGATCGGCCATTCCGGCTGCGGCAAGACCACGGTGCTGAACATTCTCGCCGGCCTCGATGAGCCGAGCGAAGGCACCGTGATCGTGGACGGGCAGGCCATCGAGGGCACCAGCCTCGACCGCGCCGTGATTTTCCAGAGCCACGCGCTGCTGCCGTGGCGCACCGTGCTCGGCAACGTCGCCTATGCCGTGACATCGAAATGGCGGAACTGGGACCGGGCCAAGGTCAAGGCGCATGCGCAAACCTTCATCGATCTGGTCGGGCTCACCGGCGCCGAGCACAAGCGTCCGTCGGAACTCTCCGGCGGCATGAAGCAGCGCGTCGGCATTGCGCGCGCGCTCTCGATTGCGCCGAAGATCATGCTGATGGATGAGCCGTTCTCGGCGCTGGATGCGCTGACGCGGGGCACGCTGCAGGACGAGGTCCGCCGCATCTGTCTGGAGACCGGGCAGACCGCGTTCATGATCACCCATGACGTCGATGAAGCGATTTATCTCGCCGACAAGATTTTCCTGATGACCAACGGGCCGGGCGCGGTGCTGGCCGAGATCGTGGAAAACCCGTTGCCGAAGGACCGCGGCCGCACCGACCTGCACCGCCATCCCTATTACTACGCTGTGCGAAATCACATCGTCGATTTCCTGGTCAGCCGCAGCAAGACGTTCGCGTCAGAGGTGCCCGATCATGATCCGCGCAACGTGCCGGTGGTGCGGATCGGCAAATCCGAATTGGTGATCGCATCGGTGTCCGGCGCACTGCACGAGGAATCAAAACAGGCGTCGTGGCCGGGCTTGTCCCGGCCATCCACGTCTTCGTAAGTTAAAAGAGAAATACGTGAATGCCCGGCACAAGGCCGGGCATGACGAGTGTAAGGGAGACGAGACATGAAACGATCCGACCTCACCGAGAAGCTGCTCGACATCAAGCGCGAGAAGGGCTGGAGCTGGAAACACATCTGCGAAAAGATCGGCGGCTATTCTGAAGTCCTGATCGTCGGCGCCGTCCTCGGCCAGATGAAGCTGACAAAACCGCAGGCGGCGAATGCCGGCGAGCTATTCGGGTTGTCCAAATCCGAGACCGCGATGCTCAACGAGGTGCCGATGCGCGGCGAGGGCACGCCGATGCCGCCGACTGATCCCTTGATCTATCGCTTCTACGAATTGGTGATGGTCAACGGCCCGGCCTGGAAGGCGCTGATCGAGGAGGAATATGGCGACGGCATCATGTCGGCGATCGATTTCGACATGGTGATGGAGCGCCTGCCCAATCCCAGGGGTGACCGGGTCAAGATCACGATGTCGGGCAAATTCCTGCCGTATAAATATTACGGCGCCAGCGGCAACGTGCCGGAATATGGATTCAAGGAGGGGTGACCTCTGGTGTCATTCCGGGGCCTGCGAAGCAGGAACCCGGAATCTCGATATGAGGAAAACATCTCGTCATCCTTCGAGACGCGGCAACGCCGCAGGATGAGCGAAGCGCCCTACGTCCCTGCCTTCACCTGGGCGACAGCCTGCGCCATCAGCTCGTTCATTTTAGCCCGAATCTGCTCTTCTGACACGGCAATGTCCTTGGCGGCGAGATCGCCCATAACCTTGCGGACCACGTCGGCGTCGCCGGCTTCCCCGAATTCGGCTGCGACCACTTCCCTGGCATAGGCATTGGCTTCGTCGCCGGACATTCCGAGCTGCGCCGCCACCCACAAGCCGAGCAGCTTGTTGCGTCGGGCCAGGGCCTTGAACTTCTGCTCTTCGTCGAGAGCGAACTTTTTCTCGAAACCTTCCTCGCGCTTGTCGAATGTGGTCATTTGAAGGTTCCGGTCTCCAGGCCGAAATGTGACGGCGGCCTCGTTGCGGCAACTCGCCTCCGCGCCTAGATAACGGGAGAGAATAGTTAAAACAACGGCCTTAAAGTCGCAGCGAAGGCTGTAAAACTCGGGCGCAGGGGACCGGATCGATTGTGCTGGATAGGCCAATCAGATAGGTTGGGCATCAGGCCCGGTTCTCGTTCTGTTTCCCGTTCCTGGCCTTCACGGCAGCTCCGTCGTGGGTCGCATCCTTTGTCATCCGGAGCACACCAAATTCATGGATTTCAACAACACACGGTACATCCCAATGAGCCGTCGACGCCGCATTTATGAAGGCAAGGCCAAGGTCCTTTACGAAGGGCCGGAGCCGGGAACCCTGATCCAGCACTTCAAGGACGATGCGACCGCGTTCAATGCCAAGAAACACCAGGTGATCGAGGGCAAAGGCGTCCTCAACAACCGGATTTCGGAGTACCTGTTTCAGCACCTCAACGACATCGGGGTGCCCACCCACTTCATCCGCCGCCTCAACATGCGCGAACAACTGATTCGTGAAGTTGAGATCGTGCCGCTGGAAGTCGTGGTGCGGAATGTGGCGGCGGGATCGCTGTCCCAGCGCCTCGGCATCGAGGAAGGTACCCAGCTGCCGCGCTCGATTATCGAGTTTTACTACAAGAACGACCAGCTCAACGACCCCATGGTCTCCGAGGAGCACATCACCGCGTTCGGCTGGGCGACGCCGCAGGAAATCGACGACATCATGGCGCTGGCGATTCGCGTCAACGACTTCCTCACCGGGCTGTTTCTGGGCATCGGCATCCGCCTGGTCGACTTCAAGATGGAATGCGGCCGCCTGTTCGAGAACGAGATGATGCGAATCATCGTCGCCGACGAGATCTCGCCCGATTCGTGCCGGCTGTGGGACATCAAGTCGAACGAGAAGCTCGACAAGGACCGCTTCCGCAGGGATCTCGGCGGCGTGCTGGAGGCCTATACCGAGGTCGCCAAGCGCTTGGGGATTCTGATGGAGAACGAGCGGCCCGCGGGCTCCGGTCCGGTACTGGTGAAGAGCTGAGGCTGTCCGTGAAAGCGCGTGTCACCGTTACGCTGAAATCAGGCATTCTCGATCCGCAGGGCAAGGCCATCGAAGGGGCGCTGAAATCGCTCGGCGTCGATGGCGTCGCCAGCGTTCGCCAGGGCAAGGTGTTCGACATCGAGATCGCTGGCTCCGACAAGGCCAAGGCCGAAGCGGCGCTGAAGGACGCCGCCGACAAGCTATTGGCCAACACGGTGATCGAGAATTACCGGGTCGAGGTTCTGAGCTAGGCAACGCTATCGATGAAATCCGCCATTCTCGTCTTTCCCGGAATCAATCGCGAGCGCGACATGGCGCGCGCGCTGCGGCTGGCGTCGGGTCATGAGCCCGCGATGGTCTGGCATGCCGAGACATCGCTGCCGAAGGGTACCGATCTCGTGGTGGTGCCCGGCGGATTTTCCTATGGCGATTACTTGCGCTGCGGCGCCATCGCCGCGCGCGCGCCAGTGATGGACGCAGTGCGCGCATTCGCTGCCGGCGGCGGCCTCGTGCTTGGGGTCTGCAACGGTTTTCAAATTCTCTGCGAGGCCGGCCTGTTGCCCGGCGTTCTCATGCGCAACGCGCGGCTGAAATTCATCTGCCATGACGTGCATCTGCGGGTCGAACGATCCGACACGCCGTTCACGCGCGGCTATAACGCGGGGCAGGTCATTCGCGTGCCAATCGCCCATGGCGAGGGCAATTACGAGGCTGACGAAGAGACGCTGAAGCGGCTCGAAGGCGAGGGGCGGGTGCTCTATCGCTACTGCTCCGCCGACGGCGCGGTCGACGAGCGCTCCAATATCAACGGTGCGGCGCAATCGATCGCCGGCATCGTCAACGAAAGCGGCAATGTGCTCGGCATGATGCCGCATCCGGAAAACCACGTCGAAGACATCATGGGCTGCACCGACGGGTGCGGCCTGTTCGCGGGGCTCGTGGCGCACCTGGAGCGCGCAGCGTAAACTGCCGTAGCAAACGAGATCGCGACACCACCCAGGAGTTTCTCTTTGACCTGCAGGACCGCGTGATCGGCAATCCTGAGATTTCAACAGATGGCTTTCATCCGTACCGCAACGCCACCCCGGGTGTCGCGTTGAGCATTGCAGATCTGGTCTGGACTATTGGCGATTTGCTAGAAACAGCATTATCTATTGAGCCGAACCGGCCGATCCGCGTGAAGCGGAAGTTCACCGTAATTGACGGCGGTAGGGGCTTGAGTGGCAACGCTATATAAATATATTAGGTTTTCTAGTAGGATAGTTCCTACACCTTAGTAAGACCTTGTAAAGGCTCAGGAATGCGCATTAAAATTCATGAATCTCCCGCGCTACCCCGGCCCAACGACAAATTACTTCTGACGTGGGCAGGCCCCGGGGCCACCGACCAATATGTCACCAGCAATCATCTATGCAAGGCTATGGTGGATGACTGGGTGGGTGCGGTCCCAAAAAATCAAACGATAAACACGGCGGGTAACACGACACTGCGAAATCTATATCTCGATCTAAGTGAGCGCATTCATGCCGCCCAGACTGTAGGTTTTACCGAGACCCTCAAGGACTATTTTTATGGTGCCGGGTTGGCGATAAATCCGCTGCCTTCCGAGCCAGCTACTTTTTATACTTCTGATCGCGAAGCCCTTCTTTCTGATTGGATTGTAACGCGGTCAGACATAGAACGTGTTTGGAACACATGCACAACCGTCCGAAATTTTGATTGGCAAATAGATGGCGGAGTTCGACGAAACGAATCCGGCACGTCAGCCGAGCCCGAGCGCGCCGCCGCGACCTCAGCTAGAGATCATACCTCCGGCTCTTGACGGCGCGCTCAGATCTGCGGGCGTAAATACTCAAAACCCAGAAGTCACCAGGGCGATAGAAGTTAGCCTGAGTCTCATGGTGGCTACGGGGTCATTGCCAGTCCCACCAGCGTCGATTCTTACAGAATACGAGCAGGCATTTCCGGGCCTCGGAACTAAGATTGTTTCATGGACCGAGGAGCAACGAAAACACCGTCAAAGCCTAGAAAAGCAACGCACTGACGGCGCCGAGCGCCGTATGAATCGCGGCCAATTAATTGCTGCATTCGTTGCAATTTGGGGGATAACGCTGGCCGCCGTCGTTGGCATCTTTGGAAGCCTGTACGTGGGCATCGCTCTTGCTGTCGTGAGCATTGGCGGGCCAACCGCCGATTTGGATAGCGAAGGGCATGAATCACAAAGCGCCCCCGGTCGCGTCGCCCCCAACATCCTCCTCTTCCGACCCACGCAAGCCGTCCTAATTTTCCGCCCGAGGACAGCACCAAGAAAACGCGTCATGGCCGACGGGCCATCGACCGCGGCGTCCTGGGCCAGCCCGCTGGCCTGAAACTTGCTCCTGCATTCCCTGCCATTCGCCGAAGGCGGATTTCCGAAAATCGGACGGGGAGAGATCATGCTCATTCATAAGGCTTCCACCACCCTCGCGCTCGCAGCGGTTCTGCTGGGGTACAAACCGGCGATGGCCGAGACCACGCTGCGCATCGCCATGACAGCGGCCGATGTCCCCACCGCAACCGGGTTGCCAAATAACGGCTTCGAAGGAATGCGCTTCCTCGGCTACCCGATTTTTGAAGGATTGGTGCTGTGGGATTTGACCAGGACCGACCAATTGGCAGGTTTGCGTCCCGGGCTTGCGGAGAAATGGGAGCAGGATCCGGCTGATAACAAGACCTGGATCTTCCATCTGCGCCACGGCGTGAAATTCCACGACGGCACGGATTTCAATGCCGATGCCGTGATCTGGAACCTTGATCGCTATTTCAACAGCACCAGCCCGCAATTTGAGCCGGCGAGTTCCGCCATGACGCGGTCGCGCGTTCCGCTGATGGGTAGCTACAAGAAGATCGATGACGCCACCGTCGCCATCACCACGACGAAGCCGGTATCCTATTTCCCCTACATGGCGGTCTATGTTTTGTTCACCTCGCCCGCCTCGTTCGAAAAAGCCGGCCGGGATTGGGCCAAGGTCGCGACCTTGCCGGCTGCCGGCACCGGGCCGTTCCGCATCACCAACGTCGTGCCGCGGCAGGAGGCGGATCTTGCCCGCTGGGATAAGTATTGGGATCCCGCCAAGATGGCAAAGGTCGACAAAGTGGTCCTGATGCCGATCCCCGAAGCGAATTCGCGACTGGCTGCGTTGCGTTCCGGTCAGGTCGACTGGATCGAGGTGCCGCCGCCAGATGGCATCGCCTCATTGAAATCGGCCGGCTTCGCCATCATCACCGGCTCGTATCCTCATGTCTGGCCGTGGTTTTACAACATCCGCGCCACCAACAGCCCGTTCAAGGACGTGAAGGTTCGCCAAGCCCTGAATTACTGCATTGACCGGGAGGGGTTGGTGTCATTGCTAAACGGGACTGCGGAGCCCTCGGTGGGCTGGCTCAAAACCAGCGATCCCGATTTCGGAAGCCCGGTCAACCGCTACAAGTTCGACCCCGCCAAAGGCAAGGCGCTGCTCGCCGAAGCCGGGTACACCCCGGCAAAGCCGCTGTCGTTCAAGGCGATGATCTCGACTTCCGGCTCGGGGCAAATGCTGCCTTTGCCGATGAACGAGTTTATGCAGCAAAATTTGAAAGAGGCCTGCGGCGTCAACGTGGAATTCGACGTCGTTGAATGGCAGGTTCTTTTGACGGCGGGCCG
>Ga0209117_1000609_pt1 | contig 14076 bp, 11 predicted proteins | sample BlaSpr_A8_OM2_M2_FD_187978 | JGI IMG/M metagenome (GOLD analysis project Ga0209117, IMG submission 187978) | Forest soil microbial communities from Thunder Bay, Ontario, Canada - Black Spruce, Ontario site 2_A8_OM2_M2 (SPAdes) (version 2) | ecosystem: Environmental > Terrestrial > Soil > Boreal...
CCCGCCTGCATGACCCTGAGGGAAATCCGATCGAATTGTGGCAACCTAAACCTACAGGACGAGACGCTCCACGCTAGGTTGCTAAACAGTTCGCCGGTATTGAAACTTCATTGACCGGACCCCTGACTATTTCTCTCGCTCCCAAACGATTCTGCGGAAATCGGTTTTACCATGGAAAAATATACTGGGCGCTGGGGCCGATTCGATGAAGAGCTTGTCGCCTTCGATCCTAAAATGGCGCCTCTGCTCGGTGCCATTCCACTCTTCATTCCAAGAGACATCGACCAACCTCACTCATGGTGTCATTGCCGTGTTCCCGAGGATTCAACCAAAACCGGCAGGCGGCCGTGCTAGGATTCCTCCAAGGAGGAGTGCTCCATGCCGTTTGTCGACACTAGCAACCTTCGCGTCATCGAGCGCTTGCCCGGTTGGCACGGACGCTATTTCCAGTCGCCGGGCATGACATTCGCGCACTACGATTTTGTGCGGGGCTCGTCCATTCATGAGCACGCCCATCCTCAGGAAGAAGTGTATGAGGTAATCGAGGGCCAGCTCGAGGTAACCATCGACGGCGTTACCCAGATTGCCCGAGCAGGTATGGTGGCGATTGTACCGAGCAACGTTCCCCACTCAGTTAAGGCCCTCACGGACGGCCGGGCCATCAATATCGACCACCCGCTGAGGGGCGAATTCGGGTAAAGTCAAAGCTCGCCGACACTAAAATAGCCGCCGGCACGTGCCGTTCGGGGTGTCCCGTCAAACATCGAGAGCTTGCATGTCGCGCAGTGTCGTTCAAGAAAACGGCGCTCGCTTTTTACTCTAGCCAACGGAGGAGAACACAGCCGCATGACACGCAAAATAACTTATTGGGTGACCACCGGTCTGCTGGCCGCGCTGTCGGTCTTTGCTGCATTTGCTTACTTATCGGGCAGTCCGCAGGTGGTTCAAGGATTTGCCCACGTGGGATATCCGCAGCAACTGCGCATTATTCTTGGGATCGCCAAACTCCTTGGCGCGATCACCCTCGTCGTCCCCGGCTTGGCCAAACTCAAGGAGTGGGCCTATGCCGGATTCACATTCGCGTGGATCGCGGCATTCGTTGCGCACTATCTTGCGAAAGATGGCCCGAGAGCATTCATGCCGCTGATATTACTGCTGCTCCTGGCCATCTCCTATATGACCCGGCCGGCAAGTCGCCAGTGGCCGGCTAAAGTCACGACGGTCTAATTAAGTCAGAAATCATGAGTGGTGTGCCCGTTGCTCCATTTGTGGACGAGCGACGGGCAAAGCCGGAAGTAATCTCAGCAGGCCCGATTCGCGCCATTAGTTCCGGTTGACCACCCGTCGAGAATCGGCCATCCGGCAAGGCTTTACCGGAACGCTGGACCAGCTCGCCGATTGCCTGGCGAAGGCCTGAATCTTCGGAGCACATGCCCGGCTCTTGCACGACGGAGGCTGTCCGAATCTGGACAAAGCATCCCAAAACCGCGCAATGCGAGGCACAAGACAGCCTGGGCGTATTGGAGTAACACGATCAAAAGAAAGAGCTTAGATTGATCGGTACGGTGGGTTACTAATTGCATCTGCAACATCGGTTCGCTGCCATGAGGCAAAACGGATGCAAAGCTAGTGGGTGCTTCTATCGCTTGGGGGGAAGAAGAGTAAAATGATGTCATTCGTTAACGATCTGAGAGTTGCGGTCCGCTCGCTCGCTCGAACCAAAGGACTTGCGGTCACGGTGGTGCTGACGCTGGCGCTGGGCATCGGCGCCAACGCCGCCATCTTCACGCTGGTGCGCGGCGTGCTCCTCAAGCCTCTCGTCAACCGCGACGAGGACCGGCTGATTTACATCCGCCAGAGCGCCCCGGGCATCGGCGACGACAACACAACGTTCTCCGTGCCCGAAATCCAGGATTTGCGCGCCAGCGTTAAAACCCTGAGCGCGTTCGGTGATTTCTCGACCATCGGTTTCACCATGATCGGCCTGGGTGAGCCTCGCGAAATTCAAGCTGGCGTCGTCGGCGGCACCTACTTCGAAGTCATGGGCCTCCGCCCTGTCCTCGGTCGTCTCATCGGACCTCAAGACGACGGTCCCAGCGCTGCGGGCGTCGTCGTTCTCACGTATCGTTTCTGGACGACCACTGTTAAGAAAGATCCTTCCATCATCGGCAAAACCGTTCGCCTTGGTAGCTTTGGCGATCGGTCTGCCACGATCATCGGCGTCCTCGAACCGTCGGTCCCATATCCCCATGATACCGAAATTATCGCCAACGTCGTCACCAGCCCGCACCACCTCGATGCAACCATGGTCACCGGCCGCGTCCATCGCATGACTGAGCTCTTTGGCCGTCTCGCTCCCGGCGTCACCCTCGATCAAGCTCGCGCCGAGTTGCGCTCCGTCTACGGGGCCATGACCAAAGAACATCCCGAAGCATATTCGCACAAAGCGGGCTTCCAGATCGGGGCCAAGCTGCTTCGCGACCAGGTCACCTCGGGCGCCCGGACTGTGCTGCTGGTGCTGCTCGCAGCGTCAGCGCTGGTCTTCGTCATCGCGTGTTCCAACGTCGCCAACCTGATTCTCACACGGACGGTTCGCCGCGAAGGTGAGCTGGCGATCCGTGCGGCGCTCGGCGCAAGCACAGGCGCGCTGCGCCGCATGCTGCTGGCCGAGAGCCTTCTGCTCTGCGTCGCTGGCGCTGCGCTCGGGGTAATAAGTGCGCAGTCGATGGTGGCCGTCCTGGCCCGCTACGCCTCGCGCTTCTCGGTCCGCGCGCTCGATTTGACGGTCGATTCCAGCCTGCTCTGGGTAGGAGCGGCGCTGGCCATCGTCGCCGCGGTGATTTTGGCGTTTGTCCCACGCCTGCCGTCGGGCGACACGTCCAATGGCCTTAGCCTATCGAGCGGCGGCGCACGGATCACCGGCAGCACGAGCCGCCGCCAGCGGATCTTCGCGGTGACACAAATCGCTGCATCCTTCGTGCTGCTGGCTGGCGCAAGTATGTTGATCACTACGCTGATCGGACTGCAAACGGCGCAGACGGGTTTCGACACGCGCCACGTCCTGGCCATCAACGTTCCCGCTATGTCCTACGGAAAAACGCCTCAGCAAGTGGTCGATTTCTACAAGGAATCGATTCGTCGCATTGATGCGCTACCCGGCGTGAGCAAGACCGCTTTCGGCATAGTTGTTCCCTGGCGCGATCGCGGCTTCGGTTCCGGCCTCCAATTCTCCGCCGACGGTCATGTTCATGCCCCCGGCGAAGAGGATCCTCGCGCGCAGTTGCGCGTCATCTCTCCCGGATTCTTTGCCGCGCTCGGCGTTCCCATCATCACCGGCCGTGATTTCAACGATCTCGACGGCCAAAGTAAAGAGCCCGTCGTTATCGTCAGTGAGACTCTCGCACGGCGCATGTTCCCCAATCAGGATGCCGTCAATCGGCATGTCTATTGGACCGATCCCGTGCTGAAATTCGCCCTGGGGATTAGCGCCGCGCCGCACCGCATTATCGGCGTCACCGCCAACATTGACGACGAACACGTTGTTCCTGAGCCCATCCTCACCATCTATAGCCCCTTTGAAGAGGGCCCAATCTTTGGCGGTCGCCTTTTCATCCACACCGGTGCAAATCCTTATTCGCTCGTCACGCCGGTCACGCGCGTTATCCGCGACATGTCCGCCGATCAGCCCATTGAGCACGCGGCCACTCTCGAAGACGTCCGCGCGCAGGTGCTCACGCCGAACCGTTTGAACTCGCTGGTGTTCGGCGTGTTCGCGGCTGTCGCGTTGGCGATTGCGTTGGTTGGCGTCGCAGGCGTGCTGGCGTTTTCGGTCAGCGCGCGAACGCGCGAATTCGGCATCCGACTGGCGCTTGGATCGCAGCCGGGGCATCTCCTGAGAGGTGTCATCGCCGAAGGTGCGGTGATGGCTGCCGCGGGCGTCCTCGCAGGCGCGGCATTCGGGTTCGTGGTGGCGCGTTTGGCGGGCAGCTATTTCCTGGACGTGAAGATGCCGGGTGCCTTGCCGGTGGTCCTCTCTGCGTTTGTGCTGCTGGCGGCCGCGGTCGTCGCGTCGATGCTGCCGGCGGCGCGCGCCGCGCGCATCAACGTCATGCAGGCTCTTCGCGCCGACTGAAATGCACACGGCGATCCGCCCGCAACTACCGAAGGGATTCGAGCTGCTTCGCTCCAGTTCGTGAGAACAATCAACGGCGTTAACAAATCGTCAGCCATGCGCGTCGAATCCAATAGCAGCGTTGAGATACGAATAGCCCTTCGCAGAGAGACCGCGATCGACCGAATTCAGCTTCCGGGATGGCCCGCAAGGCTGCCAGACGCGACACTAGGGAGTTGACCAGTTCGGTCAGCACTGCGCCGGTAGGCGGGAGCGATGGCCGGGGGAGGGCGGTTTAGTTTATTCCTGTTCCTTTAGTTCCAGTTTGCTGGAGAGTCGCGCGGCCTGCGTGAGAAGGTAGTTGCGCTCCGGCAGACTCCCTGTCTTACCTGCCGCGGCGCGGTAGTGCCTGACAGCGCCCTCGCGGTCTCCAGCGCGTTCCAGCAGGTGTGCTCGAACAGCGTCCAAGCGGTGGTGATCCGCGAGGTGGGCATCAGAGGTGAGGGCGTCCAGTAGTTTCAAGCCCTTGGTCGGGCCGTGCACCATCGCCGCCGCGATTGCGTGATTCAACATGACCATGGGGTTGTCGGACATGCGCGTGAGCAGATCGTAGAGCGCCAGAATCTGCGACCAGTCCGTCTCCTCGGCTCGCGCAGCTTCGTCGTGAACGGCGGCGATGGCGGCTTGCAATTGGTATGGGCCGACCGAGCCTTTCGGTAACGTGGCGGAGATGAGCGCGACCCCCTCTGCGATCTGTTGCCTATCCCATAGCGCCCGGTCTTGCTGCGCGAGCGGGATCAACTCGCCTCCGGCGCCGGTTCGCGCAAGGCTGCGAGCATCGGTCAACAACATGAGCGCGAGCAATCCTGCGACCTCGGCGTCGTCCGGTTGCAGATTGTAGACGATCCGCGTCAGCCGCATCGCCTCACGTGACAGATCGTCCCGCCGCAGATGGGGTCCGGCGCTGCTTGTGTAGCCCTCATTGAAGATCAGGTAGAGCACGTGTAGCACTGCGCGCAGGCGCCGGGCGTACTCCTCGGCAGTCGGCAGCTGGAAGGGTATGCCGGAGTTCTTGATGCTTTCCTTGGCCCGGCTGGTCCGTTGCGCTATGGTCGCTTCGGGCACAAGAAACGCGTTGGCGATTTCCGCTGTGGTCAACCCCCCCACCGCCCGCAAGGTCAGCACAATCGCCGAAGCCTGGGTCAGCGCAGGATGGCAGCACATGAAGAGAAGGACCAGCGTATCGTCTTCCTGCCGCGCAGCCTCGATAAGTGCCGATTCCGATATGTGGGCCGCCTCCAGGGCCACTTCGCTTTCGCGACGGCGGCGGGCAGATTCGCTGCGAATATGGTCGGCCATCCTTCGGAAGGCGACCTGCGTCAGCCATGCGCGGGGATTGTCCGGAACGCCATCGCGCGGCCATTGCATAGCTGCGGCAATCGACGCCTCCTGAACGGCATCCTCGGCCGCCGCGAAGTCGCGAAATCTTCGCACGACGATCCCGAGCACCTGCGGTGTGAGTTCGCGCAGCAGGCGCTCGATGGGAACGTCCATGGGTCGTTCTGTCACTGCAATTCTTCCGGTCCAGGGTGTCAAAGCCCTAAATCAGCAAAACTGCTCAGCACTTGCCGCACTTCGATGGGCATGCTGCCCCGAATCCCTCCGGGTGCGGGTGCTGCCGAGGCTCGCGCGGCGATCCGATACGCTTGCTCCGAGCTTTCAACGTCGATGATCCAGTATCCGGCGAGAAACTCTTTGGATTCCGGGAAGACTCCATCGGTCACCGGTTCACCGTCTTTTCCCGCTCGGACCATCTTCGCTTGCTCCGGCCACCCCAGGCCCTCAGTTGCAACAAACACTCCCTCCTCCTTGAGTTCCTTACTGAAGGCCCGCATGAAGGCAACATTGGCCTCGAGGTCCTTTTTCGACCATTTGGCGTACGCGTCAAAATTAACCTTCGTAGCATTCATCATCAGAATGTATTTCATATGTCCTTTTGCTCCTTTCATTTTTGCGCTGACTCCGCGCTTCCATACGTAGTCCGAGCACGCGAGGCATTCTCTTCATGCCGTTACGACGATTTCGGGGAATGGCTCATTACCTGCCGCACTTCGATTGGCATGTTCGTCGGCACTCCGCCGGGTCCCGGCGCCACCGCAATCCGGGCGGCGATGGCGTAGGCGCGCTCGGGAGTCTGGACGTCAACGATCCAGTAGCCGAGTAGAAACTCCTTGGATTCGGGGAAGATGCCGTCAGTGACCGGCATGCCGTCTTTCTGCCCGCGCACGACTTTGGCCTGGTCCGGGCCCGCCAAGCCTTCTGTACCCACAAACTCTCCGGATTCGGTCAGCTCCTTATGGATGCTCTTCAGGACTGCCATGTGCGCATCGATGTCCTTCTTGGACCATGCATGATAGGTGTCGACACCTGCTTTTGTGCCAGCCATCAGCAAAATGTATTTCATGTGTTCGTCTCCTCCCGTTTTAGCGCTGACTCTGCCTTTTCATAGGGTAGTCGGAGCAGGCAAGGAATTCTCGACATCATGGACAGCGATTTTTAAGCAGGAAATCTGGCCCCTGTCATGTCGATTTCGCGCCTCGAGGATCGACGTTCTTACAGAGGTGCGAAGATGCCGAGCGATGCATTGGTTGTGGGAAGCGGTACCGCAGTAGCCTCTGTCGTTCCTGAAAATGGTATCGTCACGCGCGATAAATGATTTCAAAGTCGTTCATCATTTCGGTGAGGGACAGCTCGGGGAATTTCCCATCCTCAGCTGACAATGACCGTGGTGCCCCGGTCTCGGCATCGAAGAAGATAATTCGTCCACGGGATAAAAGCTCGATGGTTGCTCGAATCTCCGGTGAAATCCATTAACTCACAAATTCAACGTGGATGAGGTTTTTAGTAACGACAGGCGCTCCTGACGGACCGCCGATTCCACAACCCTTGTTGGGCTCGGCTATCGCTACTGAAATCGAAGGATCTGCACTGGACCTAAGAGTCCCGAGGGCAAGAGCGACGAATCAGCTTTATAAAAAGTAGGAGAGGTGAATGTGTATTGCTTGGCTGCATCCGGCTGACGGTCGCCAATCATCCGGTTTACCCAAAGGTTGGTCACTTTGATTTCGATGGTATTCCCGCCAGGCTTCATTGCTTGCGAGACGTCCATGCGAAAGGGCATCTTCCAGACGATCCCTAGAGATTGGCCATTGACCGAGACTTCCGCAAGATTCTTAACATCGCCAAGATCGATCCACAATTGAGTGCCGGCCTTGAACCAATCAGGCGCAGCCTGAACCGTTTTGGTGTAGGTGGCGGTACCGGAGAAATACCTCACTCCGCCCTCTCGGTTGTCACTCCACGAGCTCAGCTTGTCTAACACGATTTTTGCTGGCGCCCCGTGGTTTTCTGGAAAGCTGATGTCCCAGGGGCCCTCTACATTTGCGATCGGCGTCTCGATCCGCTTTGGCACCACGCGAGACGATTCCTTTACGGCGGGCCCGCGGAAAACGACGAATACCGTGCCCCAAGGTTCCAATTGCAGCGGGACCGTTGTACGGCCGTTCGCGACGCGGAAAGAAGCGGACTCGATTTGGCCGGTGTCGGCGTGCCAAAATTCCGCTTGCTTTCCTTGCATTCGAAAACTTGCATCCAAATCTTCCGCGCGGTCGTTGCGATTGTCCACGTAGTAGAGGTCGCCGTCGCCAAGCTTGCGATGGACAAAGAGAAGATTCGTATCGGATTTTGCCTTCGTGTAGTCGAAATCAGGGGTGACGTTCATCGCCGCCAGCACGTCAGGCAACTTCTGGTACGCAAAGACCTTGCCCTTCCCGTAGCTATGCTCCCCTGAACCGGAGACCCAAAGTTGGTCTGCGATTGTGCGAAACTCGGCCTGATCGTCGCTCAAACTAGGGCTGCTGATAGGTTTCGGGCCGGCCACTATCGCGCCGGAGTTCACCAAGGCGTGAATCTTGCGTAAGACGGGCAGCGACATGTGCTGGCTGTAGGGATCGAGCGCGAGCACGCGATATCTCATGCCGCTTGGAGTCGCTAGCTGGCCGTCTACCACGGACAATAGATGCACCAGTGCATCCGCATTGATGTAGTCGAATCCATACCCGGCAGGCACTTCCGGTGCTTTACGCAGGAACAAGGATGTCAAATTGGAATCCTCGCCGTAGAAATACACAACATCAGCGACGAACCGGCCCTGTTGCAGCATGTAAGAATTGCGGGCTAAGTACGTGACCCAGGGCTTCGCTTGCTCGGCCCAGGTCTCATTGCGCGTAAACCATTGGCCATAGGGTCCCAGGCCTATGCCGGGAGTCTTGTCGAGCAGGGGTTGATGCACCGAGGTATGAAGAACAAAGCGATTCAGTCCCATCGCCAACTCTTTGTCCGCCGTCGGCTTTAATGTGGCTGGCGACCACGCCCATGCTCCGAAGCGGGCCGTCAAAGATTCGGCAGCCACCAAGTTCTGGCCGTAGATATGCGCAACGGATGCAGATTCGCGGATGTCAGCGTTGTATCCGTACAACTCCTCGTTCACGCCGGGTTGTTGCGTCCACATCGCCGCCATAGGAACATCGTTACGGCGCTTGACTTCCATCCCATCGCCGATAAATGCGCGGCCCTCCTCATGGGATTCGCCATAATGGCACATGCCTCGTTCCTTCAATATTGTTTCCAATAGGTCGTAGTGATTTTCAGTGAGCAGATCCGACAGAGTTCTGCGGAAGTCCCATAAAAAACGGTCGCTCGATTCGGAGCTTTCAATGACCCGTCCGGTTAGAACGGGGAGCCAGGAAACTGGATCGTAGCCGCGGCGTTTAGCGAACTCCGCCACCAAATTATCAGTCCAGTTCTGCGTGCCAGCTTCCCAGCTGTCACTGATCAGGCAGCGCAGACCGCGCTTCCCCATCCGGTCTCCAACGGCGCTCTTGTAATTATCGAGATAGGTTTTCATGTAAGCTCTGACGTGGTCAGAATTCAGCTTGTCCACCTCGAGGCCGGTTCCCTCCGGGGAAGCCGGATGATTCGTTTTGCCCGTCAACGAATAACCCATTCGCAGCACGACCCACCGGCCCGGCGGGGCTGTCCAATGCAAAGTGCCATCCGGCGCCATTTTCGACGTCAGGTCGACGACGTCGCCTTTGCGAACCGCCTCGCCTGCCGCGACCGGAGACGTGGGGAAGCCATACAAATCGGGAAGCGTAGCGAAGGCAGCTTTTTCTTCGAATCGGTTTACTCGCGCACCGGTATGCAGGACCAGCTCTGTAATCTGGTACCCATCTGCTGTTTGGGGCGCAACAGATGGCGCGTTAGCCGAACTGGAGGTTAGCGGCGCAGGTGGTGTCCTAAAGCTCAGCCGGAAAAATCGAGCTGTAACCTCGGGAAACGATATCGTCTTCTCTGCTGCTCCATCATTGGGGACCGTAATAATTTTGCGGAAGGCTTTGCCGTCGTCGCTGGCGTCTAGTTCCGGCCCTGGCGGTCGCCCTCTGGAACCGCCTTTGCTGGGACCTAGCGCAACAGTCAAAGCGCGAATCGCTGGGGGGTTCGCAAATTCAAATTGAATCCACGCTTCCTGACCAACCGGCGCCACAGGTAAACGATTGGCTTTAGCGAAATCACCGTCAGTGAGGAGAGCAACGTCGATTACACCATTGCTGGAGGTCACCTTTGGCCGGAGCTCCGCGGTAAGCACTTCGCTTTTCGGCAGAGGATATGCGATGACTGCGCTGTCCGCATAATATTCTGGAAGCGGAGTAGGCTCCTGGCCGCTCATTGTTGCGCGGAAACCGGGAGCCGGAATGTTTTGAAAAGGTCCGCTGGTCGAGGGCGGTTTTAGCAATACACCATGGAACACTTGGCCGCCCTGGACGAGAGTCTCGCTCCAGACCAGCTTTTTCATCGCTTGCGCCGGCTTCACCCACGGTCCACCGGATTCGCTCCAACCTGGCGAGCCGGCAATCGCTTCTTCAAGGCCGAGCTGATCGGCGAGCGTCGTGGCGTAGAGGAATGCTTCCTTCCATTCGGGGGTCATGTAAATCAAACGCGTTTCCACGAGCTGCGGCGTGTTAAGCGCCGCGTCGAAGTTCTGAAAACCCCCAATACCCACACGGTGCATCCATTCCAAGTCCAGCTTGATACCCGCTTTGGTAATGTTGCCGTTCATCCAGTGCCACCAGACGCGCGGCTTAGCGGTTGCGGGCGGATTCTTGAATCCGCGTTCGAGCGCATCGCCAGCGCCAGAACCTTGGCCCAGGCAATAGCCTATGAAAACCAGCAACGTCACTCCAGCCGCGGTAAACCCGAATGCTTTATCGCGAATGCTCTTCACGTTGTACTCCTGCGCTCTACTTTAGGGGCGTTCCGAAGCTACTTACTCAAACTGCTTCCTGAAATCCGCAAGCAGCTGTTTTAAGCTCGCAAACTCCTTCTGAAGGCCTGCGACTTTATCCTCCAGCAGAGCCATTCGTTCCTCGTCGACTGGGTTAGTGTGAGCCGCAGTTGCAGCTCCCATGACTGGCTCGGGCTCGCGCGTCTCCACATCCCCCGATAGCAGATGCGCGTAGCGTGCTTCCTTCGTGCCAGGTTGTCTGGGGAGCACCTTGACCAGCGGGGGCTCGCGTTTCATCAGATGTTGCAGCGTAGATTGCACTTCGCTCAGGTCGTCAAACCGATGCATGCGCTCCGCACGGCTTCGCAGCTCCCCGGGTGTTTGCGGACCTCGAAGTAACAGCACGCAGAAGATAGCGTTCTCCCGGCGATCGAAGTTAAAAACTTCCTGGAGCTGATGTTCGTACTTGGATACGCGGCTATCCCCGCTTGCGCTGGATCTCGCCAATGCTTGGTCATCCAAGCTGTGTAATGCCTGCCTGACGGCTTCCTCCTCCAAATGCATCGACGGATCGCGATTGGATTTCTGGTTGCAGGCATTGATGAGCGCATTCAACGAAAGCGGATAGTAATCCGGAGTAGTGATCTCCTTTTCCATCAGCGAGCCCAGCACTCTGGCCTCAACGTCGTTTAGAAGGATGTTCACGGCTCGGAATCATACATTAAGGTCGGCGGGGCCCTCAAATGTGGTGGGCTGCTCGGTGCACAGGCATGTTGAGCTCGCTAGCTAAAATGATTGATAATCAAGGCTCCTGCACCAGGAGGTAGCAAATACCTGCATATGCAATCCGGGCACGATCGCGTGGAATACCCAGAAAGGGAGCATTCCCATGACTCGAATCCTTCGTATGGCCGTACCAATCATTGCCGCGACATCCCTGGCCCTCGGTCAAGCGAAGGCTCAAGTAGTGAAGACGGTTGTCCTACGGGGCTGGCTGCTCCCTCGGTGGCCGGCAAGGTCTCATGGAAGCGCAGCGGTATCCCGAAGATTTCGATGGGATCATCGCCGGAGCTCCCGCCAACTACCACATCCACCTGGCTGCCGCCGATATGGCCGCAGGTCTGGCCACGCTCAAAAGCAAAGAAAGTTTCCTCACTCCCCTGAAGTACGCTCTGTTGAACCAGGCCGTGCTCGCACAGTGCGACGCACGAGATGGAGTGAAAGATGGAGTGCTCACCGATCCGCGCACGTGCCGCTTCGATCCCTCGACGCTGTTATGCACCGGGAGCGATGCGGACAACTGCCTGACCGCACCACAGGTCGAAGCAGCGAAGAAGATCTATGCTCCAGCAAGAACCAAGACTGGCGAAGTGATCTTTCCAGGACTGGAACCCGGCACTGAATTGGCTTGGGGACCACTGACTGGTGGGCCAGCGCAGTTATCACTCATTCAAGGTGCCTTCATGGTAGCCCATGACGACCCGAACTGGGACTGGCACACGTTTGACTTGGACCGCGGTGCTGCGCTCGGGGACAAAAACCTAGGTTTTATCCACGCCATCAATCCCGACCTCCAAGCGTTCGAGGCTCGTGGCGGAAAACTCTTGTTCTACCACGGCTGGAATGACCAGCTCATTGCCCCCCAGAACACCATTGACTACTACTCTAGCGTGCTCTCTAAAATGGGTGCGAAGCAAGACAACTGGCTGCGGCTCTTCATGGCTCCTGGCATGCAGCACTGCCAAGGTGGACCGGGCCCAGATCAAATAAACTTTCTCGGGGCTCTGGAGCGCTGGCGTGAATCCGGCGTCGCACCCGATCAGATCATTGCGTCTCGCGTGACAAACAACAGAGTGGCGATGACCCGCCCGCTGTGTCCCTATCCGCAGGTCGCGCAGTATAAGGGCGTGGGGAGCACGAATGACGCTGCGGATTTCGTGTGAGGCTCCGTAGCTTTACTCAGCACCAGACCTGCACAAGTAGGTAGAGAGATCGGAAAGGATCAAATCATAAAGCGCAACCACAAGGTTGCTTGTTGTGGCGCGCTAAGGTAATGTGCAACTCGGAGGTTGCTTAAGATGAACAACCGTATTGAGAAGCGCCTTGAACTCAAGGCGCCAGTTTCGCGCGTCTGGCGCGCGCTGACCGATTACCGGGAGTTTGGCGAGTGGTTTCGCGTGAAGCTGGAGGGCCCGTTCGTACCGGGCCAGATCTCGCGTGGCTACGTTACTTATCCTGGCTACGAGCACGTCAAATGGGAGGCCGTCGTGCAGAACATAGAGCCCGAACGGCTCTTTTCCTTTACCTGGCATCCGTATGCCGTGGATCCCAAAATAGACTATTCAAAGGAGACCCCCACGCTCGTCGAATTTAGGCTGGAGAAGACCACGAGCGGCACATTGCTTCTGCTCACCGAGTCGGGCTTCGACAAAATCCCCAGCGACCGCCGCCTCGAAGCATTCCGCAAGAATGACGGTGGTTGGACAGAGCAAATGAAGAACATCGAGAAGCATGTCGCACAAACGTCGTAACAGCATTGCCGCCAGACGGCAGCGTCGTGCACCCGTATTTGCCGCGCTCGGCGACGAGACGCGGCTATCGCTGGTTGCGAAGCTCTGTGGTGGGCAGCCTCATTCGATCTCACAGCTGACGGAGGGTTCGAAGCTGACCCGGCAGGCGATCACCAAGCATCTTCGAGTGCTGGAGAGTGTAGGAATTGTGCGCAGCGTCCGCGCGGGTCGCGAGAGCCGGTTCGAGTTCGATCCGCAGCCGATTGAGGGAATTAAGGAATACCTCGATTTCGTTTCCGAGCAGTGGGATCAGGCGCTGTCCAGGCTAAAGTCGTTCGTCGAAAATTGAGTGCCCGGAGTGAGATAAACATCTTTGCCGTGAGCTCGGCATTGGTCTGAGCTGGCGAGCGTGTGAGAATAACGGTGGCATTGACTCGCCGGCATTTCTGTATTCTCATTAGGAAACAAAGTTTAGACGCGGAGGGGAATGTATGCGTGTGGAACGCCGATTGTTTCTCCGTTCGTCCGCCGCGCTCGTGGGAGCCGGTATTATGCTTGGCTCAGGCCATGGCCAACCCGAGCAGATCCATCCGCACCACGTCCATGCGGCATCGCGCATGACGGAGTGCGCCAACCGCTTTCTCGCCGCGCTCGACGCCCATCAGTGCGGCAAGGCGACGTTCCCTTTCGACAGCGACGAGCGCATGAACTGGCACTTCATCCCGAAGCAGCGCAAGGGCCTGCCGCTGCAGGAGATGACGCCCTACCAGAAGCACCTCGCCAGCGCGCTACTGGCGTCCGGGCTGAGCCAAACGGGATACATCAAGGCCGTGACGATCATGAGCCTGGAAGACGTGCTTAAGATCATAGAGAACGACAGCGGCGAGCACCGCAATCCGGAGAAATATTACGTCTCGGTGTTCGGTACTCCGTCCGACAGCGGAACGTGGGGCTACCGCGTCGAGGGCCACCATTTCAGCCAGAACTACACGGTAGTGAATGGCAACGTTATCGACGGCCCGAGCTTTTTCGGCGCCAATCCCGCGGAAGTCCGGCAAGGGCCGCGCAAGGGGCTGCGCACTCTGGCTGGGGAAGAGGATCTCGGCATCGAG
>Ga0209117_1000610_pt1 | contig 14069 bp, 8 predicted proteins | sample BlaSpr_A8_OM2_M2_FD_187978 | JGI IMG/M metagenome (GOLD analysis project Ga0209117, IMG submission 187978) | Forest soil microbial communities from Thunder Bay, Ontario, Canada - Black Spruce, Ontario site 2_A8_OM2_M2 (SPAdes) (version 2) | ecosystem: Environmental > Terrestrial > Soil > Boreal...
CCCAGCCGAATTGTGGGGATGACTTCCTCCACCGCACGGAGAAAAACATGAGCTCAACACCTACTGTCCCTCTGCCTGGCGCCGTTCGGAAGCGGCCGCCGAAAAACAGCTCTCAGGCGCATCCTGGAGTGCATCCGCTTTCGCCATTCACTCACCGCACGCAGCGTTTTCAACCGCTTCCTCCACCCCTCGGAGAGCCGCCCTATCACTACGACCTGGAGGCGTCCGTGGCCGGTATCGGCAAGAGTGCGGCACATAACAAGAAGATTACCTTCCACGCCGTTGGCGACACCGGGGGCATAAAGAACCCGGACTACCAGAGAGAGGTTGCGGGTGCGATGAAAGAGGACCTGAATCTGGGACCGGACAAGATCTCCAGCTTTTTCTACCACCTCGGCGATGTTATTTATTTCAACGGTCAGGTTATGGACTACTACGACCAATTCTACGAACCTTACGACCACTATTCGCCCCCCATTATCTCCATCCCCGGCAACCACGACGGTGATCCCATCGATAGTTCGCAGGCGTCACTCGACGGTTGGGTGCGTTATTTCATGACCCCCACTCCGCAGGTCAATCCTGAATCGCGAGACGCGCCGCGCGTGAGCATGTCGCTCCCCAATGTTTACTTCACGCTTCTTTGCCCTTTCGTGACCATTATCGGCATGTACACCAATGTGCCCGAACACGGTTCCATCGATTCGGCCCAGCAGCAGTGGCTGACGAACGAGTTCGCTACAGCGCCGAAGGACAGAGCGCTCATTCTCGCCTTGCACCATCCCATCTATTCTTTCGATGACCATCACAGCGGCAGCCCGAGGATGGCCGACGCCGTGCAGCATGCCATAAACGATTCGCGCCGCGTCCCTAACATGGTGCTCGCCGCGCACGTGCACAATTATCAGCGCATCGAACGAAGTCTTTTCCGCAGAAGCATAACCCCGTTTCTAGTGGTTGGGCACGGCGGTTATCCCCACCTGCATTACTTAAACGCCGCCTCAGGCGCGGTAGACGCAGCGACGGGAGCCAAGTTAGTGGCGGCCAATGACAAGCAGCATGGCTACGCTACCATCACGGTTGATGCACGCAATATTTCTGGAACAATGAGTACGATCGCCACGCCAAAATTGCCAGCCGAGAAGGAGGCTGACAAGGGTTACTCCTATCCAGCGGGTCTGATCGAGTTGCCGAAGGGCGCGGTGGTCAGCCTCTAGCTGCGTGTGGAGAAATGGTTGTAGCGCCGCCGCTCTGCGTTGCCTGGAGACTTTTGTGTGTGTTGGAGTCTGAAAGAAATCAAGCGCGCCAGCGCTGCAATCGACTCAGCCTTCCATCTTGGAAAACGATCGGAGTAGTGTCTACCAAGATACAAACTAGATCATAGGATTGTCCGTTGGAGTCCGCTCACTAGACAATACAGGCATCCGTAAATTTGGACGATTTTGTTTTTTATTCCAACGGAGCCCATGTCCACTGCACCGGTTGTCATTCTCTTAGCATTCAATGGCCTGCTCTTAATCGGCGCGCACTTTCTATTCGATAAAGCGCATCGACACCGGGACACCATTCTTTTCAGCCTTCTCTTTTTATGCTCTGGAATGCCTGCCTTGATTTATCAAATCGTTTGGCAGCGCGTTCTTTTTTCAATCTATGGAGTGAATTCGCAATCGGTGGTCATTGTGGTTACCGCGTTCATGGTTGGGTTGGGAATCGGGAGTCTTGCGGGCGGGCGGCTCTCCGCGCGATTTCCGCGGCGCTCGGCTCTGATCTTTGGGATCACGGAACTGGGCGTGGCCGCATTCGGTTTGTCCTCTCTGCGCATCTTTCATTGGGCGGCAACGCACACAGCGGGCGCGAATCTTCCCTCAGTCATTCTTTTCAGTCTTTTATTGCTCCTGATTCCGACGATCCTGATGGGAGCGACACTTCCTCTTCTCGTGGAGCACCTCGTCCTGCACACAAAGCGGGTTGGCGCTTCCGTCTCGACTCTGTATTTTGCGAATACGTTTGGTTCGGCGATCGCCTGTTATCTATGTGCGACCTTTCTTCTGCGCGATTTCGGCCAATCCGGGTCGGTGAGCATTGCCGCCTGTCTGAATGCCGTTGTTGGCGGCGCCGCTTATCTTTACGCTCGGCGCGACAAACAAAGCCTCGGAGAAAAGACAAGAGCGATCCCACGGCTGGAGACGGAATCAACTCCCGTGTCACTCCCAGCGGCGATGCTTTTGGCGGGGATGTCAGGTTTCATTGCGCTGGGATTTGAAATCGCCTGGTTCCGGGTTTTCGCGCTGGCCTCATCGGATCGCGCGCCTGCTTTTGCCCTCTTGCTGTCCACCTATCTTGCCGGCATCGCCGCCGGTTGCTATCTCTCGGAGAGGGGAACCGCGCAGCGCAAGCCCGAGGCCGTGATGCGAGTTGTAGGAATTCTTTTAATTTTAGCCGGCGCGATATCGGCGTATTTGCCGCCGCTTGTCGCCGCGTTCATGTTTCGGAATATTCCTTTCCTAGCCAGTGCGCCCGTATTTTTTGTTACCGCGGCTTTGATCGGCTCTGTCCTTCCCCTGCTCTGTCGAGTGGCAATTCCACCGGATGACAAGGCCGGGCGATCGGTTAGTTTCGTGTATGTGTCCAACATCATTGGCTCCGCCCTAGGGAGTCTCGGCATTGGGTTCTTCTTGATGCAGCACATGGGTCTGCGATCTGTGTCGCTCGGACTGGGAATGCTGGCCGTATTGCTGGGCTCCGCTGTTCTCATTTTCAACAAAACCAAAATGGGGATGCCGCCGGTATGGGCCTTGGCGTTGATGGCCGCTTCGTTTGTTGCGGTTCCTGCTTCTTCGGGGCTGTATTCCCTGTTGTTCGAGAGATTGATTTTCGGCAATCGTTCTGAAGCAGGAGTTCCATTCGCACACGTGGTGGAAAATCGCAACGGCGTTATTGGGGTAACACAAGATCGAGCGGTGTTTGGCGGAGGCGTTTATGACGGCTATTTCAATGTCGATCCCTTGCATGACTCTAACCTGGTAGTTCGTGCGTACGCCCTTAGCGCCTTCTGCCCGGCTCCAAAACGAATCCTGGTTATCGGCCTGGCTTCGGGCTCGTGGGGGCAAATTCTTGCGAGCCACCCTCAGGTAGAAACGCTGGATGCGGTGGAAATCAATCCCGGATATCTTCAACTCATTCCGCAATATCCGATGGTTCAGTCTTTCCTGCAGAACCCCAAAGTTCACGTTTATGCGGACGACGGCCGGAGATGGCTTCTGGCCCATCCCGAGGCGCGCTACGACGCAATCGTTACCAACACGAGCTACAATTGGCGCGATCATAGTACGGTCCTTTTATCTACCGAATTTTTCCAGTTGGCGCGGACCCACCTCAATCCCGGCGGCATCTACTACTTCAATACGACCGAATCCGAGGAGACCGTTGTCACGGCGCTGCATGTCTTCCCCTACGGCCTGCGTGTCATCAATTTTCTTGCGGTCAGCGATTCCCCCATTGCAATCGACAAGGACCGCTGGATTTCGACCCAGCGCCGCTACACGATCGATGGAAAATCCGTGTTCGACTTCATCGATCCGGCTACCCAAAAAATGCTGGCGGGGTATATGGCTCTAGCGGACACCCTCAACGAAAGCCCGAGATTCCTGGGTCTGGAATCCTCCGATTCCCTTCGAACGCGCCTCGGAAAGCGGCTGATCATCACGGACGACAACATGGGCCTGGAGTGGAGCGGCAACTTCACAGTTCCGTGGCACTGATCATGTCCGCATTCTTACTCCCAACTGAGAGAAGGTCGCAAGGATTTGCCGCTGCCGCCGATCAGCCGGAAGAACACCTGAAAGTTCGAACGTGCCTCAGATACAAAGATACGCGCCGCAGGGAAGTATCATGCATTGCGAATGCTACGTAGTGAGAAATTTCCCATCCTGGAATTGCGTGTTGCAGGAGTTTCGAGATGGGAAAACAGCGAAACTCTCAATAGAAAACAGGGTGTCATAACTTACTGATTCCGTGGGTCTTGCGAGATTCAAACCATTGGTAGCTGCGTTGCAAGGCGTAGTGCTGGAGGTTGTGATGCTCTTTCGCAGCTATTTCCTGCACTACCGTCTGATCCGCGACGCTATTACGGCCATTGCGACAGTCGGGGCCGCACTGCTCTTCAGCTATCTGATCTTGCAAGCATGATTTTCGGAGACTAGGAAAGATGATGTCCGTATCTGGCTGGATGCGAAGGTTGAAAACTGCAAACGCGCCGGAGGAGCGCACGGGTGCTTTGGTCCGTGCCTCCGCGCGTGGCGACTCGCTCGACCAACTGCTTGATTTGGCCGCTCAGACCTTGCTCGCGACCGCCGCCGCGGACAGGGCCGGGCTTTGGCTCGCCGGGGAGCGGCGCGGCGAACCCGGCTGGGGCCAGGTCATCGAATCCAAACGGGCGCCTATCCCCGAACAGTGGAAACACCTGGATATTTCAACGCCGTTCTTGCGCGCGGCGCTCCAGAGTCCGGAACCTCTGCGAGTCGAATTTGGCCGGGACGATACGATGCCGCACTTAGGACCTTTGGTGGGGCTGCAAGGCGCCATCTGGATTCCGCTCCGCGCAGGAAGCCGTACGCTCGGTCTGGCCATGGTCGGCTACACGCATTCGCACTCCGCATTGCAACTGAATTTGGAGTTACTGCGCGCGCGCGCGGATGAGGTCGCGCTTGCCGTTGCGCACTGGTACGACGCTCGGCGTAGGGAACTGGCGGCCGAGGAACTGCGATCTCTAGGGCGCCTTTCCCGTGCCATCCTCTGTGGTGTTTCAGTGGATTCGATCCTGCCCCAGATTGCGCGCGCTGCCCGCCACCACATCCAAGCGGAATTTGTTGCGCTGGGCAGGACCGGCGTATCGCCCATGCTCGCGGAGTCCTGGGACGGCCCGGAAGAATGGAGGATCTCCATCCAGCAGGAACCCTTTGTACACATGTGGCACAGGGTTTTAGACGAAGGGCGTGAGGTGAAGCTTTCCGGCGAAGCTCTTCCCGTACGGCCAAGTCCCCCGTTAGATCAGGCAGCGCCCGCACTGGATCGCGTGATTGCCCTTCCGATCGAAGTTCGCAATCGAACTTGCGGTGTACTGATGGCGGGGCTGCTGCCTTCGGAAGATTCGGCCGACGACGTGGCGCGGTGGGAGCCCTATGCGCTGTTGGCTTCCTCTGCCCTGGATCAAGAGGCTGCGCGCGGAGAGCGAACCGGATGGGCCCATTCCATGAGACAGATTATTGAGGAAAGCAGCGAATATCTTGCGCTCGTGGATGAACAGGGACGGATTCGAGAAGCCAGCCGGGCTGCGCGGACTTTCCTGCGCCTTGATTCGGGACGCGCAGATGAGATACGACTTGAGGATCTTTTCGCTCAGGGCGCGCGCGATGCGGTAACCGAATGGCGCGAGCTCGTCATCCGTCAAGATTCAAGGCGCGGACCCACTTCTGGGCGCCCCGTCGCCCCCCTCGAAGCCACCCTTGCGGAAGGCGTCGTCGTTCGCCTGCACCTGCGCTCCACGGTCGAGGCCTACGCGAATGACGCCCGGCGATTGCTTGTTTATTTTGAGGATCACGTCTCCCGAAAGGCCCAGCTTGAAGAGGAAGGGCGCCGGGAGGCGGAAATGCTTGGCCTCATGGACTCAATCGATTTCGGTGTGTTGCTACTTGACGTGGCGGGTAATATACGTAGTGTAAGTGACCGCTTTGGCCGAATCATGGGACTGGAAGCGCGCAGCCTGGTCGAACTGGGCACAATCGACGCCCTGATCGACAGCCTCGCGGGGCGCTTCAACCACCCAGCCGAAGCTGCCGCGCGCTGGCGCGAGCATGTGCGCTGCGGGGACGAAGCGAGCTGGGACGAACTCGAACTCGTGCGGCCGTCGCGCAAGATCGTGGAACGCTTCATGAGGCCTTTGTTCCACGACGGTGGCGCGCGTATAGGGTGGCTCGAGGTGTATCGGGACATCACCGGCCAGCGGCTGATCCAGTCCAAGCTTCTGCAAACGGAAAAGATGGCTGCGCTGGGCCAGCTTGTTTCCGGCATCGTTCACGAGCTCAACAATCCGCTGACGAGTATCCAGGGTTATGCCCAACTGCTGGTCAGCCGCCGTTCTGCATCGGATCGCATCGCCGATGCCCGGCGAATTTCGCAGGAAGCCGCCCGCGCGGGCCGAATCGTAAAGAATCTTCTTTTGTTTTCCAGAGAGGCCAAGCCCGAGCGCCGCGCCGTCAATCTGAACGAAGTCATCGAGCGCACGGTCGCCCTGCGCGCCTATGAACTGAAAATCGAAAACATTGCCGTGGATCTCCTTTTCGACGCTGCCCTGCCACAGGTTCTGGCCGATGCCGCCCAGTTACAGCAAGCGGTGCTCAATCTGATCGTCAACGCCGAACAGGCCATCCAGCATGGGCGGGGGCAAGGAGGAGTGCATGGCCGCATTCGCATACGTACGCGCCGGCTATCCGGTGACCGCATTGGAATGGAAATTTCTGACGACGGTCCCGGCATTCCCCCTGAGATCGTCTCGCGCATTTTCGATCCGTTCTTCACGACCAAGGCGGTGGGTGTGGGCACGGGCCTGGGACTTTCGATCGTCTATGGAATCGTTCAGGAGCATGGCGGCGAGGTCGGCGTCGAAAGCCAGCCGGGTCACGGGGCCAAACTGAGCGTCGAGCTGCCCGCGCTTTCCGGCGCCGCGCTCGATTTCACGAAACAGGAGCCGGCCGCCACGCCCTACGCCGTAGCGGTCGTGCCCGTGCCCCACCCCATTGGGAGTGCGCTCCGTCCCCAAAATATTCTCGTGGTGGAAGACGAGCCCACCGTATCGCAATTGATTTCCGACGTGATGTCGGAGATGGGCCATCGTGTAGACACCCTGCTTGACAGCCGGGAAGCCCTCGATCGTCTGAAAGACAGTCAATATGACCTGATCATCTGCGATTTGAGGATGCCGAACTTGGACGGGCCGGGGCTTTACCGTGAGCTGGTGAGGCGTGAAAGCCCCTTCCAGCACAGGCTTCTGTTTGTAACTGGGGACACGATGAGCCCACGGTCGCTCGAATTTCTAAATTCAAGCGGCGTGCCGTATTTGGCGAAGCCGTTTTTAGTGGAAGAGCTGAAAGAGGCAGTGCGCCGGGCTCTCGCCGCAGTGCCCGCTGTTGCAGAAGTCGCCGGGGGGACAGAGTGGCCGCACGCCGTCGTGAGGGGAAAATGAGTCTTAGAGGTCGAACGATTTTCATAATCAGCGCCGATCTGGCGGTGATGCAAGGGTGCATCCATGAGCTGGACGCGTCCGGGGGCCATTGTCTGATACGGACGGCAAGCTCGCTCGAGCAGGCGCGCAGGGAAATTCATCGCACCACACCATCGGTCGCATTTCTCGACGAATCGGCCGTGGACGCGTCGAATGGCGGGGAGTCGCTCGAATCCGCGGTCGCGCTGCTCACCGAGACATCCCCCGTCGTGGTCGCCGCAGCGCCGGAAAAGCAGGCCTCACTGGCGTTCTTGATCACCTCCGGCGCCGTCGATTTTGTCGCGCGTACGGACCATTTCTTGCCCATCGCCGCCGGCCTGCTCGACCGTCGTGTGCGTTTGGCGGAACGCATTTCGGGAATGATTCAATTTCCGAGCAATGATTTGGCCGGCGATTTTGCTGAAATCCTGCGCCACGAAGTCAATAATCCGCTGACCGGCATCCTTGGCAATACCGAACTGCTTCTCGCCAGGCGCGATCGGCTTCCTCCCGGAGCCGTCGAGCGGCTGGAGACCATCGCCGAGCTTGCCGTGCGCCTCCGGGAAACCGTCCGCCGCCTCTCGAATGCCTGGGAGGAACATCACGAAACTGCGCGTCCTGCGTAACAAGAGCGAGGAGGGAAGGAAGCAGGGAGGCAAGGAAGCAGGGAAGAGCGGCTCATGACGTTGCGGTTCCTTGCCTCCTTGCCTGGTGCATCCTTCCTACGTCCTGAACAGCACGTCTTCCCGTTGAAACAGTTTCACGGCGATGGCGATGGCTACGGCTGCATATATGCACGACGATGCGAAAATCAGCGCGATGTAATTCCAGTGATAGGTTCCGGTCATGATTTCCTTGCTGACCAGGCTGGTGTTGAGAACCGGCACGAGCGCAAGCGTAGTGTTCAACTCTACGCCGGGCAGCACTGCCGCCACCGCGGGTAGGACCACGACAATCATCAGCGGCGAAATGTAGCTCTGTGCTTCCTTGAAACTTTTGGCGAACAACGCGATCGCCAGCAGGGCTGCTGAAAACAGCACCGCCAGAGGCAGCACCATAACGAACACGGAAATTACCGCCTTCGCGGTCAAAGTGATCTGGAGAACTGTGTCGGCGGCGCCATGGGCCACGCCTTGCAGCATTTTCTTTCCCACGCCAAAGGAAACGGTCATCGAGATGATTGAGAGCAATGCCGTCGCGACCGAGGCCGTGAGGACCATCAGAAATTTCCCCAGCACCAGATGCGTGCGCGAAACCGGACTGCATAAAATCGTTTCGATCGTTCCGCGCTCCTTTTCGCCCGCGGTCAAATCCATGGCCGGGTACATCGCTCCGGTCAGGGACAGCAAGATCACGAAGTAAGGGACGAGTCCGCCCAAAATTGCGCCGCCGACTTTTTCCGGCGGCGCTACGTTCTGCTGCTTGATATCGAATGGACGAATCAAGTTTTCGGGCAGTTGCCTTGCTTCGAGACGTTCGCGAATGGCGCGATCGCGTACGTCGCGGAAGAATTTTTGCAGGCGGTCCGCACCGAAGCCCGATTTCAATTCGCCCTCATACATATAAATCTTCACGCTCATGGGCTCGCCGGCGGCGAGCTTCGCATCGAAACCTGCCGGGATTTCCACCGCGGCGCGGATCTGCTTGCTGGAAATTTCTTCCGCGTAATCGGGTTTTTGCGCAACGATTTCCACGCCTTCCAGCTTTTCGAGTTCCGCCCGCACCTTGGGCGAGTCCTTTCCGCCGAGGACCATCACCTTCGGTACTTCTTCGCTGGCTTGGCCGACCTGCCTGATCAAAACCACCAGCAGACCAATCGTCAGCACGGGCATCAGCAGGAGGGGCACGGCGATCATGGAGAACAAAGTTCGCCGGTCGCGCAAAGAATCGATCAATTCCTTGCGGTAGACGACGCCAATCCCTCGAAGGTTCACTGTTCCACGACCTCGACGAAAATATCTTCCAGGTCCTGTTTGCCGGATCGTTGGCGCAACTCAGCAAGAGTGCCCTCGGCCAGCAGCCGGCCGTCGTGGATGATCCCGATGTGATCGCAGACCTTTTCGACTTCGCTCATGACATGCGTGGAAAAAATCACCGTCTTGCCGCGATCGCGGCATTCCCGGATGAAACCGATAATCGTGCGTGCGGCCATCACGTCGAGTCCCACGGTGGGCTCATCGAAAATCATCACCGAGGGATCGTGGACCAAAGTGCGCGCAATGGAGACTTTTTGTTTCATGCCGGTGGAGAGCTTGTCGCAGCGCCGGTCGCGAAAATCATTCATTTCGAGCCGCTCGAAACTTGCATCGATGCGCAGCCGCAGGGTGCGTTCGTCGAGTCCGTGCAAGCGGCCAAAGTATTCCACCATTTCTTGGGCTGAAAGGCGGCCGTAGAGGGCGGTAGCCGTCGAGAGAAATCCTACGCAGGAACGTACTTTCTGGGGTTCTTTCCTCACGTCGTAGCCCGCGACCGTGGCGGTGCCCTCGGAAGGGGTCAGAATTGTTGCGAGCATGCGCAGGGTCGTCGTTTTCCCCGCACCATTCGCGCCTAGAAGTCCGAAAATTTCGCCCGGCCGGCAACGGAAGCTCACCTGGTCTACTGCACGAACTTCACCGCGCTTCTTGTCGCGGAATCTTTTCACCAGGCCTTGCGCTTCAATCATGCAGACTCAATTCGTGACTGTGTAAGCAGAGGATGCAGCCTTCGCCGAGCGCCTTCGCCAGCCGCCTTCGCCAGCCGCCTTCGCCATAGCAGCCTTGGCTGCGGCGGCGAATAGCGCCGGCTCCTGTCTTCGCCTGCAGAAGCGGCGGGCTTCGCGCACGCGGGTTGGCGCGTCGGCGACTTGAAGCTCGCCAAAAAGTCGAGCCTGCCAGAATGATTGTAGCTGAACGCCGCGGCGGAAAGCAGAATCGCGAATCTAGCCCTTATGGCAGTTTGGGCACTGTTTCGCGTCGAAATTTTCGGGTGTCACACGGAACATGTTGTTACACTGTATGCAAACACGGTGTAAAGCCGGTTGTCCCGGTGTCGGAGCTTCTTGTTTCGGGGCATGAGTCTGTGGTTGGGTCGGTTCCGCACTCATGATGAAATTCTAGCACACCGATGAGCAACTCGAAACCCTGGGTGCTCACCTGGCATGTGAAGGCGGCATCCCGGCTGCATCGCGGCGCATCCTAAAGTAGTCGGATATGTCCAGAACTCCGCCGGTGGCTCGTTTGCTGCCTCAAACTTTGTTAGAATGCAACGTTTTGACCTCCCGGCAGAGGCCGGCAGAGCGAGGATTGAATGGGACCGGCACTCGGACGAAGACTGTGGCTCATTGTGGGCGCCGCCCTCGTACTTACGGCCGTTCTTGTTTTTATCAGCGGCAGGGGAGCCACGGCGCGTGTGGGGGTCATCGATGTGGTTCGGGAAAACCTGAGCTCGGTGGTCTCCAGCAACGGGAAAGTGGAACCCGTAATGCCGATTTCGTTTCGCGTCGGATTCCCCACATTCGTCACGAGAGTATATGCGGTGGAGGGCCAGCAGGTGAAACGCGGCCAGTTGCTGTTCGCACTGGATGACACGGGTGTGCGCGCCGAACTTGCCCAGGCTCGCGCTGATCTGGCTGCCGAAGAAGAGGCGCTCCGCGTGGCGAAATCAGGCGGGCGTGCCGATCAAGTCGCAAAAGCAGCCGCCGACTTGCAAAAAGCCCAGGCCATGCGCGAGCAGTTGCGCCGCGAGAACGATTCGTTGACAAAACTGGTGGCACAAAAAGCCGCCACACCGCATGAGTTTGAACAAAACCGGTTGGCGCTGGCTCAAGCCGAAGCGGACGTGCAATCGCTTGAAAAAATGAAGCAAACGTATATGAACCAGGCACAGTTGGATATCGAACGCGTCGCTCTTTTGGTGGAACATGCGCGAAATCAAGTCCGTGACCTCGAACAAAAAGTGAGTTCGACTCATGGCACGGCCCCCGCTAGTGGAACGCTGTACTCCCTCCCCATACATCCGGGAGATTTCGTGAAGGAGGGAGATCTGCTAGCCGAGATGGCGGATTTGCATCACGTCCGTGTCCGCGCTTTTATTGATGAGCCTGAACTCGGGCAGATCGATCTGAACCAGGCGGTGGAAATTTTCTGGGACGCACATCCTGATCGCGTCTGGAGCGGACGGACCGAGATGGTCCCGAAACAAGTGGTCGCCCATGGCACTCGCAACGTCGGCGAATTGCTCTGCTCGGTGTCCAACGACCGGCTGGATCTGATTCCAAACACGACCGTCGACGTGCGGATTCACATTAGTGAGCGCCCCAGCGTAATCGTGGTTCCCCGCGGCGCTGTATACATCGATGGCAGCAAGCGATTCGTGTTCGTAGTTAAGGATGACCGTCTGCACCGGCGCGATATTAAGGTGGGTATCGCCAATCCGACGATGATCGAAGTTCTTTCCGGCTTGCAACAGGGCGATGTGGTCGCGCTGCCGGGCGACGTGTCGCTCAAGGAAAACCTGCATATACGGCCGGTGCGTCCGGAATGAAATTCCGTTTGCGATTTGCAATTCTGCTATGGGCAGTCTGCGCGCTGCATGCCGCTCCCGTTCGCGGCACACAGGGATCTCTTCCCGAAGCGCAGCGCGAATATAACGCGGGGCATTACCACCGCGCCGTGGACGTCCTGACGGAAGCGGTCGTAAAATCTCCGGACGACGCGCCGCTTCACTTCCTCCTTGGCCAGTGCTATTACGAGCTTCGCGAATTCACCCGCGCGGTGACAAGTTTCGAGCGCAGCGTTCAATTGGTCCCCAACCAATCCTATTATCACGATTGGCTCGGCAAAGCTTATGGCCGCAGGGCCGAAGAGACCATTTTCCTGACCGCCATGGGATGGGCGCGAAAGACGCACAAGGAATTTGAAGTTGCGGTGCGTCTCGACCCCTCCAATTTCCAGGCGCAACGCGACTTGATCCGTTTTGAGATGTACGCGCCATCCATCGTCGGCGGTGGCGACGACCGCGCCTTGAAGCACATCGAAGATCTCGAGAAAATCGATGCACTGCATGGACAGCTTGCCCGGGGAGAGTTCCTCGCCACAAAGAAACGATTCGCGGAGGCGGATGCGGTTTTCGCAAAAATTCTGGGATCGAACACCGACCGTATCGGCGTATATTTTGAAGCAGCGGACTATTACCGGGATCGCCAGAACGCCGAGAAAATGAGTGACGCGATCGCCGCCGCCGAACGAATCGACGGCGAGGACCGCCGCTTGAAGTTTTACCACGGCGTTTTACTGGTGATGAAAAAGAAAAATCCCGCCGACGCGGAATCATTGCTGAGGTCCTACCTCGCCACGGTTCCCGACAACTCCGATCTTCCCGCGCATGCCGCTGCACTCGAATGGCTCGGAAAACTCCATGAGGCCCAAGGCAAATTTTCGGAAGCGGCCGAAGAATACCGCGCTTCCCTGGAGCTTGATCCGCACAATAAGGCCGTGGATGAAGCATGGAAGCGAGTGAAAACGAAATAAGCGTCGTAAATCACTCTGGCGGCCGGAGTTCCCAAGTCATTTCATATAGTGGCGCGCATCATTCATGAAGGCGATCTGAAAGGCCTCGCGAATTCAATATCCAACGCGCTGCCGGTCTTTTTCATCTTAGGTTTGTTATAGTCAACGACGACAATCATGATGCTTCGGAATGAAACCTGGATGGTCGCTCTGGAGGCTCTTTGGGCCAACAAGATCCGCGCATTCTTGACTACGCTCGGGGTGATCATCGGGAGCGCATGCATCGTTCTTGTCGTAACCGTGGCGTTGAGCGGGCGGCGCTACGTCATCGCGCAAATCGAGGGAGTCGGATCGAATCTGGTCTACGCGCGTCTTGATATCGATCCCAATCGTCCCATCATGTTGCAGGATGAATTGTCGCTGGAAGACATGAATGCCGCGAAAGCGGCGATCCCCGGTGTGGTAACCGTGGCGGGGACCCGCGGCATGCAGAGTTCCGTACTGGCTGGTTCGGTCGAGCGCACCGTAAATCTGGTCGGTGTCACGGAAGGATTCCAGCAGATACGCAATTTGCTGATTTTACGCGGCAGATTTGTCGATACCGATGACATTCATTCGCGCAGCACCGTATGTTTGATTACAACGCAGCTCGCGAATCTCGTGTTTCCGTTCACCGACCCGATTGGACGCAACCTGAGGGTCGGCGAATTCAGTTATACGGTCATTGGGGTGTTCAAGGAACGTGTGGAAACATTCGGTCTATCGGAGATTCAGGATTACTCCGTGTTGATTCCTTTCCCGCTGATGAAATACTACACGGGAGATACTTCACTCGAAATGCTGTATGCGCAGGCGGGAACTCCCGAGGGAGTTATCCCTGTAACGCGGCAGCTGGAGTCGCTGTTGCGCAGCCGCCACCCCACGCGCGCGCGTTACCAGGTGATGAACCTCAGCTCGATTCTAGACGCAGCGCGGAGAATTGCGCTGGCGTTGACCATTGTCCTGGTGCTGATTGGATTCATTGCGCTGCTGGTCAGCGGGATCGGGATCATGAATATCATGCTGGTGACTGTGAGGGAGCGCACTCGCGAGATCGGGATTCGGAAAGCCATCGGAGCGCGGAGCAGCGAAATTCTGACTCAGTTCTTGCTCGAGGCTTTCCTAATCAGCGGATTCGGTTCGGTGCTGGGGATTCTCATTGCGGTCGCGATTCCCGTTATCGTCCAGCCGCTGCTCCCGGGGAATCTGCGCGTGCCAGTACCTTGGCAGTCGGTCGTATTGGCATTTCTGGTGTCTTGTTCGGTCGGCGTCTTCTTCGGGTATTT
>Ga0209117_1000611_pt1 | contig 14030 bp, 14 predicted proteins | sample BlaSpr_A8_OM2_M2_FD_187978 | JGI IMG/M metagenome (GOLD analysis project Ga0209117, IMG submission 187978) | Forest soil microbial communities from Thunder Bay, Ontario, Canada - Black Spruce, Ontario site 2_A8_OM2_M2 (SPAdes) (version 2) | ecosystem: Environmental > Terrestrial > Soil > Boreal...
GCGATCGGCTTCTGGTGCAAATCGCGGAACGACTGCTGGAATCCATCCGCCCGGATGACGCGATTTTACGCACCGCGGAAGCGGGAGGCCTGGCCGGCCGCTCGGGAGACGTCAGTATAGTGGCGAGAGTTGGAGGCGATAAATTCAAGATCTTGCTGGATAACATCCGGAATGCCTGCGAAGGAATTCGCGTCGCCGAACGAATCCAACAAACTATCAAGGCGCCCTTTGATGTCGACGGACAGGTAGTGTTCACCACGGCGAGTGTGGGTATTTCGTTTAGTGGCAGCGGCTATAGCGCGGCGGAAGATATGCTCGGCGATGCCAACACTGCGATGGCGCGAGCCAAAACTCGCGGCAAGGCACGGTATGAAGTGTGCGATCCATCGATGCACGCCACCGCGGCGGGCCGATTCCAGTTGGAAACGGATCTTCGCCGCGCCGTGGAAAACCAGGAATTTATCGTTCATTACCAGCCGATCGTTTCGTTGAGTGATTTTCGCATCACCGGTTTCGAAGCTCTGCTGCGATGGCAGAGGCCGAAATTTGGACTGGTAATGCCGGCCGGGTTCATCTCCGCAGCCGAGGATACGGGCTTGATTCTAAGGATGGGGCAGTGGATTTTGCAGGAGGCCTGCCGTCAGATCTGCGCCTGGAACCTGCAATTTCCGTGTACGCCCCCGTTTACAATGGCCGTTAATATCTCCGCCAAGCAGTTTGCGCAGCCCGATCTAGTCAGCCAAGTCGCACACATCTTGATCGAGACCGGCGTTCCCCCTGAAATCCTAAGGCTGGAACTTACCGAAAGCGTGACCATGCGCGATGAGGAGCGCACCAGGCGCATTCTCAGTGAACTCAGAAAACTAGGCGTTCGTTTGTGCATCGATGACTTCGGGACTGGGTACTCGTCTTTGAGTTACTTGCGCCGCTTTGCGCTGGATATTTTGAAAATCGACCGGTCTTTTGTGACTGACATGATAAACAACAGCGAAAGCCAGGAGATCGTAAAAACTATTTTGAGTCTTGGAGCAAACCTGCGCATGAAGGTCGTAGCGGAAGGCGTGGAGACCTGTGAACAGATGGCCATGCTGAAATCGCTTGGTTGCGAATTTGCCCAGGGCTATCTTTTCTCTAAACCGCTGGACGCAGCGGCCCTGGAGCGTACCCTCGTGACGTCGAAAGCCAGTTTTTACACCTTGACGCAGGAATCCGCGGTGCAGCTCGTTGGACCCAGCGTACGGTGAGGGCGAACGGTGAGTGGCTGGCGAGCTTGCAGTTCACGGTGTGGGGACGGCGTGCGCGTCAACGTGGCGTAGCCGTGAGTTATACTTGTTGCGGGGATGATCTTTCCCTTTTCCCTGTTAGCGGCTGGAGAAGTGTTCGCTCGTGACTCTGCGCTCCGCCAGAAAGTCCTCATGTTACTCCGCAGTGTTGAACAGATCAGGCGCTGGTTGCGCATCGTTGCAGGATTCACGCTTTTAGTTGTGGGCGTGTTGCTGGTGGCTACTCCTGCGCCGGGCGGGCTGGTAATTTTGCTGGGGCTGGGTTTGCTGGCGGCGGAATTTATGTGGGCAGCGCGGCTGGTGAACCGGGTGAAACAGGAAGGCGTGAAATGGAAAGAAGCGGTATTTGGGATTTCAAAAGAAACAGCAGAATAGGATTCTTTGTTTGTAATTTGTGCGTCCGTTGCGCGGTAGAATTGCGCGTCCACTGCGGTTGAAATGCGCGGAGAAAAAATGGCGGGAGAGTGGCGAGGAAAGTGGGCGCTGATTACCGGAGCGAGCGCGGGAATTGGAAAAGCGCTGGCGGAAGAACTTGCGGCCGGCGGAACGAATTTAATTTTGACGGCGCGGCGCGCGGAGCGGCTGACGGAATTGGCGAAGGCGCTTGAGGAAAAATTCAAAATAAAAACGGAAGTGGTAACCGCGGACCTGGCGGCAGCCGGCGCGGCGGAAAAGATTTTTGCGTTCACTCGCGAGAAAAATATTTTTGTTGAATTGCTGGTGAACAACGCGGGATTTGGGCAATACGGCGAGCTGCACGAAGTGGAAACGCAGCGTTTGCTGGATATGGTGCGAGTGAATTGTGAAGCGGTAGTGCATTTGACGAGGCTATATTTACCGGAAATGGTGGAGCGGAAGCGTGGCGACATTTTAATTCTGGCGTCGACGGCGGCGTTCCAGGCGGTGCCGTATATTTCCACGTATGCGGCGACGAAGGCGTTCGATTTGCTTTTTGCCGAAGGCCTGGCTGAAGAGATGAAGCCGCACGGCATTCGCGTGTGCGCGCTGTGCCCGGGATCGACGGAATCGGAATTCCACGATATTGCGGGGCAGTCGGGTTTGGCGTCGATGAGAAAAAGGGAAAGCGCGGAGAAAGTGGCGCAAACGGGTTTGGCGGCATTGGCCGCGGGAAAAAGTTCGGTGATTTCCGGTTTCCAGAATTTTCTGGGCGCGCAATCGCAGCGCTTTGTTCCGCGGCGTCTGGTGACGCGCATCGCGGGAAAACTTTTCCGTCCAACACATACCAAATCATAAGGCACGCTCGAGCAATTCGATGACGTGCAAAACTTCCTGCTGGGTGCCGTGAATTTCCGCACCGGCGCGGAGTTGCAGCAAGCAGCCGGGATTCGCGGTGACGATGATTTGCGCGTTGGTGGATTTGGCGTGGCGCATTTTTTCGGTCAATAGTTCCAGGGATGCCGCGGTTTCGGTGACGTTATAGACGCCAGCGGAGCCGCAGCAGATTTCCGAGTAAGGCAATTCCACAAATTCGAGATTGGGAATGGCGCGAAGAAGCGTGCGCGGAGCTTCGCGGATTTTTTGTCCGTGGAGGAGATGGCAAGAATCCTGGTAAGTGACCCGAATTGGTTTGGATTTGAGATTGAGAGGGGCGGAGAGGCCGAGGGCGGCGAGAAATTCGGTGACGTCTTTTGTTTTAGCGGCGAATGCTTGGGCGGAAGCGTGTTCCGGTTCGTCGGCAGTGAAAAGATGATGGTATTCCTTGAGCGTGGAGCCGCAGCCGGCGGCGTTGGTGACGATGGCGTCGAAGCTTTCGTTGAGGAATGCGGCGATATTTTTTCTGACGAGGCTGCGAGCGATGTCGCGAACTCCGGCATGCGCGGCAAGCGCGCCGCAGCAAAGTTGTCCGTTGGGGACGACGACTTCGCAACCGTTGGCGGTGAGAACGCGGATGGTGGCGTCATTGAGTTGCGAGAAGGTGACGTTGGCGACGCAGCCGGCGAAGAAGGCGACACGGGCACGTGGCTGATACCTACCGCTAACACCGCGGGGGCCGACGGCGGGAAAGGTTTGACCGATGCGGGAGAAGAAAAAAGAATCGTCGATGCGCGGGAGGAGACGTTCGCGATCGGAGAGGCCGAGAAGTTTGAGGATGCCGGAAGAGCGAGCGAATTTTTGCAGGCCGGAGCGCTGGTAGATACGGAGAAGGCGCGCGACCGCGGAGATGCGGGACGGAAACGGAAGGAGATGTCGAAAAACAAGATTGCGCGAGTGTCGAGAGAAAAATGGGCGCGGGTAGTCTCGTTCAATTTTGGCGCGAGCGTGTTCAACGAGCTTGCCGTATTCGACGCCGGAGGGGCAGGCGGTTTCGCAGGCGCGGCAGTCGAGGCATTTATCGATGTGTTCGACGAAGGAATCGGTGATGGGCTGGTGATCGAGTTCGACGTGAACCATCTGGCGGATGCGTCCGCGAGGGGAGTCGGCCTCGAGATTCCAGAGGCGGTAAGTGGGGCAAGCGTTGAGGCAGAGTCCGCAATGGGTGCAGCGAGCAAAATCTTCGTAAACGGGGGCGGGGCCGGGGATGGGGGCGGAAGTCATGCGGTGGTTGGTGGTCGTAGACGATTCTACGGGAGTTGGGAGGGAGTGGCGAGGGAGGAGTGGGAAGGGGCGAATTTCAGAAGAGACGGGGTACCCCCACCCCCCGCCCTTTTGTGGGATGTTGCGTAAATGCGGTATCTAAAGGGGTTACGAAAAACGGTTGTGTAGATGTATCAAAAGAAGGAGTTTTAAAGTCTTTGGACTGATACATCTCTGGGATGTTTGTAGCTGCTGCAAACACGAGGCTTACGAGGGCGTAGTGTCCGTAAGAATACGAGTGTTTTGGACTCTTAGATTTTGAGGGGGTTAGAAGAACCGCTTGGCGGGGGACCATCGAGTGGACTTAAGGAATCATTATAACGTATTGGTACTGTATGCCAAGTGATTACTATGGAGTAGTGCGAACTGGCCGCCAAAATCGTTGCGTGTGAAGTCTCAAATCAACGAATAAAGCCGATGCTATTATGTTCGCAAGCGGGGGTTGAGGAAGATGAATTGGATTGCGCGTCAGTACGCTGATATAAAGGGCAATCTTAAATGGGCTATTCTTGCCCTGATTTGGACGGCAATTGATTGGTCCGCACGGCATCTAGTCACCATGATTCCGAACGTGCCAGCGTGGGCCCCATGGGCAACAACCCTCGTCGTGGCTGCGATTGTTTTTGTTGCGATGCCGAGTTATCTGGTAAGAGAGCGCCAGAACCAAGGCAGCGCCCAGAAAAGTGCGACGAATACTTTAATGCGCGCTTCCGAAAACTTTGATGCTACTCACTATTTTGAAACTGCCTTTGTCAGTTCACTGCGAACGGAAATTGAAAACAATGTACGCACAGCGGCAGCTCAGAATCGTCCAAATGACCACGAAGGTTTCTATGTAGACCTCATAGCAAGTGGATTGCCCGGCTTTGTCTATGACCTCACTTGGGCCTACATATTCAGAAGTCAAATTCTTTTGCTTCAGGAACTGAATCGCAACGTGTTGTCACTAGCACAAGCAAAAAACTATTACGAAAAAGCGGCAGCCGAAAATCAAACTTCATATCACAACTATTCTTTTGAGCGGTGGCTGAATTTTATTGGGGGAGAGGGGCTACTTCTCCATCATCCTAGCGGAATAATTGAAATTACTGTGCGGGGCAGGGATTTCCTTAAATACCTAGTGCATTGCGGTCGTTCCGCGGAAGACCGGACCCTTTAAGGGGCATCTTTCTGACCACTGTCTTTGCATTTCTTGCGCCGTCGAGATGGCCCGAAGATGGACCTGATTTCTCCGCGGCAAAGACGTGCGAACATCAGAATATTTAGAATCATGCCTTCTATTTCTAGAGCCGTGAGACTGAATCGACGAACGCCCTCGGGATCAAGCATGTCACTTGCCTCCCGCTTTGGTGTCGCGATTCAGTATATCGTTCAGGGTATTGATGCGTTGTGCGAGGGTTTGCGGTTTCGGTTCGACAGCAAGTTTTTCAATTACGCTCGCTAGTTCGCTGACCTCGCGTGCCTTTTGCTGGACCGTCTTAGCCGTATTGGCCGCTATCCGGTTTAACTCTTCGATGACTTCCGGGATTTTGCCAGCTGCCAGAAGTCTTAGTTCTCTGGGAGCGTCTTTGAAAGGCCAGGGACCTGCTTCCCCGAATTCTTCCAGGTTGTAGTCACCCCAAATGTGACGTAAAGAGATGCACCATTTGCCGTCTACCTTGCTGTAGCCCACTTGGTCATCGTCGTAGCGGTCTTCAATGCCGGTCTCTCTACTCTGGATGGTCACCCAGGCGGGCAGCCCAATGTTGAGCTTTTTTAGAGATTCGTCGAGAACAGAAATGCTTCGAGAGAGATCGTCCGAAGCGGAATTTAAGGTTGATGCTATGGAGGCGAGAGATTGAAAATTGCTTTGAATTTTAGAGACTTTTGACTCAGTCATTGTGTAATTCCTTTGCACCCGACAGGCGCGATTAAATTAAAAAGCTCTCCCGGCGTCGGCCAGAAGAGCCAAATTCCTCCGCACCGTCAGGCGTGGTCAATTTGAAACTCTCCTGACTTCCGTCAGAAGTGAAACAGCCGGCTTCCACCAGCAGCCACTACTATAAAACTTTTGCGCGAAATTTCAAGTGAAAACAGCCGGACCTTAATTGAATTCCGATACAAGGCGGCGAGGAGGGGAGAGATTCTTCACTGCGCAGGCCGACCCTCCGCAGGAGCGGAGGGGAAGAAAATGTCGGCCTGCTGCGTTCAGAATGACGGGGTGGGAGTGGTGGTCGGCAGAGCGAAGCAAGCATTCAGACCGAGAGAACGGGAGTATGATGCTGGCACTATGACGAAAATTAAGGCGGATGAGGAACGGGAGCGGCTGGCGCGTTGGTACGGGGCGATGAGTGAAGAGGAGTTGAAAGAGATTGCGAAACGGGAAGGAGCTTTAACCGACGTGGCGCGGGAGGTCATTAGAGCGGAATTGTTGCGCCGAGGATTGAAAGTGGAACAATTGGCGGAGTCGACGGTGGGAGACTCCGAGATGAAACTCGCGAAGATACGCGACTTCGTGTTTGTTCCTGACGCGCTGGTGGCGAAAAGCATTCTTGATTCGGCGGGTATCAAATGTTTCTTGTCCGACGAGACGACGATCCGGATGGACTGGTTGTGGTCGAATGCGCTGGGAGGGGTAAAGCTGTGGGTGAGGCGGGAAGATGTGGAGACGGCTATGGAATTGTTGAAGGAGGATTCCTCGATGAGAACAAAGCGGTAGAAGAATAAAAGAAAGGGCACGATATGTCGTGCCCCTACAAGGTGAGGAAGCGGCTGGGGGCGAGGATGTTTTGGGGGTCGAAGGCGGATTTGAGGCGGTGCATCAGGGCGGAGTCGGGGCGAGGAGCGCCCCAAACATTTACCAAATGTTTGAGGGCGGTGGGACACCACGGAATGGACGCGGAGGCGGATTCGCGGGAGCAGAGTTGGAAGATGGCGGCGGAGGCTTGGGCTAGGAGAGGGATGTTGGCGGCGTTATCGCCGCCAAGAGAGGCGTGATCAGCGGCAGGAAGCGCGGCGCCACCGGCACTGGGCGAAACGTCATCGGCGGCGGGAAGCACGTCGGCGGCGCCGTTGGAGGCGGGAAGAAGAGCGAAATAGATGATGCCGCTGGCGCGGGCCAGGGTGACGTGGGGGAGTGAGGATTGAGTGGCGATGGTGGTTAGCTCGGCGATGAGAGTGGCTAGGCGGCCGGGCAAGTGAGAAATTTTGAAGATGGTGGCTTGCGGGGAAGTTTCGAGAAGCAGCGGGATTGATTGGCCGATGTAGTTCCACAGGTCTGCGCCTTGCGAATCGTTTGATCCGAAGACATGAATGTTGGTGGCGGCGGTTTGTTGGGAGAGGTGCGTTAAATCGCGGACGTAGCGGTCGCAGACTTCGGGTGTGCCTTCAATGCTGACGCAGAGATGCCAGGAATTTTCCGGGAATACGCCTGTGAGGGGAAGCGAAGGAGGATCGGAGACATCCGATTCGGGAGAATCGAGAAAGAGTTGAAGGAGTTGCGGGCTGAGCAGCTCGATGGAAGTGGGCGTGAGCGGCGAATGCGCGATGGCGTGGCACAGCTCGAGCGCGGCTTCAGCAGAGGCTAAGGATGCGACGAATCCGCGGCTTTCGATGGGCATGGGGAAGGTGCGAAAGTTGAGGCGGGTGATGACGCCGAGAGTTCCGAGCGAGCCGATGAGAAGTTTGTGAAGGTCGTAGCCGGTGACATTTTTGACGACGCGGCCGCCGGATTTGGTGAGCGCTCCGGAGCCGTTGACAAATTCAGCGCCGATCAGGAAATCGCGCGCGGTGCCATAGGAGTGGCGAAGAGCGGAATCAACGCCGCTGGCGATGATTCCGCCGATGGTGGACAAATAATAAAAAGGGACGGAGAGAGGAAGAAATTGTTTTTGTTTGTAGAGCGGGACGGCGAAATCGTTGAAGGGCGTTCCGGCGTCGACGCTGATGGTGAGGTCGGCGGGATCGTAGTGGGCGATTTTGTTGAGGCCGGTGATGTCGAGTGCGATGTCGTAGCGCGAAGGCGGCATGCCGATGGCGAGCTTGGTGCGATTGCCGCAGGGGATGATGGCAAGATTTTCGGTGAAGGCGAAGCGAACGATTTCGGCTACTTCGTGAGCAGAGTCGGGCTTGGCGATGGCGGAAGGAAGAATTTCGTCGACGGCATATTGCGCAAGGGAGGCTGGTTCGGCGATGACATGGTCCGCGCCGATGGCGGATTGCAGGCGAGCGGCTACGTTGAACGAAGAGACGGTCATGAGATGACGCTCGTATAAAGCTGGCTGCGCACGCGAATTTCGCCGCAACCTTTATTGAGCGGAAACATTTTGCCGGGGTTGAGGGCGGAATCGGGATTGAAGGCGTCGTGAACGCGGCGCATCAACGCGAAATCATCGTCGGAAAAAATCAGCGGCATCAACTCGTTTTTTTCCATGCCGATGCCGTGCTCGCCGGTGAGCGCGCCGCCAACTTCGATGCAATAGCGAATGATTTCGTTGGAGGCGGCGATGGCGCGTTCGAGGTGCGAAGGATCGCGCGGATCGTAGAGGACGATGGGATGGAGGTTGCCGTCACCGGCATGAAAAATGTTGCCGATCTGAAAACCGTAGGCTTTGGCAATTTCGGCGATGCGGCGGAGAGTTTGCGGGAGCTTGGAGCGAGGGATCACGCCGTCGAGAACGTAATTGCTGGGAGCGAGGCGTCCGAGGGCGCCGAAGGCGTTTTTGCGGCCCTTCCAGAAAAGTTCGCGCTCGCGAGCGTCGCGTGCGATGCGCACTTCGCGCGCGTGATGCGCGAGGCACACTTCGTTGATGGCGGTGGACTGCGCGGCGATGGCTTCGGTGAGACCTTCGAGCTCGATGAGCAGAACAGCGGCGCTGTCGCGCGGGAATCCAGCGTGCACGTAGTCTTCAATGGCGTTGAGAGTCCAGCCATCGATCATTTCGCAGGCGGCGGGAGTGATGGCGCGGGCGGTGATTTCGGCGACGGTGCGCGAGGCGTCGTCGAGATCGTCGAAAACGGCGAGCAAAGTTTTTACGGCTTCGGGCTGGCGAGAAAGTTTCACGGTGATTTCGGTGACGAGGGCCAGCGTGCCCTCGGAACCGACGAGCAAGCCGCAAAGATCGTAACCGGGCGCATCGCCGTGAGCGCTGCCGATGCGTACGATTTCTCCATCGGGGAGGACGAGTTCGAGCGCGACAACGTGATTGGAGGTGACGCCGTACGCAAGCGTGTGCGGGCCGCCAGCGTTTTCGGCAATGTTGCCGCCGATGGTGCAGGATTTTTGGCTGGAAGGATCAGGAGCGTAATAGAGGCCGTCGTGTTCGACGGCGCGAGTGATATCGAAATTGACGACGCCGGGTTGCACGGTGGCGCGCTGATTTTCGAGGTCGATAGCGAGAATTTTGTTCATGTGAGGAAATGCGAGCATGACGCCGCCGGTACGAGCGAGCGCGCCGCCGGAAAGGCCGGTGCCGGCGCCGCGTCCCACGATGGGAAGATTGTGGCGAGCGGCGAGTTTGACGAGTTCGGAAACTTCGGCTGTGGATTCGGGAAAGACGACCAGATCGGGGCGGCCTTTGTCGACGGAGCCGTCGTATTCGTAGAGGAGCAGATCTTCGGGGCGCGAGAAGACGCGGGCGGGGGAGGTTAGCTTTTCGAAGGCACTGACGAGGGCTTGGTCGATCATTTTTTGCGAGCGAGATGACGGAAAATTGAATGACCACTATAAAGCGCGGGGGATACTGCGGCAAGATCAGACGAGAAGAGTAATTGTGTTAGGGTAAATTGTTTGCGCAGAGAGGCGGAATGGGGCAACCAAAAATATTGGCGACACACGGATTGTTTGAGACGGCGCGCGAAATTTTGAACGCGGAGTGCGACGTGGAGTACATGACGGGGGCGATGCGGCCGACGCGTGAAGAATTGGTGGCGCGGATCGCGGAGAGAGATGGCCTGGTGTGCTTGTTAACGGAAAAAATTGATGAAGAAGTTTTGCAGGCGGCGCCGAAACTGCGAATTGTGGCGAACGTCGCGGTGGGATACGACAACGTGGATGTGAGCGCGTGCACGAAGCGGGGAATTGTGGTGACGAATACGCCGGGCGTGCTTGATGAAACGACGGCGGATTTTGCGTGGACGCTGATGATGGCGGTGGCGCGAAGATTGGGAGAAGCGGAACGGTTTGCGCGATCGGGAGAATGGAAAAATTGGGACCTGGATCAATTATGCGGCACGGATGTGTGGGGAAAAACGCTGGGAATTGTTGGCTTAGGAAGAATCGGGCAGGCGATGGCGCGGCGGGCGGCGGGATTTCAGATGAAGGTAATTTACACGGGAAGGAAGCGGGCGCCGCAGGAGGTGGAGAAAGCGGTGAACGCGGAGTATCGAGACTTGGACGCGATGCTTGGCGAAGCGGATTTTGTGAGCTTGCATGTGCCATTGACCGCGGAGACGCGCGGGATGTTTAACGCGGAAAAATTTTCGAAGATGAAGCGCAGCGCGTTTTTGATCAACACGGCGCGCGGGCCAGTGGTAAATGAGGAAGATCTGGTGCGCGCGCTGGAAAAAGGAACCATTGCAGGGGCGGGGCTGGACGTATTCGAACGCGAGCCCACTATTCATCCAGGATTAAAGCGCGCGAATGTGGTGCTGGCGCCGCATTTGGGTTCGGCTTCGGTGGAAACGCGAACGAAAATGGCGTGCATGGCGGCGAAAAACGTTGTGGATTTTTTTCGAGGGCAGCGGCCGCCGAATGCGGTGAACCCGGAAGTATTGCAGGGGAGCTGAAAATTGGCGCGCGACGCGATGTGTGTGAGCGGAAGGGATCAAGAGCAGGAGTCCTTATGGCGGAATTGAAAGAACTGGCGCGCCGAATTTTTCAAGAAACATTGTCGGCGATTGATATTCCGGCCGCGATGCAGTGGAAGCTGCAACGTTCGAGGAATTGTTGGCAATGTGGCGGAGTAGAAGTGGATTTGAGCAGGTTTTCGCGCGTGCTGGTGGTGGCGATGGGGAAAGCGGCGCACGGGATGCTTGAAGGGCTGGAGCAATTGTTACCGGCTGGCGCGAGATTTGAAGGGGTGGCTTCGGCGCCGACAGCGCCGGCGCGAGCGATACCGGGAATAAAGTATTTTGTGGGCGGGCATCCCATTCCAAATGCAGCGAGTCTGGAGGCAGGAAAAGCGATATTGGAATTGCTGAAGAAATGCGATGCGCGGACGGCGGTGATTTTTCTTTTATCGGGGGGCGGGTCGGCGCTGGTGGAAATGCCGCTGGATGCGCGGCAAACGCTTGCGGATGTGCAGGCAGTACACCGGGCATTGGTGACGTGCGGCGCATCGATTGATGAAATGAATATAGTGCGGCGGCATCTTTCGGCGGTGAAAGGCGGGAGATTAGCAGCGGCGGCTCCCGCGGCGACAAAATTAACGCTGGCGGTGAGCGATGTGCCGGTCGGAAAAGAAATGGCGCTGTCGTCTGGACCGACGCTGCCGGACCCAACGACGATTGCAGATGCCATGCAAGTAATTGAGAAATATTCATTGCGGCAGCGATTTCCGGCGGCGGTGAGGGAATGGCTGGACGCCGGAAAAATGGAGGAGACGGCAAAAGAAGGGGACGCGGCATTCGCGAACGCATATTTTGAATTGGTGCTGGGGATGGACGAATTATTTCATCCGGCACATCACGCGGCGGAGGCGATGGGATTTGAAACGTGTTGCGACAATACGACCGATGACTGGCCGGTGGAGGAAGCGGCGGAATTTTTAGTGCGGCAACTGGTGGAATTGAAGGCGGCAAATCCTGGACGAGGCGTGGCGTTAATCGCGGATGGAGAGGTGAGTTCACCGGTGACGGGGACTGGGGTGGGCGGAAGAAATTCGGCGTTTGTGCTGGCGTGCGTGCGGAAAATCGCGGGGCGGGAGATGGCGGTGTTGAGCGCGGGGACGGACGGCGTTGATGGAAACAGTCCCGCGGCGGGAGCGGTGGCGGATGGGAAAACGCTGGAGCGCGGTGATGCGGCGGGGTTGAGCGTTGAGGAAGCATTCGGGAATAGCGATGCGTATCGATATTTTGAGCGGCTGGGGGATGTGGTGATGACCGGGCCCACGGGGAATAATTTGCGAGATTTGCGGGTATTGCTGGCGGGGAAGTAGGAAAAGACGAAAGGAAAAAGCAGATTCCGCGCTTCGCCTGCCTGCGGCAGGCAGGCTCGGAATGACAGAAAAAAAATAAGGAAAAATAAAAAAGCTTTGTTCGGAATGACAAAGGCGACAAAACAAAAGAAAAAGTAGATTCCTCACTTCGTTCGGAATGACAAAGTGCGTTATGGCTGCTTGGGAGGAGGCAGGCGCGACTCGATGGCCTTGAGGCGTTCATTCATTTGCTGGATGAGGTGTTCGAGGCGATCCAGTTTAGCGTCAACCGCGGCGTTCTCGTTTGACTCCTCCTTGTCATCATGCTCCGCGGCGGGGGCTTCGCCGGGTGACGCGGGTTTTTGCAAATGAGCGATTTGCTGCTTGATGGATGGAACCATTTCGATGCTGAGATCATCGCTCTTCAGCAGATTTTCAAGGGCAGGAATCGCCGACGGGTCGCCGCGAATTCCTAGAGCTTTAATGGCGGCCATTCGAACGGTGAAGTGCGGCTCGGTGAGGTACGAGGCGATTTGCGCGGTAATTTCTTTGTTGTCCTTCTGGACCCGCGCGAGGCTGGAGATGGCGGCTTTACGTGACTCGATGGATTTTCCGGGAAGGGCCCATTCGCGCAGCACCGGAACAAATTTAGGATCGTCGAGCCAGCCGAGCGAGCGGAGAGCGGCGTTGCGCAAAAAATCATCGGGTGAATCGCCGGCAACGGCAGCGGTCAGGGTAGCGGCGGCAGTAGGAGTTTTGAGGCGGCCGAGAGCCTGGAGGGCGGCGGCACGGGCGCGATAGGAATGGTCATCGCGGGCGATGGATTCAAGTTTCGCGGCGACAGCCGGGTTGTCCTTGAAATTGGCAAGAGCGGTGGCGATACGAATAAGTACCCAAGGTTCTTTGGTGACGGAATAGGCATCAAGAAGTTGTTTGGCCGCGGCAGCACTGCCGAGCTGGCCTTCGGAATCCGCAGCTACCGCGCGGATGGTCCACTTCTCCTTAGCATTGCGAAGAACATCGCCGAGCGCGACGATGGCTTCGTCATCATTCTTGAGCTTGCCGAGGGCGACGGCGGCGTCAGCGCGATCGGAAAACTCGGAAGCATTCTTCAACTGGTAAAGCCATTCTTTTTTTTCTTTGCGAAAGTCGGCGGATTTGAGAAAGTGACCGCCCTTATCGAACAGCACCAGCAGGGGCGCTGATTCTGCGGGGAAGGTGAATGTTTCAGTGTCATGGGAGACAGTGGCCGGGAATGATTTGGCTCCCGCGGCGGTGGTGATTTCAACGTCGGAAGGAAGTTGAAACAGACCGACACGGCCATGACGTTTCTGGGTTTGCTTTATGGTGAGCGCGACTTCGTGTTTTGCGGGGTCATAAGCGTATTGAAGGTCGAGCTTGGGAGCGCCGGCGCCGTAAATCCACTGGGTAAAGAAAAGATCAACATCAACGTGGGTGGCGTCTTCAATGGCTTTGACCAAGTCCGAAGTGACCACGTTTTTGCCGCGATTGACTTCGAGATAGTGTTTGAGGCCGCGATAAAAATTTTCTTCGCCGAGTTGATGGCGCAGCATATCGAGCACCCAGCCGGCTTTGTTGTAGACGTTTTCGTCGAATTCGCTGGCATCATCGAAATCGTGCCGAACGATGGGCTTGGAAAAAAGATTTGCTTGCGTGAACCATTCGCGAGCATCGGTCCAGCGATCGTATTCAGATTGCTCGCGCGGGAAGTGCCCTTCAGCCCAGACCCTTTCCATAAAGGTTGCGAAACCTTCGTTCAACCAAACGTTGCCCCAATCCTTGCAGGTTACGAGGTCACCGAACCATTGATGGCCGAGTTCGTGAGAGATAAGCGGATCTTCGTTGACGGTAAATTCGGGAACGAGCTTTGGGTGAACAAGCGAGGCGCTGGTGTTAGTGGTAGCGCTGGAGTTTTCCATTCCGCCGGCAACGAAGTCATCGACCATGGATTGCGCGTATTTTTCCCACGGGTAATCAACACCTAGTTTTTTCGAGAAGAGTTCAAGCATGGCGGGCG
>Ga0209117_1000612_pt1 | contig 14029 bp, 16 predicted proteins | sample BlaSpr_A8_OM2_M2_FD_187978 | JGI IMG/M metagenome (GOLD analysis project Ga0209117, IMG submission 187978) | Forest soil microbial communities from Thunder Bay, Ontario, Canada - Black Spruce, Ontario site 2_A8_OM2_M2 (SPAdes) (version 2) | ecosystem: Environmental > Terrestrial > Soil > Boreal...
GCGCCGCTTCCAACGACGTGCCCTCGAGCGCCTGCGCGACCTCGGTGCGCACAAGCGCGAGCCACTCGGCGTCGACCAGGTCCACTTTCGAAAGGACGACGACCCCGCGCCGGACGTCGAGCAGGTCGATGATCTCCAGGTGTTCTCTTGTCTGGGGCATTACCCCCTCGTCGGCCGCGATCACCAGCATCACCGCGTCCAAACCATGTGTCCCAGCGAGCATGTTGCGGATGAAGCGCGCGTGGCCAGGGACGTCCACGATGCCAATCTCGAGTCCGCTGGGGAGAAGCAGATGCGCGAAGCCGAGGTCGATCGTCATGCCACGCCTCTTCTCTTCGGCGAGCCGGTCCGGGTCGATCCCGGTAAGCGCGGTGATCAATGTGGATTTGCCGTGGTCGATGTGCCCGGCGGTGCCTATGACGAAATTCACCGCATGACGCTCCTGTAGGCGACCTCCACCGCGTCGAGGAGCGTCTCATCCTCTCCCTTCAGGATCGTCCGGGCGTCGAGGCAGCACGCGTCCTTTTCAATCCGGGCGATCACTGGAGGTTCGCCCTGACGCAGCGCCGACGCCAGGCGTGAGGCGGGTCCAGTCAGCGCGAGGAGCATCGTGGGAAGGCCGTGTTGGGGCAGCGAACCGCCGCCGACGGCAGATTCTCCGCCAACCAACGTGGTGGGCACTCCCCGTTCGGCGAGCTTGACCGACCACATGGCGGCGCGGCGCCGAATGTCTTCGGCAGAAGCCCGGATCATCCTCTCGACCGGTATCTCATCCAGCCGGCCGGTCAGCCGCTGGCGCAATGTCGCTTCAAGTGCGGCCAGAGTCAGCTTGTCGATGCGCACCGCCCGAGCAAGCGGATGGCGCGCCATCTTCTTGACGGCAGCCGCTCCAGCCTCGCCGCGGCCGAGGACGATGCCCGCCTGCGGTCCGCCAAACAGCTTGTCGCCCGAGAACGTGACGACGTCTGAAGACTTGAGCGATGCGGCAACGGTCGGCTCGTCATCGATTGGCTGGGCAGCGCCGCTGCCCAGATCGTCGATGAGCAACAGTCCGTGCGAGCGAGCGACCTCGGCCATCTGGTCGAGCGAAGTCGATTCAGTGAATCCCTCGACGCGAAAATTTGAGGTGTGCACGCGTAGGAGCGCGGCGGTGCGCGAGGTGATTGCCTGCTCGTAGTCGTCTTGGCGGGTGCGATTGGTGGTGCCGACCTCGACCATGCGCGCGCCAGACAGGCGCATGACGTCGGGCATGCGAAACGAACCGCCGATCTCCACCTGCTGGCCGCGCGAGACGATGACCTCTTTGCCTTTGCACAGCGCCGTCAGCGCGAGCAGGATGGCTGCCGCGTTGTTGTTCACGACGAACGCCGCATCACATTCGAAAAGGTCTTTCATTAGCCCGGACACCAGAGCGGCGCGCTCTCCGCGGCGTCCCGTGTCCAGATCCAGCTCGAGGTTGCTGTAGCCGGCCGCGACCGCCAGTGCGTCAACCGCCGCGCGTGACAGGGGCGCTCGCCCGAGGTTGGTGTGAAGGATCACTCCGCTCGCATTGATGACCCTCCGGAGCCGTGGGGCGACAGCCGCACGGAGGGCTGCGCCCACGTTCTCCACGCGATCGACCTCCCCTACCTCATCTCCGCTTCGCTCAACCGCAATCTGCTTGCGAAGCGCCTCCACCACGCGCAGGCGCCCAAAGTCTTTGACGAGCTGCGCGTACGCAGGTTCGTTGACCAGCGCCCCTATCGCAGGCAGGGGCTGAGACCGATGAAGTTGGGAATCCCGTAGCCGTGGCATGCGCCCAATGAGATTAGGCTCGCCGGCATGAAGAATGGGGTCATCACCAGCTGCAGCAGGTTCGCGCCCTGGAACAGCTGGAAGAGAAAGACGACCACGATGCAGCCGGTCCAGATCTGCTGTCTTCGCGCATAGGCGTTGAAGAAGAAGCGTGGATTTCGCCTGCGGAAGATGGTCTCGATGATCGCCCAGCCGTCGAGACCGGGGATCGGCAGCAGCTGGAAGGCAAAGATCGACAGGTTCAAGAACACGATGACGTAGATGGCCATGGGGATGAGCCCTAGCGATAGGTCCAGCGACTGATGCATGCCCATGCTGGTCAATAGCCGCCAGACCAACCCGAGCAATATCGCGACGATCAGGTTGGCTGCCGGGCCACCCAGCTCGTGGATCAGATGCTGAGCCGTCGTGCTGATCCGGTTCGGCTGGACGGGGACCCGCCGGCCCCATCCGACCAGTGCGACAAAGACGGCGATGACCCCAAGCGGGTCGAGGAAGCGCCGGGGGTCGAGCGTGAAGTAGCCGAAGTACCGAACGGAGCGATCGCCCACGAAATAGGCGGCCACCGCATGACCCAGCTCATGCACCGGGATGGCGATCAAAAGGGCGGGCACGAGCAGCAGCGCCGCGAGGAGGAAGCCGACGAAATTGCTCATATGGGGCCCCGCGAAAAGGCTCCTAGCACGGCGCAGACCTCGGAGTTCGCGGGAAACATCACTCGATCGGAATTTTGCCGACGCGTTTCGTCGCCCGCTTCCGAGCGGGTGCCCGGCGGGAGCCGCGAGCCCCGGCAGGAGTGGCACCGCTCCGGCCGCCAGGATTCGCGCTCACGCGGTTCTCGTAGATGAGCATCAGCGCCGTGATCAGCTCCCGCTGCGCGTTCAGCAAGTGCACCTGAGCGCGTGGAGGGACCATGTCAGACAGCAGGTGACCTACGCGCGAGCCAAGCTCATTGATCAGCTCGATGACGTGTTCGCCGTCGCGGCTCATGCCTTCTTCTCCTTTGGTGCGGGCTTCTGCTCGCGCCGCGCAAATCGAACGCGCAGCTCGCCGTCGCGAATCGTCGCGCTGCTGGTATCGCGCTGGGCGAGAACACGTGGCAGCGAGATTTCCCGACGGTAATTGCCAATCGTCACATAGAGCTCTCCGTTGTGGCGGTTCAGCTCGACCGCCGATCGGTCGGCAAATGGGACCTTGAGCGTCAGCACGTAGTCGGTTCCATCCTTGTCGATGCGTTGCGGCATCGAAGTCGTGAAGTGCTCCGATGGGTCACGCCCGCCATACGTTTCCTTCGCCATGCGCAGAAGCATCTTCTCGCCGACCACCTCCTGATCGAACAGGGGGACGTTGAAGATCGGAATCCCGACGAAGGACTGCTCGACCTCCACCTGGTAGCGCTTGTGTATGCGCTGCCACTTCTGGAACAGCTCGTCATGCAGGTCTCCGGGCAGCATTCGGTTGACGATCACTGCGTCGGTGGAGTAGCCGAACAGGCTGAGGTAGGTATAGGCGCGCTTGGCCTCTTTGACCACCATCTTCTCCAGGTTGAGGACGATCCTGACTGTCGTCGTGGACGAGTCGGTGAGCACCTTGCGCATGCCGCCGAGGTCGAGGAGCAGGTCCTTCAGTGACGCGTAGATCTCATCGGAGGGAAGCGGCAACCCCATCATCGGCTGCAGGACTGGTCGCGCCACGCGCATCGCACGGCGTGACCATGGATATATCTTGTCGAGCCACCACTTGGCTGCATCCGGAAAGGTGAGGAGCTGCAGAGTTTCGCCAGTGGGCGCGCAGTCGACGATGAGCACGTCGTGCTCCGCACGTTGCGCGTAGTGCTTGATCCACATCAACGAAGCGATCTCGTCCATACCGGGTGGGTTTGCGACCTCTTCCGCGATGACCTCGTCGAGTCCCTGTGTCGCGAACACCTCGACGGCGTACTCATGGAGCTTCACCCAGTGGCGCTGCATCTCGTGCAGCGAAGAGACTTCGTGCGCCCACAGGTTGTCGGAGATCGGCGTGAGGTCAGGACCGAGCTCGACATCGAACGAGTCGCCGAGGGAGTGAGCGGGGTCGGTGCTCATGATCACAGTTCGATAGCCGGCCTTGGCGCACTGAACCGCAGTGGCGGCAGCGACGGAGGTTTTGCCGACGCCGCCTTTACCTGTGAACAGGATCACCCGCACGAGGGTGAGTTTACGTTGAGCTAATCTCCGGGCTGGCGGCGGCCTGGCGACCCTTCGAGACGTGGTCCTCGATCAGCACCTCAACGTGACGGAGGATCGAGATCGTGACCTCGGTGTTCTTCTCGATCGCTTTCAGGATCTCGACGTTCTGCTCGTCAGCCTTGTCTGCCTCATAGGCAGCGTGCTCGAGGGTGAGCCGGTCCTTCTGCGACTGGCGGTTGCCGGCGAGAAGCAGAACCGGACCCGTGTATGCCGCCTGGACGCTGAAGAGGAGGTTGAGGAGGATGAACGGATATGGATCCCAGTGGTTGCTTTCGTGCTGAATGATCGTGAGGATGATGTTCCCGACAACCCAACACAGCACCAAAAAGCTCTGAATGATGAGGAAAGTCCACGAGCCGATGCCGGCGGAGATCTTGTCGGCGAGCTTCTCGCCGAACGTCGCCTCATCGTGATGGAGGACGTTGACAGGGTGCTGGTGATCGTCTGGGTTCAACTTGCGATGCTGCAGCGTTTGTTTGAGCCCGATATTTCCCGAGTCGCTGGTTCTGACTGACATTGCGAAGCGAACTCTAAGGTTTGGTTCCGGCTCTGTCTATTTGTTAGCCGCTATTTGACGATCATCGGAACGGCGATCGACCCGACGCCGAGGAGCACCACCATCGCCGCTCCGACGACCGCCAGGCGCACCAGGTCTTTCGTGAAGTACGGAACGCGATCGAGCGGAATCGACGGATCGGCTGACTCGATCAGGAAACGCCCGCCCCGAAGCTTGGTGACCTGGTTGCGGGCACCGAGCGACATCTCGACCGAGCGAACCAGCGTCTGGTCACCGCCGACGCGTGCCTGCGACACGCTTCGAGCAGGTGAAGCCTGTGCGGTTGCCGATGAGGTGGCGCCCATGCCCGGCGTCAGCGGGCCCGCGGGACGAATCGGCGGCCGGAACTTTCCCTTGCTCTTCTTCTTTCCCTTGCGGCTCATCGAGATAGAAGTCTAGGAGGAGACGGAGCAGGCAGGCGGATTGGTGAAGCGGGTGCTAGATCGTAGAGAGCGACGTAGGGTGCGTTCCGCCTGCCTGTCGTTGGGCCGAGGGACTCAACCGGCTGAGACGTTGGCTACGACATGTTGTGTCCCGGGTGAAGTTATAACCCCGAATGTAGACGCTGTCAAGGCCTTAACAATTTTTGGCCTCAGGCTTCGGTCGTCAGCTCCGCGTACTCCTCTTCGCTGATCAGCTCCTCGAGCTCGCGTGGATCCTCGAGGCGGACGCGAAGCAGCCAGCCGGCGCCATAAGGCTCGCTGTTGAGGAGGTCGGGGTTCTCGAGCGCCTCAGCGTTGACCTCGAGCACCTCACCGGTGACCGGAGCTTCCAGCGGGGACGAGGCCTCCTCTGATTCGACCTGCCCCATGCGCGCGTTCGCATGCAGCACGTCGCCAAAGTCGGGCAGCTCGAGCGAGGTGATCTCCCCCATCTGGTCCTGGAGGTAATCGCTCAAGCCGAGCACTGCCTCCGATCCCTCGACCCTTACCCACACGTGGCTGCCACTGAATCGAAGCCGCGTCATCAGGCAAATTGTGCAGCAGCCAGGTTAAAAGTCTTGGCGGGGCGCCACTAGCGGCCGATGCGAAAGAACACCACGTCGCCGTCCTTCACCCGATAGTCACGTCCTTCGATCCGCAGCTTTCCTGAGGCCCGCAACGCTTCCATCGATCCCGCGGCGACCAGCTCGTCAACCGATGTCACCTCGGCGCGAATGAAATGCTTTTCGAAGTCGGTGTGAATCTTGCTTGCCGCAACTGGGGCCGGCGCGTCGCGCTCACAAGGCCACGCACGAACCTCGGGCTCGCCAGCGGTGAAATACGTGATCAGCCCGCCAACCTCCCAAACCGCGCGGGCGATGCGCCCAAGCCCTGACTCATCGATTCCATATCCCGCCCGCATCTCGGCCTGTTCACTGGGGTCGAGCTCGCCCAACTCCGCTTCGAGGCGGGCCGAGAGCGTGACCACGGGCGCACCCTCCGCGGTAGCGAGCTTTGCCACCTTGGCCGCGGGCTCGGCTCCTCCCGGCAGCAGCTCGTCCGCCGCGTTGGCGACATACACGGCAGGCTTGAGCGTGACAGGGAAGATGCCGAGCAGCACTGTCCGCTGGTCTGGTTCCAGGCTCAGCGTGCGGAGCTGCTTCCCGGCATCGAGGTGTTCTTTGGCCATGGTCAGGATCTCGTGCTCGTTTTGCGCGTCCTTTCTTCCGGCGCGCGCTTCCTTGGCCACCACGTCGAGCCTTTTCTCCACGGAAGCCAGGTCGGCGAGGACAAGATCGAGAGCAAATTCTTCGAGCTCTGCGGCAGGATCGGGTTGAGGGCCGAAGCAGCGGGCGACCTTGACAAGCACGTCGGCCTGCCGGGCAAACGCGACGCGCTGCGCCCGGCTGCCGGGCGGAGTGTCCTCGACCCGGACCTGTGCCGCGGTGGTCTTGAGCGGCTTCACAGCCTGGGCGAGCCGAGTCAGTCGCTCATCGGGGACGTCCACCATGCCAACGCCGTCCGCGCCCCGTCCGGCGGTGAGGGCATTGAACAGCGTGGTCTTGCCCGACCCGGCCGGGCCGACGATGGCTACGTTGACCGGCATCTCTTAGATCAGGTCCAGCTCGAAGGTTTTGTGCAAGACGCGGACGCCCTTTTGAACCTCGTTACGCGCCACAAGGCACGTGATGCGGATCTCCGAAGTGCTGATCATCTCGATGTTGATGCCCGCGTCCGCAAGACTCTTGAACATGCGGCCCGCGATGCCTGGCGTGCCGAGCATGCCTGTGCCGACGATGGAGAGCTTGGCCACACCGCCTGCGGACAAGACTTTCTTCGCGCCGATTGACTTGGCCGCCGCCTTGACCAGCTTCTCGGCTGTCTTCAGGTCCGACTCGGCGACAGTAAAGGTGAGGTCGGTGCGGCGCGAGCGACCGATGTTCTGAACGATGACGTCGACGGAAATTCCTGCCGCGCCGAGCGGCTCGAAGATCGCGGCGGCGACACCCGGGCGATCGGGCACGTCGACCACGGTGATCTTCGCAACGTTGGTCTCCTCCGCGACTCCGCGGACACGCTTTCTTTCTTCCATCGGCACTTGAGCGACGATCATGGTACCGACGCCTTCGTTGAAGCTCGACCGGACGTGAATGGGAACGCCGTAAAGCTCACCGATCTCAACCGCTCGCGGATGCATGACGCGCGCACCCACCGCGGCCAGCTCGAGCATCTCGTCGTATCGGATGTGAGTCAGCTTGCGTGCGTTCTTCACGATGCGCGGATCAGCCGTGAAGATCCCATCCACGTCGGTATAGATCTCGCATGACTCCGCGTTTAGCGCCGCAGCCAGCGCGACCGCGGTCGTGTCTGAGCCTCCGCGACCGAGCGTGGTGATCTCGAAGTCTTGAGTGACTCCCTGGAATCCGGCGACCACGACGACCTTGCCGTTCCCGAGCTCCTCGAGAATGCGGACCGGCTTGATGTCCTGGATCCTGGCCCTGGAATGAGCGTCGCTCGTGCGTACACCGGCCTGGAGACCTGACAAGGAGACCGCCGGCACGCCCATGCCCTCGAGGCACATCGCGACCAGCGGCGCGGTGATCGTCTCGCCGTTGGCGACCAGCATGTCGAGCTCGCGCGCGGGCGGCTCAGCGTTGACGCTCTGGGCGAGCGCGATCAGCCGATCGGTGGTGTGGCCCATCGCGGACACGACGACGACGACCTGGTGCCCTTGCTTCACGGTGGCTGCGATTCGGCGGCTGACCCGCCGGATACGAGCGGCGGTGCCCACCGAGGTACCGCCGTACTTCTGGACGATCACAGCGTGCGGAACATGCCCTTGTCCGTGATCTGTGTGACCATTCCGCGCCCGCGCTTGGGAAACGAAGTTTGCATCGCCTTGGCGATTCGGGCAGCTTGCGAGGGCGCGCAGAACGCGAAGACGCTCGGACCGGCACCGCAAATCGCCGCGCCATAAGCGCCTGACGCCTCCGCGACACGGATCACTTCGGCTGTCCACGGGTACAGGTGCAGCCGGTGGGGCTGATGCAGCCGGTCGCGAAGCGCCTCGCCCAGCAGCGACGGCCGCTTGGACACGATGGCGCGCACCAGGAGCGCGGTCCGCGCAGCGTTGAACGAAGCGGTTTCGAGCGGGACCGAGTCCGGCAGCACCGAGCGCGCTTTTTCCGTCGCGAGCGGCTGGTTCGCGACGAACAGCGCGACACCCCAGCCGGGATTGGGAAGCTTCTCGTCGAGGTGCTCGGACACTATGCGAATGCCGCCCGAGGCCGAAGCCGCCACATTGTCGAGGTGTCCTTCATCGGCGCCCGAGTCGATGACATGACTCTTCACGTCCCACGGGCTGCTGAGCGCTGATGCGGCGAGCCTGGCCGCGGCGCTGCTCCCGAGCCCGACTCCGAGCGGGATCTCACTCCGCACTCGGCCCTTCATATTCAGGCGCGTGAACGGGTTTTCATGCGCCGCGAGGTAGTCGGAGCCTTCGCCTTCGTAGTTCCACGACGGATGGGCTGCTTCGGTGGCCTCGACCTCGAGCCACAGGTCGATCGCCATCGCCATGCAATCGAAGCCTGGACCGATGTTGGCGATTGAAGCCGGAACCCGGATTCTCACAGCTTCAAGACCTTAGCGAGTGTGCGGGAGTCACCGTCAAGCTCGATTGGAGGTTCTACGTTTTTGAGCGCCGCGTCGGGGTCTTTGAGACCCGAACCGGTCAGAACGACGACGACAGTAGCGTCCTTGTCGATCTTTCCATCGCGAACGAGCCTGAACAACAGAGCTAGTGGTGCGGCCGAGGCCGGCTCCGCGAACAGACCCTCGCTGTTGGCCAGCGTAATCTGCGCGGACAGGATCTCGGTGTCGGTCACCGCCGCGATCATCCCGCCGGACTCGTCCCGAGCCGTGGTGGCGCCTTCCCAGGAGGCAGGATTTCCAATCCGAATTGCTGATGCGACTGTCGTCGGATTGGCGACCGGCTGGCCGCTGACGATCGGGGCGGCGCCTTCTGCCTGCGCGCCCACCATGCGCGGCAAGCGGGTGGCCTTCCCGGCGGCGTGGTACTCGCGAAAGCCCTTCCAATAGGCGGTGATGTTGCCCGCGTTCCCGACCGGCAGAAGTAGGTAATCGGGGGCGTCGCCGAGTGCTTCGACCACCTCGAACGCGGCGGTTTTCTGGCCCTCGATCCGGTGCGGGTTCACGGAGTTCATCAAGGCGACAGGGTAGTGGCTCGTGAGGTCACGAACCGTCTCCAGAGCAGAATCGAAATTCCCCTTGAGCGCCACTACCTTTGCTCCGTACATGAGAGCCTGCGAGAGCTTGTTCATCGCGATCTCGCCAGAAGGGACCACGACGATCGCGCGAAGTCCCGTTCGCGCGGCGTATGCGGCCATCGAGGCCGAGGTGTTGCCGGTCGACGCGCACATCACTACCTTGCTGCCCGCCTCCAGTGCTTTGGCCACCGCGACGACCATCCCGCGGTCCTTGAAAGAGCCGGTCGGGTTCAATCCCTCGTACTTGAAGTAGAGGTGCTTAAGCCCGAGCGCCCGGCCGATGTTGCGGCTCGGCACCAGGGGAGTCGATCCTTCGCTGAGATCGACCTCTGGAGTCGAAGGGCCGATGGGCAGGTGCTCGCGGTAGCGAGCGATGACTCCCAAGCTCCTCGTCTCTTAAAGGACGCGAATGAACGAAGACACAGCACGCACCGGCTCCAGGGCGGCCATGCCTGCACGGGCACGTTGAAGGCTGGCGTCCTTCGCCGGATGAGTCGTGACCACGAGCTCGACGGTCTGGTCGTGCGACCACGCGTCCTTCTGGATGAAGCTCGAGATGCTCACGCCCTCGTCGGCGAAGACGTGGCCGATCGCCGCCAGGACCCCGGTGTGGTCGTCGACAAGGATCCGGTAGTAGGCGCGCGTGACCACCTCACCCATCGGCACGACTCCGATCCGGTCGTCGAACGTGAACGAAGGACGGCTCTGGACCCCTCGCCGGATCGAGCGCGCGAGGTCGATGAGGTCACCCACGACCGCTGAGGCGGTGGGCCGGCCGCCCGCGCCCTGCCCGACCAGCAGCACCTGGCCGACCAGGTCGCCTTCGACAAAGACTGCGTTCTCCGCGCCCTCGACCCGGGCGAGCGGATGGTCGAGGGGAACCAGCGCTGGGTGCACACGCGCCTCGATCCGGCCCGGATGCCGCTGTGTGTGTGCGATGAGCTTGATCGCGTAACCCAGCTCGCGCGCGTAGCGAAAGTCCACGGGCTCGACGCCTTCGATACCCTCGCGATAGATCTCGTCGGGGCGCACCTTGATCTCATAGGCGATCGAACCGAGGATCGCGAGCTTGTAGGCGGCGTCGAAGCCGCCGACGTCGTCGGTCGGATCCGCCTCCGCATACCCTGCTGCCTGCGCCTCGGCCACCGCCTCGGCCAGCGACAGTCCGGCAGCCGCCATCCGGCCGAGGACGTAGTTAGTCGTGCCGTTGATGACGGCGGACACACGCTCGATCCGGTTCGCCTGCAGGTCGGTCCTAAAGGCGCTGATGAGTGGAATCCCGCCGCCTACCGCGGCTTCGAAGTAGACGTCGACGTTCCGTTCCGCCGCCAGGTCGAGCAGCTCGGGACCGTGCTTGGCCATCACGACCTTGTTGGCGGTGATGATGTGCTTGCCGGCTCGAATCGCACGCTCAAGGTAGGTGCGCATCGGTTCGTCACCCCCGGCGAGCTCGACCAGCACGTCGATGTCGGGATCGTCCAGCAGGTCCGCGGGCTCCGCGGTGATCAGCTCCGGCGCGATCTCGACTGAACGGGCTTTGTTGGGGTTCCGCACCAGCACGCGTCTGAGGCAGAGCTCGACGCCGGCACGCCGAGAGAGCTGCTGCTGCCAGGTCAGCATCCGCTCGGCGACCTGGGAGCCAACAGTGCCCAGCCCGATCAGGCCTACGTTCAGGGGGCGCGAAGCCGGGGGGGAAGCCACAGTGCCGCTATTCTCCCTGCCGTGACCCTGATCCTGCGCGAAGCCGACGTTCAACGGGTGATCGAGATCGATGACATCATCGCCGCGCTCACCGCTGCGATGAAGGAGCTTGGCGAGGGCGTCGCCCAAAATGAGCCGCGACGCAGGGTCTTCGCGCCTGGCGGACTGCTCAACGTGATGTTCGCGTCCTATCCAGGCGGGCACTGCACCGGGCTGAAGGCCTACACGGTCGCCGACGGACACATGCGGATGCTCGTCGTGCTCTTCGCCCTCGACGGCTCGCTCGAGGCCTTGATCGAAGCTGACTTCATGGGCGCGTACCGAACAGGTGCAGCGACCGCCATCGCAGTCAAGGCGCTCGCCCGGCCGGGCCCAGCCATTGTCGCGTTGATCGGCACCGGCTGGCAGGCCAATACCCAGGCGCTCGCGGTGTCACGGGTAATTGGGATCAAGGAGCTCAGAGTCTTCAGCCGCGACTTCGAAAGGCGTTCCGGCTTCGCCAAGGAGCAAACCGAGCAGCTGGGCGTCGAAACGATCGCCGCGGGCAGCGCCGAGCTGGCGGTGCGCGGCGCCGACATCGTCATCACTGTGACCTCGAGCAAGTCGCCCGTGATCGAAGCCGAATGGGTCGAGCCAAATGCCCTTGTCATCGCCGCAGGTTCGAACTGGCGGAACAAAGCGGAGATCCCGCCAGACCTGGTGGCCAGGGCCCAGACGGTCGTGGTCGACCAGCTCGCCGCGGCGCAGCTCGAGAGTGGCGACCTGATCGCGGCCCACGACGCTGGGAAGTTCGACTGGAGCCGTGCTGTCGAGCTCGGGGCGGTCCTGGCCGGCAAGTGGCAAAAGCAACCGGGGCCGGGCATCACCCTTTTCGAGTCACACGGGCTCGCGCTGTGGGACCTGGCGGCCGGCTCGGTCGTGCTAAAAGCCGCCCTGGAGCGCGGTTTGGGGGACGAAGTCCCGCTCTTCTAGAGGATTCCGCCTAGCGGTGGATGTGGACGTCAGCCGGGGGCGCAAGTGCGCCCAGCTGCAGCGCTGAACCGATCAGGTAGGCAGCGATGAGGATCACGACCAGGGCCGCGCTGGCGGTGGTATACACGACCCACGGGGACGGTCCAGTGCCGGCCATCCTGATCAGGATGTCCGTCCAGTCCGGACCCCGACGTGGGTTCCAGGACTCGACTTCGGCTCGGATCATCCGGGCGACGTCAACTTCAGAGGGCGTACCGAACCCTCCCGGTGTGGGTTTATCTTCCACGTAGGGCACCTTCACTACTCGAACGCCTGGTCTCCGATTCCTGGTCGCTCGCCATCGCTTTTCTCATGATTGCCACCGCTTTCGCAATTCGGGAGGCCACCGTCCCGGCGGGGACGCCGAGCACCGCAGCGATCTCCTCGCGCGTCATGTCGTCGTAGTAATGAAGGACGACGGCGGCACGCAGCTTCGGGCTCAGGGCCGCCATGGCCTTGCCGACAACGTCGCGGGCCTCCGCCCGATCGTAGTCTCGGCGGTCCGGGGCGACGTAGAGGCGGGCGGGCAAGAAACGGGCCAGCTTTTGCCGGCGGAGGTGGGAGATCGCGAGGTTGATCCCGATCCGGCGCAGCCAGGCGCCGGGTGGAGCGGTCGGGGTGTAGCGGTGACGGGCGCGGTACGCCCGTACAAACGTCTCCTGGGTGAGGTCCTCAGCCGCCGCGGCGTCGAGGACGACAGCTCGGATCGAGCGGTAGACCGAGAGATATTCCTGGTCGTACAGCTGTTTGAACTGGGTTGCCGGGTCGAGCTCCTTGCCCTCGGTCACGCCCTTAGTTTGAGGCCACCGGCCAACGCTGCGACATTGCGAGGCGAACCTGCCCAATCACGGTTTCCGGCTCCTGGAAGATGTCGGCGGCAGTGAATCGGAGAAGGCGGTAGCCGGCGTTTAGAATTTGGTTCTGGCGGCGGTTGTCGGCGACCAGACTGTCCCGATGGGTGGCGCCGTCGTACTCGAGCCCAAGTCGATGCTCGGGGTAATAGAGGTCGGGGCGGCCGAGGGGGCGGCCATGCTCATCGTCGAGGGAGACCTGAGCGCGTGGGCGCGGCAGACCGGCCGTCACAAGTAGGAGCCGTAACCGGGTTTCCATCGGCGACTCTGTGGTTGGCTCGGCCAGGTCGACGGCGCGTCGCAAATTGGCGATGCCTCGGGCGCCTCGGTTCGCCTCGATATAGGAGCGCAGTTTGGTGAGGCTGACCATTCGGTGATGGAGGGCCATGTCCAGCGCAATGACCGCGTCGAGCAGCGGCCTGTGGGAGCCGAGGTCCACGGCGGTTCGCAATCTGGAGCTGACGGTAAAGCCTCTCAATCGAACGACTTCGCCGTTCGCGAGCCTCGCCCTCCTAAGGCACACGCCCGCACGACTCGAGAAACGAACGTCCTGGACGATCATTTCCACCGGATCGACTGGAGGCAGGTCGAGCCCATGGAGCCAGCCGGCGGTCCGACCAGAGAAAACTGCGTTCGGGAGGCGGCGAGCGATGGCGGCAAGCTGGAGCCGCGGACTGGGCGTGAGACCCGCCCACCTGTAGACCCCACGCTCGACCCGTTGCCAGCTCCGGCCCTCTAATTGGCGCGAGCTCAAGCCGGCGCGCCTTGCCTCTTCGAGTGTGAATAGCCCGGACGTGAGCTCTGCAGGAATGATTGGCCGGCGACCCACACAAGAACATTCAGGGTCCGGCGGCGGCGCAGCAACGCTGCCTGTGAAGACCAGAGCCTGAGTCCGCGCGAAAACCACCGAATTCTGTGCGGTGATTGGTGGGAAACACGCGGAGAGTCGCTCCGGGCGCTTCAGCTGGTGGGCGACCCGGGACTCGAACCCGGATGGGTTACCCCACACGCCCCTCAAACGTGCGCGTCTACCAGTTCCGCCAGCCGCCCGGCTGCAGCCGCATGATTTTACGTCGCGCGATGGTACCCGCGGCAAGACTCGAACTCGCAACCTCCTGATCCGAAGTCAGGCGCTCTGTCCTTTGAGCTACGCGGGCGCTGCCCCATGGTAGGGCGGTCA
>Ga0209117_1000613_pt1 | contig 14009 bp, 10 predicted proteins | sample BlaSpr_A8_OM2_M2_FD_187978 | JGI IMG/M metagenome (GOLD analysis project Ga0209117, IMG submission 187978) | Forest soil microbial communities from Thunder Bay, Ontario, Canada - Black Spruce, Ontario site 2_A8_OM2_M2 (SPAdes) (version 2) | ecosystem: Environmental > Terrestrial > Soil > Boreal...
CCGCGGCGATTGCGACCACGCCACCGATCGTGATGGCCAAGGCGGCATACGCCCCTCCGGTCCAGCCTGCCACCAGGAACATCGCGCAAGTGGCCATCAGCGTCGCGATCGTCATGCCGCTCACCGGATTCGACGACGTGCCAATCAACCCGCAGATGCGGCAGGACACTGTCACGAACAAGAACCCGAACACCAGTACGAACAACGCGGCCACCAGATTCGAAAACAAACCCGTCTGCGCTCCGGGTATAGGCTTGAACGTCAGCAGCGCCCACATCATCGCCAGGATAACGACGGAACCGATCAGAACGAACTTCATTGGAAGATCTCGGTCGAGCCGGCTGGTTTGGGGCGCGACTCCATCGCGCTGCCCACGTACATCCTTAAGCCCGGAAGTGAGGGCGGCGACGATCGTCGGGATCGTTCGAATCAGCGTGATCAGACCGGAAGCAGCCACCGCTCCAGCGCCCATGGGACGAACGTAAGTGATCCAAAGCTGATCCGGGGTCATCTGGGGAATGGGAATCGTCGAAGGGTAAAGCGGCACCGTCGAGTACTGCCCGAAGAAGCGAATTGCCGGCATCAGCACGAGCCAGGAAAAAACACCGCCGGCAAAAAGCGTGCCCGAAATTCTAGGACCGATGATGTAGCCGACACCGAGATACTCGGACGTGATTGCTGTACGGATCGACGAGCCCGGATACCACTTCGGCTGGTATTCGGGCTGGTCGGTCCACATTTTCATGGCAGTCATTAACCAGGTATAGACCCCTCCGATACCGAGTCCCCAGAAAACCCGGCTGGCAAACGAGCCCCCACGATCCCCCGCTACGAGCACGTCGGCGCACGCCGTGCCCTCGGGAAAGAGCAGGTTCCCGTGTTCCTTGACGATGAGCTGGCGCCGCAGCGGGATCATAAACAGGACGCCGAGCCATCCGCCAATCAGAGCGAGGAAGAAAACTCGCCAGTACTCGGTGTTCAGCGAAAAGCCGAGAAAAATCAGCGCGGGCAACGTGAAGATCACTCCGGCCGCGACCGATTCTCCCGCCGAGCCGGTGGTTTGCACGATGTTGTTCTCGAGAATTGTGGATTTCCCGAACGCGCGAAGGATGGAGATTGACAGCACGGAGATCGGAATAGAGGCTGATACCGTGAGGCCGGCGCGCAGACCGACGTACACCGACACCGCGCCGAACAAGATACCGAAAATCGCGCCTAAAATCACCGCGCGCCAACTGAACTCCGTCTGGGTGCTTGACGCGTCCACATAGGGCCGGAATTCCGAGGGCGGCGCCGTCGAACTCCAGGGTTTGGTAGCCAAGAATCACCTCCACAATCGAATCACAAACGCCGCAACCGCAGGCGGTTCCGCGTTCGCCCGGCATTATGGCTTAAAAACGTTCAGGCAAGATTAGGATTTTGTGCGGAATTGCCAAGTTTCAAGATGTCTTCTCTCGTTGCTGTGTATCAGGGTTTCGAGTGCCCGCCGATCGCGGGCAAACCAACAGAATTCTCGACGCGTCGGGGAGGGCGTGCAGCACGGAGCGCAACTTGCCCGGCGCCAGGCGCTTTGCGGCCTGAGCGATCTGTAAAACATTCTCTCCATTTAGATCGAGCCGATAGAGATCCGCGCGCTGGCCATAGGAATAGTTCTGATATGTGGGTTTTTCGGTTGCGGCGATTTCAAGCAGGCGTTCCCAGAAACTTTGTCCCCGAAACATCCGGCGTTTCAGACCGGCGGTGCGATTTAATTCCAGTAATTGCTTGGGGTGCGCGCCGACAGTTTCAAATACGGCCAACGTGCATTTGCCGGCGTCAAATGGGCGCGAAGGATCGGCGTCCGGAAATGGCATCAGGGATGCGGACAACTCCGCTTCGTCCGCGTCAAATCCCGACCACGAGTAGCGATAAAAATGATAGACGATTGTCCCTGAGTGAAGAATTTGCCGGACGCGCGCGGCATTTTTCCCTGTCACGCTCAAAATCATGTCGAGGAGTTCGTCCAGACGAAACGTCTGCCGCACAACCGGCCGTACGGTCACATATCCGGCCTCTTCTTCGGTATAACGGACAAGAATCGATTCGGGCAGAGTCACGACGCGAGAATACGCGGAGAGAGACTCAAAAGTCGATACGAGAACGAAAAGAGTAGCTGAAAAACATGTTTGGCCGGAATATTCGAGGAGTGATCCTCAACTCTTAACTGTCAACTTTAGACTTTCTCTTTAACCCGTCTTCGAGAGTCGTTCCCTTACGCGGTCCGACAATACTTTGCCGTCCACCGCTTTCCCTTCCAGGCGCGCCTTGGCCGCCTTGATCACCGCGCCCATCGCCTTCGGCGAATTCGCACCCGTTTCCGCAATCGCGGCTTCAATCGCCGCGCTCAAATCGGAATCGGAAGGCGCCGCCGGCAAATAGTTTTCGAGAATCGCGATCTCTTTCGTCTCTTTGTCCACGAGGTCCTGCCGGCCGCCGCGCGCGAACTGCTCCACCGATTCGCGGCGCTGCTTCACCAGGGTCTGCAACACCTGCAGCGACTCCGCATCTTCCAGCGGACGAACCTTCTCGATTTCCTTGTACTTGAGCGCGGATTTGACCATTCGCAGCACGCTCAGGCGCAATTCGTCCTTCGACATCATCGCCTCGGTCAAGTCTTTCTGAATGCGCTCGATCATTGCCATCTCGTTTTGCACGAACGATAGTTCGTGTTCCTCTCTGCCGTTGCAGATTGCTTGCGAAAAAACCAAGGATTTCTCTTTATCGTGCATCAATATAACACAGCGCCTGGTCTCATCCCCTCACGACGCCCACCGCGGGCCACCGAGCAGCGTCCCGAACTCTAGGTGGAGACATCGAGCTATGTTATTCTGATTCTTCCACTCGGGAAGTTTTAGTCGCGCCCGGGTGCCTAACTGTCGGGGCGTAGCGCAGCCTGGCTAGCGCGCCTGGTTCGGGACCAGGAGGCCGGTGGTTCAAATCCACTCGCCCCGACCAACTTAATCCCGTTTACACAACACCTTACGCAACTTTGCTTTCTGAAGCATCAGCCGAAAACTTGGGACCGTTGGGACCATCTAAGCAATTTTCTTTCCGAACTCCGCTCAAAAGTCCGACATCGTTCGCCACTTGCTGGCGGTACTCGTCTTGGAAATGAGTGTAGCGGGACGTTGTTCGCAAACTGGAATGTTGTGCTCCGCAAAAAATCCGTGCGGGGGTATTCTTCACGAGAGATCTTGCTGATGAGTAAGGGTTTGCCCTTCCTAGTGCGCTTATGGCATCCTGCGGCGCTATGCGAATCGTTCCTGCCCTATTGCCCGTAGTTTCGTTGCTTTTTTCTATTGTCCGGGATTCCATCCGATTCATCCTGTTGTGGACGCGTTCGAGCGTTTCCTTGAGAGCCGAGAACTTATTTCTTCGAAAACAGCTTGCCCTGTACCTGGAACGCAAGACCAAGCCTCGGCGAGCCAACGACGCCACTCGGCTCACTCTGGCACTGCTGTCCGACCTGTGTACCTGGAAACAAGCCCTCGTCATCGTCAAGCCAGAGACCTTGATCAGTTGGCACCGGAAAGGTTTTCAGCTGTTCTGGGGTTGGAAGTCAAAGCGACGAGCTAGGCCACGTATTCCGAGTAACCTTCGAAATCTCATCGCGGAAATGGCTCGGAGCAATCCGACTTGGGGTGAAGAGCGCATAGCCGCCGAACTGCTTGTGAAACTCGGCATTCGAGTTTCTCCTCGGACAGTCCGACGCTACATGCCGGAAGACCGGGGATCTGGGAGCGGCCCCACGTCTCAGCGTTGGATGACCTTTGTTCGGAACCACGCTCAGGCCATTCTCGCTTGCGATTTCTTCGTAGTCGTCACCGCCAAGTTTCAATTGCTCAATGTCTTCGTGATTATGGAATTAGGTTCTCGCCGGATCGCGCACTTCAATGTCACCGCGCATCCCACGGCAAGCTGGACACTTCAACAATTCCGGGAGGTGAACACCGGCGAACTGACGCAACACTTCCTCATTCACGATCGCGACAGCATTTATTCGTCCGATTTCGATTCTGCCTTGCAGGCAATGGATTTGAGGATTTTGAAAACGCCATTCAGGGCTCCCCAGGCGAACGCTTTCTGTGAGCGATTGATTGGAACAGTGCGCCGCGAATGTCTGGACTTCCTGATCCCGCTAAACGAAAGGCACCTGCGGGGCATTCTCAAAGAGTGGATGACGCACTATAACCATGGTCGACCACATTCCAGCCTCGGGCCGGGCCTCCCTGACCCGGTGTTTGGCCGTCAGCGGGTCGAAGTACACGGACACGACATCCCAATCAATTATCACGTCGTGGCGAAGCCAATCCTGGGTGGATTGCATCACGAGTACATGTTGAAGAGGCGGCCCGCTTGACTTCCCCTCGAAACAACAGAGCTGGAAATATCCCCTGGAATGGTGTGTTGATTTCAGTACAACCACGAATCCGATTGACTCGCTTTTTCGATCAGCGCAGCCACACGTATCTGGGTTACGCGCTCAGGGTGCGCGGTATTATTGGATTTGAGGCCCGAGAATTTCTCGTCGGCGTGGGGGAAGGCGCTCACGCCAAACACCAGTTCAGTAGGGGCGACACCGTCTGCGGCGATGCGCTGCCGGTTGCCGATCCACGTCTTGAGTTCCAGAGCCACTTGGATCACCGATCTTATTGGGAAAATCTTATCTACACAAACCATTGCGCCGTTCAGGCTCATATCGAGCGTGCGACCTAGGGATTGCTCCTGGCCCACCTGTAAGGAAACCCTACAAGTAACCTTCACCCGTTGAAACTGTCTTGCCTCCCGTTGAATCAAGCCCTCGCTTACTCGGAGTAGACTCAACAAGCGATGCCGGTCGATAGGCTTAAAGAGCACAAAAGTTGCGCCAGCGTCGAATAGCTTTGTGAGTAGGTGGCGGTCACTTTCTCCAGTAATCATTGCGATTGGAGTTGTCCGATTGAGGGCCGATGCGCGAATCTGTCGAGCTAAGGTAATACCATCCGGTTCGGGCATCCTGACATCCAAAAAAACGGCATCGAACTTTTCTTGCTGAATGAGAATTAAAGCTTGCTGTGAATCCGTAGTTGTCCGAGATCTGATTTCGGACGTCTCTAAAACGTCTTGGATTAGTTCGCAGATGAGCGGGTCATCGTCCACGACTAAAATCCCGTTTGCAAGATGGGCTTCCTTATGAATTTCACCGCTGGAATTGAGCGATTTCATTTCTTATCCTGTAGCTCTGCCCGTGGTGGGCACGGCGAGTCATTGTTGCAGTTGCTTAGTCAACACCTTGAAATCAACGGGCTTGGGAACGTAGGCATTGCAACCGGCCTGAAAGATGCGTTCCTGTTCCGTTACCATCGCGTGTGCTGTGACGGCGATCACTGGTATATGGCACAGGTTGGGTTGCTTGCGAATCCACGACGCAAGAGATAAGCCGTCCTGATCTCCGAGTTGAACATCAAGCAACACCGCGTCGGGCGGCATCTCCTGGATTGCGGCAAAAGCTTGATCCAAATTGGCCGCGGATGCCACTTGGTAGTTTTCTGATTCCAGCCAGTCGCAAAGCAGTTCACGGCTGAGATCATTATCTTCAACTACCAGGATACGGTGCATCATTACTGCACCACTGGTGCAATCTTGAGCACCCGCTGCAATTGCTGGGTCAGTTCCTCTTGCCATGACTGTTGTTTAAGAAACAGTGATTCCGCATGTTTCCTGAGGTATTGTTCTTCTTCTCCGGTTAAATCCTTATTCGTCAGTACAAAGACAGGAAGATCAGCTGTACGGGGCTTCGAACGCCATTCGGCGAGCAACTCGAAGCCACTCACCTTGGGAAGCATCAAATCCAGAATGACTAATTCTGGTACAGCTATGGCCATTTGAGCCCGGGCTTGCTCGCCGTCCTCGGCAGTCGTCACAGAGTATCCCTGAGCCGTGAGCAATTCGGCGATGATCTCACGGGTTGGAGTGTCGTCCTCAACTACCAAGATGGGTCGATGTGACGTTGCGCCCTGCTTTAACCCCAGACACCGCCGAACTGCAGCCAACAAAGATGCCTTGTCGACAGGCTTGACGAGATATTCGTCTGCACCGAAAGTTGTTCCGATTGCGGGCTGGTCAACAATCGAAATCACAATGATGGGGATGTTTGTAGTTTGCGGATCGCGCTTTAGCTTGAGCAGCACTTCCCAGCCGCTGGAAGGTTTCATCAGCAAGTCCAGAGTAATGACGTCGGGTTTCAGTTCCGCGACCGTTTTTACGAAATCTTGAGAGCAGTCGCACAGGATGGTTTCGTACCCCGCCGAGGCGAGGTTTGCCTGGATGAGCAAGGCCGCATCGCGATCGTCCTCAATCACCAAAATTTTTGGGGCCTCGCCGACTATGTTTCGCACTTTAGCTTCTTGTGGCTTTGAGTGTCGAAGTGGCGCTCCGACAGGTAGCAAAAAGTAAAAGCAGCTTCCCTGACCGGGTTGGCTTTCCAGCCCCAATGTGCCGCCATGCAATTCCGCGAGTCGCTGCGTGATTGCCAAACCCAGCCCAGTGCCTTCAATCGCCGTGCCGGATTGCCGCAGGCGATAAAATGCTTGGAAAATACGGCTTTGTTCGTCTGGCGGAATTCCAGGCCCGGTGTCTCGGACCTCTACTCGAACCTGCCCATTCGTCTCATATGCTGCTAACTCGATGCGCCCACTTACGGGAGTGAACTTTATTGCGTTCCCTGCCAGGTTCGTCAGCATCTGCGTCAGGCGCGTGACATCGGCCCGAACAGTCAGACGTGCTTCAGAGTTTTGCACTAGCGTCTGGGATTTTTTTTCTGCGAGAGGCTTCAGCGTTGTTAGGACATCTGAAAACGCTGATTCGATCGACACCTCTTGAATCGCCAGGTCCATGCGGCCGGCCTCGATTTTGGAGAGGTCGAGGATATCGCTAATAAGTTTCAATAAATGCTGGCCACCCGTGTGGATGTTGTTGACGTACCGTTTCTGACGATCGTTTAGGGAGCCATAGCGTTCGTCCGCCAATAGATCCGAAAAACCCAGGACTGCATTGAGCGGCGTGCGCAACTCGTGACTCATCGTCGAAAGGAACTGATCCTTGAACTTACTGGCTCGCTCAACTTCCTCCTTTGCACGGAGAATGGAATGAGAAAATACCTCAAGCTCGCTCTTGGCGCTCTCCAGCTCCGCAGTTCGTTCTTGGACACGCTGCTCCAGTCCATCATGAGCTTTTCGCAAAGCTCCCTCACTCTGTTGTATTTGCGTCAACATCTCATTGAAGGCGTTGATTAAGATGGTCAGTTCACCGCCGCTACGAGTCGGTGTTGCACGTAGCGAATAGTTCTTGTCACGGGAAACGATCTTTGCAAGGTCCGCCAAATGTACGATGGGTTCGGCAACAGCTCGACGAAATATTGATGAGACTAGTAGCGCCGCTATGAGAGATACCAACAGGACAATACCGGCGATGCCAGCGTATTGCTTGAGGCGCTGATTTAGTTCTTCTAGATCAGACCGGATGTAGACGATCCCAGTCGGCTTTCCTTGAAATATAATCCAGCGTACCAGAACCATTTCCTTGTTGCTGAACAAGTGGATTTCCGTCTGACCTGCAGGAATGGAAGGCAGCGTTGGTATCTGGCCGCCACTATCACGCGAGTATGATGCGAAAGGCCGAGCCTCAGGCGTATAGATTACGGCGGACAGGATATCTGGGGAAGCCTTCAGCGCTGATAGGGTATTCTCGGCAGACTGGGAGTCATTGAAGACAAGCGCCGAGACGGCGTTGGAACCTATGATCTGAGCTTGCGTTGAAACATTTCGCACCATGGTCTTCTGGAACGTGACCATGTCGTAAGCAACAAACGCCGTACACGCCATGATGAGCGCGGCACCGCTGACCAGCATGTTCATTAATGTGAGTCTGCGAGAGATGGAGTGGTTTTTGGCTTGGACCATCGATATCAGTCTCCAGGTTGCGCGTTTTTTCTGACTGTGGCAGCCACTTTGAGCAGTTCGGCGCTCACAATCAATTTGGCGGCTTCAGCGCTTGCCAAGTTGATTTCGAAACGAACCTTGCCCCCATCCAAAACAAACTGGATCATGCCGCCTTGCCGCGAGAAGTCGGGCATATCGCTGACCGTAAGGACGCCCGTCTTCTCCAACGCGGCTAGGATCTGTTTCAAATGATTTTCCTCAGCAGAACTGATGAATAGGATGCGGCAATCTCCCGCGTCTTGTGCCCGTGAGATCCGTCGGACCACCACAGGTTTGCCATCTAAGGTTTCACCTACAAGAGTCGAATCGAGAGTCGGACCAAAAGGATCCTGGCCGAGCACACAAATAGGAAATGAACTCTCTTGGGCTGCCGCGACTGGCCATCGAACGAATCTGCCAAAATTGTAGAGGTAGGTGGCTTTGACTTTATACTCAGTAGGTTTTGGCTGTTGAGCATGCATCCCAGCGGTCCCCAGAAAAACCCACACCACAACAACAATTAGGCGATACCACAAACGTGGAACTCGCCCGCGAACATGGGGTAGGGGAACGCATAACAAAGAATCGAAGGCAGTGAACTGTTTCATAGTTCTACTTTGTTACCTTCTCCAGGTTATTTTTGTGTAGACACTTCTATTGACTCCAACAAGCCCCCCTGGGTCGCCTCCGTATTCTGCGTGGTGGGATTGGAAAAGATTTTGCCCGGCGATCGATATTTCAACACCCTCGCCGATATGCCATCCGAAACGCAGGTCTGCGGTCGAATAACTACTGACCGATTGCGCCGGCAAGGCGCTCACGTAGCGATACGTCAAATCCAGTTCCAAGTTCTTGGGCAACTGTAGAAAAGACTGAATCACGACCTGGTGGCGGGGGCTTGAATGCTCCGTAGAACTAACAGTTGAAGGGTCCAGACTCCCCGCTGACCTTCTCAAGTCCATATTGAGATACGAATATGAGCTTTGTAGACGCCACGAACGAATCGGCGTCCAGTCGGTTGCGATCTCTACTCCTGATGTATCTCCCAAAAGACCGTTACGGAAAAAGAATGGTATGAGCATGTGTGTCGGTGGCGGCGTGGTTTCGGAAAAAGGCGTGCCGGGCTCAATGCTTAGAAGCTTGTCATAGTGATTATAGAATGCAGCAATATCCAGATACAGATACGGTCGTACAAGACCTCGGTAGCCGGTTTCGTAGCTGACCAACCGTTCCGAGTCGACTTTTCGGTCTGTGACGAGCCGGAAAAATACTGGCGGAGTGGACGTGAATAATCCAGTGAGCTGGAGATCCTCCTCAACGCGAGACGGGGTGCGAACAGCTCGCGTGACGCCTGCCCACACAGAATGCTGTTGCCACGGTGTCCAAAGCAGTCTTGCACTTGGCTGGATGTCGAAACCTGAGTAATTGTTGTACAGGAATTTGGATCCGATCGTCAATGAGAGCCGATCCTGCACGATTGAAATTTCATCCTGGATGAATGCACTGTACAGCTTGTCCGTGAAATGGTTCGGCGTAATGACCACGGTGGGAACAACCTGGGTTGCATCGCCCACACTGAATCTTGCTCCCAGCCCCCAGATGAAATCCTGCCCTCGTGGCAATTGGAAATGATGGAGCAGATCAACGTCAAATGTATTGCGAGCTTCAGCTAAGTTGACATCTTCCCGGTTCGTTCGGTCGTAATAAGCCTGCACTTGAATATCGGATCCGGTCGACAGGTCGCGCTTCCAACGACCTAGTAAGTTGCCTCCCGCAAGTTTGGCGGTCTGCTCTACGATGGTGACAGAGGGAGGAGAATAGCTGGTCATCGCCACCCTTTGTCCGGCAATACCTTCATAAAGATCGCCTTGAATCGTCAAGGTGTCGCGCTCGTGTGGGTTCCAATCCGTCCGGAAACCGCCCTGACCGATTCGCCAGTCGTCGAATTCCCGGCCGTCTGGATGAAATTCGGAGCCGCGAGTGAACCCTTTACCGTAGATTCGGTAGTTGAAATTCTTGTCTTTATTCCCGGACCCGACTCGGAAGTTAACAAAGCCTTGATCTACGTTTCCGCCGCCAGCCGAAACGAGCATTCCACGGGTATCTTTGGAATTCTTAGTGACAATGTTGATTACCCCGTTTACGGCGTTCGCTCCCCAGATGGTCCCTCCAGGGCCGCGAATGACTTCAATCCGTTCAACATCTTCAAGCAAGGTGTCCTGGACCTCCCAATAAACACCAGCGAACAGCGGCGTGTAGACAGATCGTCCGTCAATGAGTACGAGCACCGATCGCGACAGACGGCCCGTGAACCCCCGCACGCCCAGGGACCACTTATTGGAATCGATGCGCGCAACTTCAACGCCAGGTACCAGGCGCAGAGCCTCCGGGATACTTGTTGCGCCGGACCTCCGAATATCCTCTGAGGTAAGAACGTAGATCGCCGCCGGGGTTCGAGCAATTGTTACCGGTTCTTTGGACGATATCGTGACCTCAACGTTCGCAAGTTGTTCCAGGCTGAGTTGTTTCAAATCATCGTCATTGGCCGGCGTGACAGAGGCCCAGTTCTTCTGCACTGGTGCGACGAGCGACAGCGCAAAGGCTAGAAAGTTTGCGGCCATTAAACGCGTGCGGGAGTTTCGTTGCGGGAACTTGCGATGTAAATTCATGATCATCAAGCGCGGTGCACCCTTTCCAAGTTGTCGTCTGTCAATGTGCTGACGCCCAGCACAAGTCCTTCCAGAAGATCGACAAGCTCCGCGTTCCACCAACCCTTTTTCACTTCTGAATGAATAATTGCAAACGCTTCTTTGGGTGTGAGAGCTTTACGATAGGGCCTGGCCGTAGTTAAGGCGTCATAGATATCCACGGTCTGCATGATCTGAGCTGTCAGAGGTATTCCCTCACCCTTGAGACCGTCAGGGTATCCCGACCCGTCGAGTTTTTCGTGGTGATGGCGAATAACCGGCAGCACATTACGGAAAGTTTTCAGCGGCGCGCAAATGCGCTCTCCTACTACTGGATGCTGCTTCATGACATTCCACTCGTCCTGAGTTAGCGGCCCGGGCTTGAGCAAAATTTGGTCAGGTACAGCCACCTTTCCAATATCATGAACGATACCCGCCCGGCGCAATACGACTTGAAGGTCTTCCGGGAGGCCTCGCCGCTCAGCGAGAGCCACCGAGTATTTGGATAGCCGCTCGCAGTGCCCTTCCGTATAGGGGTCCTTCGCCTCGATGCTTAGCGCGAGGCTGAATAGCACGGTCTCAGCGTTATCTAGCTCATCGGTGAATCGTTTCAATCGCAAAAGAGAATGCACGCGAGCCAACAGTTCGTGCTTATTTACGGGTTTGCAGAGAAAATCATCAGCCCCGCACATGATTCCGGTAATACGGTCGGAGTCAGTGTTCAAACTCGTGAGCAGTACTACAGGGATCAAGCGCGTTCCCGGCTTAGACTTCATCGCTTGACAAACTTCGAATCCGGTCGGACGCGGCATCACTACGTCTAGCAACGCGACATCAATAGGTTCGTTATCCACCCGAGCTAGTGCTTCCTGGCCGTCCGCCGCGCACACGACCCAGTAACCCTCTGCGCTGAGCAGCGCGAAAAGCAGCTCACGGTTAGCTTCGTTGTCGTCGGCTACAAGAATTATTCCCTTCTGTTTTTCGGGAACAGACATGTCGCCTCCTTAATGATTATCTTGACAGCACGCGAGGCTTTACGAGCCTCAACTCTTGTTGGCAGATAGGAGAGAATCCTATTGATGACCCCAGCAGCGAACAATCCTCACGTAAGGACTTATCAAAAGTATCTCAAACCCAGGAGGGTCTTCTGTTATTTACTTATGGTACTCAACGAAAAGGTAAACAGGGCAGGCAGAATCCCAACCGGAACACTCGGAATGCGGAGAAACAAAGCGAGCAAACGTTAGTCCAATTTACAGGTGAAGTTTCGATGGGGATTCCGGCTAACGCCGATTAAAGTATTGAGAATGATGGCAGCCCCCGTGGGTGAATCTTGGAACCAAATTTGGCTAGAGATACAAGCATTTGCTGGACTCATGAGAGAGACCCGAGAGGTAACGAGGACATCCGGCGAGGCGATTCGAAGAATTTCAAGAGAATAACCCCCGCGGGATATTTTCGAACCGGATCGCGGCGAGAAGAGAACTCGCTTAGCGACTTTCCTCCAACTTAATCACGAGAGCTCAGCTGAACAAGGTGGGCGGATTTGTCGCGATAGGCAAATTTGAACTTCTTGTAATCTTTCTCGCCATCAAAAGATCTGAACTGCCTGCACTCCGTCGATCACTCCCAACTAACCCGCAAGTCTTGCAAGAAATCAGATATGCCAACCTCGCTGTATCGTATGCCATCGTGGGTCACAGTTCTTACGCTCGGCGTGTTGTGGCCTTTCGACTGGCTAAATGGGATTTGACGACTCCAACTTACCGATAGGGATTGCTTTGCGCGGGTGAATCCTACATAAAGTAATCGCCTCTGCTCATCGATGTGCTGGCTATCCGTTATATGTTCCGACCAACGCTCCCCTGGCATGTTTCCTGCACTACATCCCAAAATAAAGACGTGGTCTGCATCTAATCCTTTCGAGCCAATAAGGGTCATCACTCGGATCGTGTGCTCATCTTCAGGTAACGTCCGGATGTAATCGACAAACTTATCGTAAAGAGATTTTATCGTGTCACCCTCTTCCTTAAGCATTACGATCATTTGCCTCACCTCAGCAACATCGGCCACGTCCTCGGGGAATAACAAATTCAGAGCTGACTCTAGGGAAGAATTTCCCTGGGACTCAATGAACTCCTTTATGTGTGCTACCGTGGAGCACACGCTTCGAATACGTTTGCTGGCTTTTGGGAAATCCTCAGGTGAGGCTCTCTCCAGGGCGGCTTTAAGGGTCCCGTATTTGTCTTTAATCTTCTTCATTTCCACAGCGAAATGATTGTTATCGCCGCAACCCAGATAAGCTCTCCAGTGAACACTACTGTTTGGCTTCGCTAATAAACTGAATAGAAGAATTCTCTCCCTCTCTGCGTCGCTGAAGTCGTGTTTGGCACTGAAGCAAAACTTGGTTGATTCAGAAATGCCAATCCGTTGCTTTGCGGACTCCGCATAGATAACAAACTCCGTGCCCAACTTGCGCCTTGGCACCAAAACAATGATTTCCCTTCGTGGTGTCTCGTGCTTTAGCTTTTCAGCGATAGATTGCAGCACATAATCAAACTCCTCCGTCTGATATTCCTTTCTGACAAATTTCATGCCACCCTCAACGGCGCTCGCGGGAGTCGACAACAATTGGGTTCGTTTCGGGTCCGCCTGCAGCAGCAGTTGATTAGCTTTCTCGACTATTGTTCTTGGACAACGCCAGGTCACCAGCGAATAGTGTGGCTCGACTCCTTTTGTCGCTGCGAAATCGAGAATGCCAGCTGGATGGGTGTATTTGAAGCTATAGATCGATTGGTCGGGGTCCCCAACTACGAGCAATAACTGTGACACTCTCGCGAGTTGGCTAATGAATTCTTGCTCCAACTGGTTGAGATCTTGAAATTCATCGACGAAGATGAACTGTGGTTCGGCTAGGGCTTTAGCATCTGGCAATTGCTTAGCGAGATCTACCGCATGATAGACAATTTCCTCCATCATGGCCGCTTCGTATTCCACAAGCCAATTTACGACCGACGTCTTGAAGGATCGTTGTTCATCGTTCCGGAATTCACTCCATGTCCTCGCAGAAAACGGCCTCACGCTCCTCGAACTGGCACCCCTTCTTGGTCATTCCGCGTTTCGGGCCAAGTGCCTTGAGCACCTCTCGAATCCCGAGATCAAACAATACTTAGCATTGCGCTATGACCAAGCAAGCGAGCCGATGCGTTCAAGCATGCGGGAACCGATCCTCAACAAGACATCCGCATTTACCGCTGACCCTCATTTCCGGCACATTGTGGGCCAGGAGCACTCCACGTTTTCAGTACTCGACGCCATCGACCGG
>Ga0209117_1000614_pt1 | contig 14000 bp, 8 predicted proteins | sample BlaSpr_A8_OM2_M2_FD_187978 | JGI IMG/M metagenome (GOLD analysis project Ga0209117, IMG submission 187978) | Forest soil microbial communities from Thunder Bay, Ontario, Canada - Black Spruce, Ontario site 2_A8_OM2_M2 (SPAdes) (version 2) | ecosystem: Environmental > Terrestrial > Soil > Boreal...
CCCAGCCGATAAAACATTCTGAAGATCCCGGATGATCAACTCGTTCCTGTGTTGGTTGCCAACAAGTGCGGCGTACAGATCTTGAAGACCTTGTGTTCGAGGAGCGACGCCTGTGCTGCTTTCTTCGCCGTGAGGTGGAACCGTATGGGGCCACATTGCATGTAAATGATCGGGTGGTGCCCGTCTTTTCGAATCGGCGTTGCCGTCAAACCCAAGACATACTTTGCTTTGACTTGACGAAGGACTCGTTCAAAAGTCACGGCGGACAAATGATGGCACTCGTCCACGATGACGTGGCCGTAGTCGGCGACGAAATCTTCGACATCTCCTTTGCGCTGCAAACTCTGGATCACGGCAACATCAATCACGCCGGTTGGCTTGATCTTTCCTCCTCCAAAGGTCCATTGCCATCTACAGTCCGCGTGGTCGTGAGCAATCTTGTCTACATCGAAAAGAAAGATCTGCCGTCTGCCATGCTGGATCGCTTGATTCGCATCGCTGCCTTTCAGAATCCTGAATTCTACCGAGCCCAAGCCATGCGACTCTCGACCTATGGGAAGCCTCGCGTCATATCCTGCAGTGAGGACTTCCTCGAGCACATTGGGCTTCCGAGAGCGTGTGTCGATGAGGTGCTTGCCGTATTCAAATTCCACGGGGTGAACGTGGAGCTGCAGGATGAAAGAACTATGGGTCGAGAAATTAGAGCCTCTTTCAACGCAGAACTGCGCCCTGAACAAAAGGAAGCCATCAATCAAGTGCTCCTTTATGACCAAGGCATACTCAGCGCTCCGACAGCATTTGGAAAGACGGTCGTTAGTGCACACCTGATCGCCAGGAGAGCGGTCAACGCATTGATCCTGGTGCACCGGCGCCAGCTAATGGACCAGTGGCGTGAGCGATTGGCAGCCTTCCTGGATATGCCAATTGGGAGCATCGGTCAATTCGTCCGTCTTTCCGCTTTTGAGATGGGCTCCACAGCCAGGGAACCTCGTCCCTTCCTTCTTCGGGAAAGCTAAGATGCACTCCAATCGTGTTTCCACCGGGCGCTATTTCCTGAATCATGCGAGCCAGCATATCCGTCGGGAGTCTTTGAACCGACTGTAAGAATTTCCATTGGTCGGCAAGAGTTCATCCAGGAATACGCTGTTGCTTTGCTCCCGCGGACGTTTCTGCAATGGCAGAGCGATCAAATTCCCAAAGCCACCCTTAGGCATGGTGTCTTGGCTAGGGAAGAGACGATCATATGAATCCAGTCCGATCTCATGGCGGTTTTCCATCGTCCGGGTCAACAAGGCACAACCAAGCTGTCTGGCATTGGCAGCGAGCACCGGGCGGTCGAAGAAGAGCCAGATGTGTGCTCCGTTTCCCGACCGCGAGCGCTCGACGGTTGCTGGAACTTGAAATCGCTGGCATGTCGAAGCAAAAGCCGCGGCGTCTGCCATCCACGACGTCTTGTCGAAATCCACAGCGAGAAACCAACAGGTTTCGTCGGGAAGAAGAGGGTAAATGCCGACGGTCTGTTTCCCAGTGAGGTGATTGCGGATTGCGCTATCGGTGAGCGGTTGAAGCATCCGCGTCTTCCGTGCAATCTTCTTTCGTTCTTCCGGTCTTGCCGCGTGAATCGCGTGCCAGTCCATTACTCCAGCGGGTGAATAGCCAGACTTGCCACCCTTTCCTTCCCAGCGTACGGCGAAAACGTCTTCACGGCCGCGAAACAGGCTTCGAAAAAGAGCAATCTTCCTTTCAGGTGCAGAAGGCACGGCGATGTTGTTGTCGGATACGTTTACAACAGGAATTGCAGGTGGGCTTGGTGCCTTTGATACCGAATCCTGAATTCCGAGCATTGCTCGGAGACGGGTATTTTCTGCGCGGAGCCGGCCGCATTCCTCTTGTGCTGATTTCAGGCGTTCTGCAATAGCGTTCTGGTCCGTCATATCTGCGCGTGGATCGTCCATAAGTTATTACGAGCGGCCAGTACATCACCACACATGCTGCAAATCGTCTTCCAACCTTTTCCATAGCAACTTCCAACCACAGTGACATGAGTGCGAACGATTCTGAAGTGTGAGTTCTTCATGGCCAAATATTCTGCGGCTAAATCAAATCAATGCTGCGAGTCTATTTATCCCCACATGCAAGAGATCGGCGCAGCGAACATGTTGTCGCCGAATGGGACGGTGTTCTCAGAATCGTAGAGAACCAAGCCGAGCTTGAAATTGTGCCTAGAGGCTTCCGATAATTTACGCAGTCCGCGGAAGTCGCCCGCGTTAACTGTCGCTGCAGCCTTGATCTCAAGGCCCACGATGGACCCGCTCTCACTCTCCACAACGATGTCCACCTCATCCTGATCCTTGTCTCGGTAGTAGTGGAGTGTGCAGGTTTCATCAAGCCAGAACGCCTGCTTCATGATTTCGGAGAAGAGGAACGTCTCAAGAAGTGAGCCAAGGATTGAACGGTCCTTTGCGACGCGCTCATCGGTCGCCCCTACGCTGACCGCGAGCAGGCCTGAGTCGATGAAGTGAAGCTTGGACGTTTTCACCAGTCGTTTGAGCTGATTCCGAAACCAGGGCTCGACGCGATGTACGAGGAACAGTTGCTCGAGGATGGCAACATACTTTCTGGTGGTCTTATCATCGAGGCCGATCTGACCGCCGAGCTGCGAGAAGTTGGTCAATTGGCCGGAGTGGTGAGCAAGAACTTGGAGCAGGCGCGGCATCTGGTCGAGTTTGTCCAGGTCAGCGATGTCTCGGATATCCCGTTCTACAATTGCTTTGACGTAGTCGCGTGCCCAGGCCCGGCGGCGCTTTTGATCTTTCCTCAGGAGCATCTCGGGGTAACCTCCAACCAGCACTGCACGTACAAGATCATCGCCGATGATGATCTCAAATGGCTTGATGATCTTACCCGCCAACGCATTTCCCAGGAACGTAGGGGGCTTGCCAAGGATTTCGGAACGGCCGAGTGGAAGAAGAGTGATGATTTCCATTCGCCCCGCAAGGCTTTCAGACACTTGGGGCAGAGCCAGCACGTTGGCTGAGCCGGTTAGTAGGAAACGTCCCGGACGACGGTCGGCGTCGACGGACTTCTTGATGGCGCGCAGAAGTTCTGGAGCTCGTTGAACTTCATCCACAATGGCCATGTCCAAGCCGCGCACGAACCCGCTCGGGTCATTGCGGACGGCCTCCAGTACCGTGTCGTCGTCCAGGGTAATGTAGGTCCGATTCCTGCTGGCGAACTCTCGGACCAACGTAGTTTTGCCGCATTGACGCGGACCATTGACCATTACGACGGGCGTGTCCTTGAGTGCGGTTGTCACACGGTCTGTCGCGAATCTTGGAAATAGTTTTGCAGTCGGAGCAGTCAAGGGGAATCGATCCTTCGTCTGTTTCGGAGTATACGGTCGTCCAATTCGGAATACAAGCCCGTCCAGTTCGGAATCTGATCACGAGGGAACCGGCTTAACCCAGAGACTTTAAGCGCAACGTGCAACCAACGGGTTTCCATATCTGACACGCTTTAAGCCTTCTTGTTCGTTTTCCTACGATCCGATTCGGAGCATTTCTAGGACGCTGGTGTACCAAGTGCACTCTGGCTTGCGGATCAGGTCAAACAGCATGATCTTATGCTTCAGAATCAGCCGATTTTGGGTGCGGGATTGGGTGCAGTTAGAGAGGTCAGTATGGCTTTGAATGTCGTGTAAGCGACAACCCGCAATTAACAAACACCGGATGAGTCAATTGGCGGGGTCCAACTTTGGGTCCAACTTGCCCGTTCTTTGGCGGCCAATTTCGGGGTTAAACGGTGCCGAATCAACGGTCAATGTGAAAGTTAACAGCCGAATGCTCTACCGTTGAGCTACCGGGGAACGGGCAAGTAGACTTTTAATTTACAACAACTTGCGGATGCGTGCCACTCTACTCTCCATTATGGATCATAACTGCGTGGCTCGTCTTGATGGCGGCAATCATCTGTTTCCGGGAAAGCTCCAGCAACGCCGGCATGATCGACGCGATATCAGTAGAAATCGTGCGACGTAGTTTCCGCTTGGGTAATGGAGAGAGCTCGGACAGATTCTGCTTTCACTGAAATAACGTTTTCCTGGTTCTGCAATTTACCCTCTACGATCAGAAATTGTTGATGCACGATCAGGGAGCGATTCTGCTGAAAGACCTGAGGAGTAATGATGGCATTGGCGATGCCGGTTTCATCTTCCATGCTGAGGAAGACGAAACCCTTGGCCGTGCCCGGACGTTGACGGGCAATCACCAATCCAGCTATACGAACGGGCATACCATTGGGAAGCTTTTGAAGCTCGATAGCGGAGCGGATACCCTCCTTCTTCATTCTTTCGCGATGATAATGCATGGGATGTGGCCCTACCGTCATTGCCGTGCCACGGAAATCAGCGACTAGGCGCTCTTCCACCGTCATAGGCCGCAGGGGTGAGGACGAGTCAGACGATTCATTATCATCCTGGCTTGTGTTGGTTGCAGAAGTTTCGAATTCCTCGGGGAGTTCTCCAGACATTTCGAACAAAGGACCAGCGGGTCGCGCGGCACGTTCGATTTGCCAAAGAGCATCGCGCCGATGAGCGCCCTGTTTGCCTGCAATTGAATTTAACGCCCCGATTGCCGCAAGGGTTGCCAGTTCCGATTTTTGTATCGCGGGCACGCGAAGCGTTAAATCTTCAATGGAAGCAAACGGTCGAATAGCGCGCTCCCGGAGGATTTCATGGGCGATCTCTTCACGCAGACCCTTTACGTACCGCATGCCTAGGCGCACGGCAAAATCTCCCTGTTTCTCGGTGTGCTTTTCAAGCGTGCACAGCCAGTTCGAATAAATAATATCAATCGCCTTAACTTTCAAACCGTGCCTCTGCGCATCCTTCAGGAGTGTCGCAGGCTGATAGAAACCCATAGGCTGGTTGTTGAGCATGGCAGCAGTAAAAGCGGCGAGGTAATGACATTTCAAATACGCGCTGGCATACGCAATCAGGGCGAAGCTGGCAGCATGCGATTCCGGAAACCCATATAAAGCAAAGGAGGTGATCGACTGAATAATCCTTTCCTGAATTTCGTGGGGCATCCCTTTCTTTTCCATGCCGAGCCGCAACTTTTTTTCTACTTCTTTCATGCGTCGCTCAGAGCGCTTGAAGCCAAAAGCGCGACGCAGTTCCTCCGCCTCGCCTCCGGTGAACCCGGCGGCAATCATAGCCATTCGCAATAACTGCTCCTGGAAAAGTGGCACACCCAGGGTACGCGCGAGCACAGGTTCAAGTGTGGGATGAAGGCAATCCACCGGTTCGAGTTTCTGGCGGCGCCTCAAATATGGGTTCACCATTTGTCCGACGATCGGTCCGGGACGGATGATCGCTACTTGCACCACGATGTCGTAAAAGCACGTCGGACGTAGCCGCGGCAGGCACGACATTTGCGCGCGGCTTTCAACCTGAAACATGCCTACCGTGTCCGCTTTTTGCAACGTGGCATAAACAGCGTGATCGTTGGAGGGTAACCGCGCGAGGTCCACTTTTTCACCGTAGTCATTCCAAATAATTTTGATGGAATCTTCAAGTACGGCCATCATGCCCAGACCCAGCAGGTCTACTTTCACGATACCCATGTCCGCGCAATCTTCTTTGTCCCACTGCACCACGACGCGCCCGGGCATCGTCGCGGGCTCAAGTGGTACCACCGAATCCAGTTGACCCTGGCATACAACCATGCCGCCGGAGTGCTGCCCCAGATGCCGTGGCAAATCCTGAATCATCAAGCATAAATCAAAAAATTTACGGATAAGCGGGTGGCTGAGGTCCAGTCCAGCGTCGCGGAAATGCCGGTCCAGCGTATCGCTTTCATCCGAATATTCCCAGGCGCCCACTAAGCTAGAGAGACGATCGAGCATTTTGGGTTCGAAAGAGAGCGCCTTGCCAATTTCGCGAGCTGCCGAGCGCCCGCGATAGGTGATCACGTTAGCCGTCATGGCCGCGCCCAATTGTCCGTAGCGTTCGTAGACGTATTGAATGGCGCGCTCGCGTTGATCGCCACTTGGAAGATCGAGATCAATGTCGGGCCATTCGCCGCGTTCTTCGGAAAGGAACCGTTCGAAGAGCAGGTCCATGCTAACTGGATCAACGGCGGTAATCCCCAGCGCATAGCAGACCGCGCTGTTTGCGGCGGACCCGCGGCCTTGCACCAATATATTGTGTTCACGGCAGAACCGAACAATGTCCCAAACGATCAGGAAATAGCCGGACAGGTCGAGTCTTTCAATTACCGTCAGCTCGCGTTCGATTTGTTTGCGGGCGCGCTCATTCTCCGCGCCGTAGCGGGAAATCATGCCTTCCAACGCGCGCTCACGTAGGAAATGCATCTGCGGTTTACCGTCTGGAACCGGGTATTTTGGAAACTCGTATCCCAAATCCTTCAACGTGAATTTCAAACGAGAGGAAAGAACTTCTGTGTTGGCGATCGCTTCGGGAATATCCGAAAACAGGCGGACCATTTCCGCGGGTGATTTCAGGTGGCGTTCGGAATTGCGCAAAAGGAGCCGCCCAGCGGAAGCGAGCGTGCGGTGATGCCTGATACAGGTAAACACATCCAGCACCTGGCTCTGTTGTGGCTGCGCGTAACACACGCCGTTCGTGGCCAGCAAAGGCAGATCCAATTTACGGGCGATCTCCACCGCCGCTTGGTTGCGGGATTCTTCCTCACGGCAGAAATGTCGCTGCAATTCTACGTAAACATTCTCACGGCCGAATAACTCGGAGAGCTTGCGCAGGCACTCCATGCCGCCTGCGATTCCATCCTGGGCTAGCGCGTGCGCGAGCGGGCCTTCCTCGCCTCCTGTAAGGCAGATCAGGCCACTTCCGAATTCGGCGATTTCTTGGGCCGATACGGAACCTTCGCCTTTGCGCGCTCGCAATTTCATGCGCGTAATCAGCCGGCAAAGATTCCGGTATCCGTCATGCGACACAACCAGCAAAGGGTAGCGCCATCCGGCTTCCGAGGTAACTTCGACCCCGATATGCGATTGAATGGAAGTTTTTTTTGCAGCCAGGTAAAAACGCGGTGAGCCGTAGACGCCATCTCGATCGAGCAGGGCCATGGCCGGCATGCCGTACTCCGCGCACATGCTGGCCAGCTCTTCCGGTAGGCAGGCGCCTTCGAGAAAGCTGAAGGCGGACCGCGCATGAAGTTCGATGTACATCAATCGTAAATTCCCCGCACAAACCAACCTTGACGGATCGAGTCGTAAAAAAAACGATATAGACCTTGTTGTGGACATGAAGCCAGGCTTCGTCCCAAATGGTTGGAAGGGATCTGAAAACTAATTTCGAGATCCCATTCGTCCTGGTGCCAGGCATCTTCGCGCCACCAATCACCGGAAGTTCGCCAGGGGCCGGAAGCAGCTACGACGTCGCCTCGTGTGCCGCGAACAGAAACGCGCAGGGGCCGGCCTTTCTCCAACTGGACGTTTGCCGGCATCGGCGGCCTGAACATCCGAAAACCGACCGCGGATTTCGCCCTGTCTGGGCGCTTTGTGCCGCTAGATGTCTTTTTATTCTTGCGCCGAGGCGGGGACAATTCCTCGCGCGAAGGAACAAACCGATCCATGCAAAAGTCGCCGGGACGATGTGTATCCACTAATTGAGGTGAGCCGATATTCGAGTCCCCAACCAGTTTGGCAAGCCGGGCAATGGTCAGTACCAGTTTCTCAGGATCGGGGAATTTCGGAAGAAACAACCCCGTTTGTATCGCGCGCGGCCGGGCGGGCTCGGCGGTCATCAGGATTTTCAGAATTGGCGCCGGTGGCGGATCGTCTTGCAATTGCAAACGAAGCAAATTCAAGAGCATCTTGGAATCCTGCAGGGGCAACGGCAGAGTTAATTTCTTTTCATAGATATTTGCTCTGTTTTTTGAGCGATGCTTGCCTCCAGCTTTCAATTCTTCCTTGCGGGAAGGATCCAAATCGAAATGCAAATGAATGGCCTGGAAAGCAAGCGAGCGCGCCTTTAATCGTGTGCAGAGTTGATTGAGCAAGCGGCTCAGCAGAAATGCCAATGGTTCAAGTTCTTCGACAGAATCATCGAGCTCCATTTCTTCTTCGAAACACAGGACGGGTTCGGCCAAAACCATTGAACGAACACCAGCGCCTCGCGCCCACTCGTGCAACTGCACACCTTCTTGTCCCAGACGTTCGGAGAGATGAAGCACGGGCAAGGCAGCCAGGTCCGCGCAAGTGCGCACGCCCCAATGCTGCAACGTTTCCAGGATTTCCGCAGAGGCTCCAAGCACGCTAATCGGCAAGCCACCTATGCGCTCTGATTCTTCATTGGGGGCGATCAACGTGATTCCCGGGAAACCACGCGCGGCATGAATAGCCGCTTGGATTTTGGAAGCAACGGCAACGCGCGCAACCAGGCCTAATGCAGCGGCATCCTGCGTCAATTTTCCGGCAATACTTTTATCCGAGCCGAATAAAGAAGAAAGCCCAGCAAGATCAATGACAATAGTGTCTGAAGCCGCATCTTCCACGCGAGGTGAAAGCGACCATCCCAAATCGAGCAAAGCCGCGTGGGCAGTTTTTTCCTGTGCGCGAGAACGAGGGCGAACCTGTACGGTTTCGAGCTGTTCCGCCAGCGTTCGGGCCATGCCTATCTCGATTCCAATGCGTGACGCAGCTGCGTTGATGGCAATCACATTCCACAACGGCGGTGTTCCATCCACGAGAGCGATCGCGGCGCCGCTCAGCGCAGGCTCGGCACGAACCACCGCCTGTATTGGAAAGTCCGGAATGTGAATTGCCGCAAAAGCCATCTAAGCCTACTTCCGAATGGAATAATTTTTGCAGTGCAGTCCCCTCAGCGCTTATTTCGGTTTTGGTTCGGCGGGCAAGCCGCAACCTGAGTAGCCCCAAGTCGTTTTCATTTCGAAAAGCGTTTCGAAATTTGTTTGAAGCTTTCTTGTACTGTTCACACACGCGGGAGCCGGGTTATGTTGAGGAGAAATTGCGGTTGCCGGTTGTATCCGAGAGCGCAGAACTTCAGCGCGAGCCTGGAAACCATCGAGCAGATAGGCAAATGGATACCGTTGTGGATTGCCGGCTTCGAATGTTGTCTTCCAACGGATCGACTCCGCGCCGAGGCGCAAGACCAGGGAAGCGCAAGTTTTGGCGTTCGATTCCCGTTCCAACAGAAGCAAAATCGTTGCTGTATCTTCCACAGCTCGCCGGAAACGGAACCAAACATTGAGCGGAACGTAACGCATGGTTTCGGCGGGGATATCGCTCAAGTCCAGGGCCACCATACTGAAACCGCCGCCTTGCAAAAGCAAATCTGTAGCGCGCAGGGACTGATCCAAATTCCGGCATCGTACCCATAGTAAATGTTTTAGCTTTACGCCGGCGGCTTCCGCGGAATGGGGGTCAAAAGCATCGCGTCCGTCAACCAAGGCGCAAACTTCCGATTGCTCGGTTCGCATCGCCAAAGCAGAAACCAACAATGTGGTAGAACCGGAACAAGGGGAACCGCAAATTTCGGTGAGGCTGCCGCGAGGTAAACCTCCGGTTAGAGAATCAATTTCCAGGATGCCCGCGGGAATGGTTTCGACGATCTTGCGGTCGCGATAGGTAAAAGGAGAAGGGACACGGCCGGCAAGGGCGGTTTCGATGCTCGACCTCAGGGTAGCAAGGCTCATGGGAAATGAAGCAGACGACAGGTGGCTCTCCGTAATGTATTCGCTTTTTCTTCGCCCTAATCATTTTGAAAGATGCCGCCGACGTTGTCAAGTACAAAGGCGGGAATTTCACTAAAGTCAGTGCGGGCTTACGAGAAGTTCAGCATCATATGTGTATGGCGAAGCGTGTCCCAGAAAACCCCGAAGACCCAGCACAGAAAAACATTGCTGCCGCTCCAACTCTGCAAGCCCTGGCCAAAATTTCGAAGGATTGTAAGGCTTGCGACTTATGGAAGGTTGGCATATCGTCGAACCAAAACAAAGCGCAGGGACAGGTCATTTATAGTGCAGAGGACGAGACTTTTTCTGTATTCTAGTCCGGATCAGGCAAAGGTGCAGCAAGCTTAGGAGGGAAACCATATGAGCGACCGCACCAAACTTTTCTCACGCGCGATTTTTTTTAACGCAGCCATTTTGACGGGGATTTCTGTCTCCATCTGGCTCACTGGATGCAGTTCGCCGAAGCCCGCGCAACAAGCTTCGCAGTCGGCTCCGCGCCGATACCCGCTCAATGGCCGCATTGTTTCCGTTGAAAAAGCGAAGCAGCAGATTGTCGTCGATCACAAAGAGATCCCCGGATTTATGATGGCGATGACGATGGGATATTCCGTAAAGAATCCCAATCAGCTCGATCCGCTCTCGGCGGAAGACCAGATCACTGCAGATGTTGTCGTGAATGGCGATGACGTGTGGCTGGAAAATATTGTGGTCGTCAAAAAAGCGGATCAGGCGAAAGCCCCTGCTTCGCCAGAGCCAAAGAAACAATAGGAATAAACAAATGAAGAGGGCGCGCCGCGGAAGCCCTGGAGCTCGGTTTCCTGCGGCACGCCCGATTTTCCTGCAAGAGGGATTTAGCGTTGTTGCTTTCGTTCCTGGTCGCTCGCTCCCGGCTTGTTGGATTCCTGCCCGCGCTGTGGCGCACGGTCTGGCGCGCGTTCGGGTGGTCTCTCCTGCATTTTTTCGTTCCTGGGCGGAGGCAGAGGGGCACTTTCAGTCCTGGGCGGGGTCGCAGCCGGAGGTTTCTCAAATGGATGCGGGCGATACGTATCCTCATTTACCCTGGCTGGCGGAGCAAATTTCACAGGAGGTTGCTGCGGTTGCTCCTGTGGTCTGCGTGCTTGATCCGGTTGTTGCGGCGGCGGGACGCGCCCAGGTTGCGGAGTGTTCTCATTTGCCCGGGCCGGCGGAGTAAATTCCCCGGCGGGCTGCTGTGGTTGCCCCAGCGGCCTGCGCTGCTGATCGACCTGTTGCTGTACCGGGGCCTGTTGCTGTACCGGGGCGTTCCCGGGTTGCGATGTGTTCTGATTTCCCCGTCCAAAGGGAGTAAATTTCCCGGCGGGCTGTTGCTGTTGCTCCTGCGGCCTGCGTTGTTGATCCGCTTGCTGTTGTGCCGGGGGGCTTCCGGGTTGCGTTGTGTTCTGATTTCCCCGTGCAAATGGGGCAACTTTCCCGGCCGGCTGTTGCTGTTGCACCTGCGGTCCGCGGAGCTGATCCATCTGTTGCCGCGACGGAACGCTTCCGGGTTGCGCGGACAGCACCTGCTGCCGTCTTTGGAAGGACACAGGCGGGGCAGCCGGAGCCTCCTTGACGACCACCTGCCGGTTCATGACCTCTGCAGGAGGCTTGACAGCCGCGGGAGCTCCTGCGCCCACGACGCTCTGTCGTACCGGCGCAACCGCGACTCCGCGCTGGACCTCCGCAGCTCGAAGCTGCTGCGGATTGACGCGGACAGCGGCATCGCCTACGGGCCGCGCATTCACAAACGTGTCATGCGAAACCGCGGTGACCGCTCCTACATTGTTTTGATGCATATAAGTAATATTGTTGCCATTAGTATTACTGTATATGTTGGTAACGTTTACGACGTTCACTGTCGTGTTCGTTATGTTGACGTTCTGCACGTAGCGTGGGCTGGCGCGGTAGGCGGGAACATACACCTCGCGAGGCCCCAGGGGGAACCACGCGACTCCGCCGCCTCCTCCCATCGAGATCGACAAATTGAATCGGGGCCCTCCCACGAACGCGACCAGTGCCGGCGCGTAAACGGGCCGGACCACCACGGGACCCGGCACCCAGCACCAGTCTCCGCCCACAACGGCCCATCGGCCGTAGTGGAATGGCGCGAAGCCCCACGGCTCATCCTCAACCCACGTCCATCCCCATGGCTCGATCCAGACCCAATGTCCGAAGCGGTAGGGAGCCCAGCTTCCTGCGACATGCGCGGGAAACCACACGGAGCCAAACTCCGGAACGCTTCTCCACTCGCCGTAATCATCAAGGTCTTCGTAGCCGATGACGTCGCGGGAAACGTAACGTGCGGACTGGGCATGTTCTTCACGATTATCCCGAGAACCGCACCAATCGTCGAATCCATCCGGCCGGCCGGCATGTCCTATATCAAACGTCAACGAATCCGTGCCGGAAACGCGTGCGCTTCCACCAGAGTCCAGATGGAAGTTGCTGCCGCCTCCGTTGGCCTCGCCTTCTCCTTCACGCACGGTGATGTTCGTGGTTTGGCCGTTCGGATCGACGTCGAACCGGTATTCACCGGGCCGCTGCACTGTGAACGCGAGGTTCGGCGTGTCGATCTCAAAGGCATCGCCGCCCTCGAGTCTCCGAACGCGTACGCTCAGCGAACCCTGGGCAAGCTGAATCTGTACGGTGCGGTCGTCAAGGTTCAGGAAAGAAATACCGGTTTCACCCGAAAGACGGATTGCCGTGCTGCCAATGTGCAGCTCGCCACGAGAGTTCCTGTCGGCCCAGAGATTGTCACCCGTCGTCAACGGCCGATTCGGATTCGCCTGCACCCAATCGGTTTCGCCGCCGGGTTGGAATGACACCGAGCCTTGTATGTAATTGAGGCGCGCGACCCTGCCGGGCGGGTCATCGTCGGCCATTGCGGCAGTCGCAAATGCGGAAAGAAAACTGACCGCAAGAATCAGGAATAGGAAATAGGAGGTTGGCCTTCGCATTTGAATTATCCCTTTCTGCATTCGCGCTCTTGGGTGCGGTCCATTCATCTCAATTTTACTCCAACGCATGAGACGTAACCTGCAACTTGGCACTTTGTCTTCAAAATGGCACACACGATTTATAAACACTCCGTAGGGGGATAAGTTCCTTCCTCTCCATTCCCGTTCTTAAGAAGAGCAGGAGGCCCCTTTCGAAGCCTCCTGACGGTAAGAGGAAGCCGGCTTCGAGCCGGTGCGAGAAGAATTACCGGCGATTTTGTCCTGGCGAAGAATGGCCGCCCGAACCCGAAGAGCCTCCGCCAGGAGATCCACCGCGCGAACCACCTCCGAAGTTGCCGCCGCCCGGCGACCCACCGCGATATCCTCCGCCGGAAGGCCCTCCGCCGCTCGGCGCGCTCTGCGGAGCAGAGTATCCCCCTCCCCGCGGTGTCACGACGGGCTGCTGCATGTTTAGAGGCGGCCTACTATAACCATAGTTGCCGGAGTTTCCGCGCGGGTAGTTGTCATATTGCCTCGGCGATTGCGGAGGTGGCGAAAAATTAGGACGCCCTTGCGATCCGCCTTGTCCTCCGAAGCTCCTGCCCCCGGCATCAGGTTGAGATTGGTGAGGGGGCGGCGTGAAAGGCCGCGGGTTGGTCGTGGTAGATGGACCTGACGGAGCTCGCTCGGCCGGGGGCGGAACAAATACGCGCGAACCCTGCGCGTTTCCTTGAGGCGGTCTGGGTGCTTGCTCGAAAGTTGGGCCTCGGTTCACGTTGCTCGGCGGGGTGAAGCTACGGAAACCTGGTCGCGCTTCATTCTGTTGCGGCTGGTTCCCTCCAGGATTGGACCCACCCGGCCGCGTTCCGGGGTTCGCGTTGCCCGAGTTGCTCGGGGAGTTGCTCGGTATGTTGCTCGGCGGGCTGAAGCTGTGAAAACCTGGACGTGCCGCATTCTGTTGCGGCTGGTTCCCTCCAGGGTTCGGCCCAGTCGGCCGCGTTCCAGGGTTCACGTTGCCCGAGCTACTCGGCGGGCTGAAGCTATGGAAACCCGGACGCGCCGCGTTCTGTTGCGGCTGATTGCCTCCAGGATTGGGCGCAACTGGCCGGGTTGCAGGACTCGAGCTGCCGGCGTTGTTCGGTAAACCCGGCCGTGCGGCGTTCTGCTGCGGCTGATTGGCGACAGGATTCCCGCCACGGTTGAACCCACCGGCCCCTACCTGACGAGAGTTGTTGAAAAAGCGCTGGTTGGCGGCCTGAACCGGGACAGCCCCCGGTTTGACCTGCCGATCAGATGGACGGAAACTTTCATT
>Ga0209117_1000615_pt1 | contig 13992 bp, 14 predicted proteins | sample BlaSpr_A8_OM2_M2_FD_187978 | JGI IMG/M metagenome (GOLD analysis project Ga0209117, IMG submission 187978) | Forest soil microbial communities from Thunder Bay, Ontario, Canada - Black Spruce, Ontario site 2_A8_OM2_M2 (SPAdes) (version 2) | ecosystem: Environmental > Terrestrial > Soil > Boreal...
GGTTTCTGGCAACACCCTACGGAGCCGAGTGAGTCCGCGCCTGGCCCCGCGTTTCAGCTTGGCCGGGAGTTTTGGACCGTACGAACGATGGGCCTCCTGGGCGCGGTTCTGTTCGTCGCCTATGGCGCCTTCGGACTTCGAACCGAATGGGCGCTTGGTGGCGATTACGCTTCGAGAGCGGTCGGCAGCTCAGTTGCGTATGCTGCGGTGGGCGCTATTTTCGGCGCCGTGATGGCCAGGTTTTTGCCCAGAAAGTCGTGACCATATCGAAGTGTCCAGCGTTGCGGCAAGCCGAAGTCGTACCAAACGCCTCCGTTCGGATACGCATAGATTCGGACATCATCGCGAAAGAGCGATCCGACGAAGGCGAAAGGAGCGATGAGTCCGTGCAGCAGGCCGTACCAAAAGCCCGGCAGCGGAAAGCCTTCGTATTCGAAAGGCTGAGTTACACATGCTGCCAGTGCTAGAGCTGCGGCACCAACGATTGCAATTTTGATCGCTTTCGCCATCACGTCCGAATCTCCCCAACGTTGCCGAGTTTGGGGCGGCGGTAATTTAAAAGCCAGACGTGGGCTCAGGTTGTCTCGGCACGCTCTGCGAATGACACTGGATTCCTCCCACCGTGCTAATGCACTTTAGCGATGATCGGAGCTAGTACAATCTAGACGATAGCTGCTGCTGATGCGGAGGCCCTCAGCATAAGCGCCGACGAAGGTGCAGCGCAAAAGCGCACATGACCTATAGAACTAACTAAATTTGCGCGATGTGGGCGAAAAACCCTCTAACCCATTGATGCTATGGTGGCTAGCAGGGCTCGAACGTGGGACCCTATAATTAAGAGTCATTCTGTTGCTAAAAACGCAGCAAAAGCCTTTTAAATCCGAGTTTTTTTCGCAAATGTTGGGTGAATTCGCGCTATCTGCTGGTCGTTAAACAATCACAAGAAGCCGAAACGGAACCACAAAATGGAAAAGACGAGCTCCGAAAACCTCCGTGCCCGCGGGCTACTTACCGGGATCCTCATTGCATTTCTGTTGTTAGCTTTGCCGCTTGCAGTATGGCTCGATCTGACCAATCTCGCGGAAGCCGCGCTGCGAAGGCAAGCGACGGATCTGAATTCGGTAATCACCAGCGTGCGGGGATACTACGCCGCCAATGTCGTCGGGCGAGTGCTCGCAAACCCTGGATCCACCCAAGTCGTGCACAATTATGAAGCGATACCCGGAGCTATCCCGATTCCTGCTACGCTTTCGCTGGAATTGGGCAGGGTGATCGGCGCGCAACAGGAAAACATCACCTACAGGTTTGTATCTGACTTCCCGTTCAAAAACCGGAACCCGCATCAGTTGGACCGGTTTGAAAGGAGCGCGCTGGACAGTTTACGTAGCAATCCCGATCAGAAAATTGTTGATACGACTACATCGTTATTCAGCGACAGCGTTCGTCTTGTCGCTCCCGTTATGATGGGACCAGCCTGCGTCAGCTGCCACAATGGCCACCCGGAGAGTCCGAAAAAGGATTGGAAGGTTGGCGACGTCCGCGGCATCCAGGAGGTCGTCATTACGCAGCCTATCGCCGCAAACTTATTCTCGTTCAAGTATCTGTTTGCGTATTTTCTATTGGCGGCCGTTAGCGGCATATCTTTTTTGGGGATGCAGCGGCGTCAGGCCAAGCGTATTAGGGGCATGAATCGAGAACTTGAATCGGCTAATGACTTTCTAGCATCTCTTTCCATGAAGATTTCTCGCTATATCTCGCCCCAAGTCTACAAGAGCATCTTTAGTGGACAAAAAGATGTCACTATTCATACAGAACGCAAGAAGCTCACGATCTTCTTCTCTGACATTCAGAATTTTACTGCGACGACCGAACGTCTGCAGCCGGAGCTGATAACCCAACTGCTCAATGAATACTTCACAGAGATGTCTGTGATCGCTCATGAGCACGGCGGCACGATCGACAAGTTTATTGGCGATGCGATGCTCATCTTCTTCGGTGATCCCGAAACCAAGGGCGACCGGGCGGATGCCCAAGCATGCCTGAGAATGGCGTGGAACATGCAACGCCGACTGGTCGAACTCAATGCGAAATGGCGGGCAGCCGGTATCGAGCAGCCATTCAAATCACGGATCGGAATTAATTCAGGTTACTGTAACGTCGGAAATTTCGGCAGCGCTGACCGTATGGACTACACGATTATTGGTGCCGAAGCCAACCTGGCGGCGCGCTTGCAGTCGATTGCTGAACCCGGCGGCATTGTAATCAGCTACGAAACCTTCGCGTTGGTCAGCGACGTCATCACCGCCCATGCGCTGCCGCCAATTACGATGAAAGGCATCAGTCGAGAGGTGGCTCCTTATTCAGTCGACAGCATCGTCGACGAGTCAGGAGAGAAAGGTGGCGTGGTTATCGAACGAATGCCTGGTCTGGACATTTACCTTGACCCCTCGATCGTAAAGTCGGCAGACGCTGAACGAATTCGGTCAGTGTTAAAGGGTGCTCTAGCTTCGCTGGATAACCGTCAAAGGATCGCGACATGAACGAGCCAAAATTTAAAGATATCAGCTGAATGAGAGATTTGACTGCAAGTTGAAACTTTCTTCTGGCCATTTTCCATCCGGCGACGCAAGTCGAAGCAAGCGCTCTCGGTCACGGAAAAGAGTATGAAGGGTTTGATCATGACGACAGGGCCATGCTCCCGTTCTCCCACCTTGAATTGCGCGGGGCTGGCAAGCGACCATGCCGCCCGGACGCTTATGAGGGCGCGTCCTAGAGATCGAAATTGGTGGGCAGCATGACCACGTCGCGAATCGTCATGCCGCGTGGCCGCGTCAGCATGAATATCACCACGTTGGCCACTTCGCTGGCCTCCAGCAGACTTCCCGACTCCCGGGCTTCCTTCAGCTTCTCCGGTGGCCAGTCCGCGAGCAGTGCGCTGATGACGGGGCCAGGCGAGACTGAGCCGACGCGAATGCCGTGCTTGAACACCTGACGTCGCACCGTCTGGACAAAGCAGTTGATCGCCCATTTGGACGACGCATATACCGGCTCCCAAGGCGTCGGAAAATGGGCCGCCAAGGAACTCGTGACGATGATGTCGCCCGTCCGACGCTCGATCATGTGAGGAAGCACGTCGTGCACATTCTTCATCACGACGTTGACATTCAAGTTCAGCATCCGGTCGATAGCGCCAGTGTCGGCATCGACCAAGTCGCCGCCGACGTACGTACCCGCATTTGCATGCAGGATGTCGAGTTGGCCTGCCTTCTCCAGGACTCTCGGCAGCAGCGTAGCGCAGTCCTTCGGGTCGAGCAGGTCGATGACCAGCGGGATCACTGCGTCGCCGTGCTTGTTGCAGAGCGCCTTCAGCGCTGCCTCGTCGCGGTCGACCATCACCACGCGCGAGCCTCCGGCCAACATCGCCTCGGTGCTAGCCAATCCGATGCCCGATGCAGCCCCGGTCACAACGGCAACCTTGCCTTCCAATTCTCTTGCCATAGGTCTCTCTCCTTGTTGGGCGCGGTGCTCCTTGCGCCAGCCGATCGCATAGCGCCGAACGGCGGCGTAACTCCCGCCATTGCCGAAACCGCGCAGCTACTCGACTATCCCAGGGCTATGCTCCTTCGTCTCTCTCATCCCTGCGTGCGGGAACAAGGAGGGAACCCGATAAGGACGTGATGAGCAAGGTTGAGCTACCTGACTAATTGCCACCCGCCGCGACAAGGGTCTGCCTCGCTCGCGAAGTGGCGGGCAACTGAGGTGACACTGGTTGTGTGCTTCAAAATGGGTGCGGCCCTTCCGACTCGATACTGCCGGGTCACCACGCAGTGCTGATCGCGCCGGTCTCTGGCTCGCGTCTCCCAAAAACGGGAATATTTCAAATGTGGGCTGGAGACTATCGGCGATTTCTCGCTAAGATTGTTCAAATTAGGAGCATAGAGACGGAGAACTAATTCACGAAAGGCCGCAATTGGCGGGCACTTGTCGAATTTATATGCTAACAATCTTCAGTTGAGTGACTGGCTGGCTGGCTGGGAGGATTCGAACTTCCATATTCCCATTCAAAAAAATGCCTTTGAAATGTCGACGGAATTTCCTCTGATTTGGCCCGAAATTCGACTTGGAGACTTTTGCAGCTGCGAGTTGTGGACTGAACAGACGCGGCAGGAGGTTCGACTAACCCCGTCCTTGGCGGCGGGACGACCGGGCTTATTCTGGCCGCTTTCCGTGCGACCTCCTCGACGCTATCGGCGCGGCACAGAAATTCAGCGGCTTCCTCGATTGAGCATCCCGAGTCGATCGCGGCCTTGAGGTCCTCGATGTCCATGTCGGTCCAGTCCGCGCCGTCGTAAACGTCCATCACAGGTCCTCCCGAAGACCCTTGAAGAACGGATGCCGGACTTTGCCCTCAGCCGAGCTTTCTCGCTCCTGATTATCCGTCATAATCGCATGGTGACGTTCGGAAACAAGCACCAGCGTTGAACCGCAGCATGGGCTTGAAGTCTCCAGCCCAAAACCGGGCGGCTCAGTTTTCAAACGAAACGCCGACGAAGTCGCCATCGCGCCAGATCAGCTGACACTTTCGGACGGTACGAAAATTATCGAAGGACAATTCAAAGTTCAGCGGCGGCAGTGCTGGCAGATCTTCAACGCGAATACCGGCGCCAAAGTTTGTGACATCTGTGACGCAACACGATCGCACGCCAATTTGTTCACTGAAGAATAGCAGCGCGTCTTTAACGATTTTCGTTCTTTCCGTCGATCTTCGATCATTTATCTCGGTCACGCGTGCACTCGATGAACTTGTTAGAAACCCCATGGGCACCCATCCACCTAATTTCCGAATCCTGCGGCTCGGTCCGAACTTCGGGCGAGAAGCAGAACTCTAATCCAGCAATAAGCAACCGTGGCCGCCATAGCGAGAAGAACAATATTCTGAATGACTAGTTGCGCGGCCATTTTAAGCTCCTCCTTCAATCACGAGTTGACACTCGAACATGCCAGTAAACGCGCGATTAATCGCTACCGTCGCGTTGTGGGGGTTTGCTCTGCCGGTGGCGAGGTGGTTTGTAGGCGCCGCGCGATTGAAATGACAACCCATAGAGAAACAACTCCCACCCAAATCCACACGAAGTCCGAAATCATTTGTTTCCTCCAAATTTAGAGGGTCTGGGTCGAAAATCCTCTTTGACACCACACTTAGGCATCAGTCCTTAAAAGATCCGATGACGGTTGGGGTGACAATCGAGTGATTTTGTTCGCCACATATTAAGCATGCCGGTTGCGCGGCCCCTGAATCGCGCGAGCTGCGGCCAATCAGCATCAGCCTCGACCTCTAAACATGCGCGCCCCTTACAGTTTCGCCTCAGCGTCCAGGGCGAACGCGCGCTTCCCGCGGCCCGCCTGAAACGTCGCCGCGGAACCTTCTCGGACCCCCTAGATTTAGTCAAATTTTCGACCCACTGTGACCAGATTTGGAAAAGAGATTCAGGCGTTGACTTGTAAATTGTCGCACCCTTGGAAATGCCCGATGACCAAGCAAATTCACTCAATAGCTCTCGCCGGTCTTCTTTTGCTATTTGGCGTGGTCCTTCTAATTGGGATGCAGACCGCGCAAGCAAAACAATGTAGTGCCGCGATGCCACCAGACCCGCAGGGGCATTGGTCCTATCGGTTAATCGATGGGCGGAAATGCTGGTACCAAGGCGAAAACAAGCTTTCGAAATCATTATTGGAGTGGCCTGAGCAGCCTTCAGCCCTGTCGCCTTTCAGTGAGACGCAGGCGCGTCTCGACGAGGAAATGCCTCCCGTAAAGCAAACTATAAACGCAAGTCCAGAGAAGCCTAACAATCAGTCTGATCCAGATCAGGATAGTTTCGCGGCGAGGTGGCGCGGCCTAGAAACGAGTCGGTAAAGAACTAGGCAAAATTCGGCAGAAACATGAAATCCGGCCAAGGTTACTTACTGGGTTTTAGCGATTTTGCAGTGTCCAAATGCTTCTGCAATGTGTCAATCTGACCTGAAGCATAGCCAACTCGCAAAAGCCCGCTATTGGCGGGCATTTCTCCAACTCTCAGGGGTGGTTTCGCGGAAGGCCGGACTGCCTGGCCGACCTCGGAGGATTCGAACCACCACATTCCCAAAAGAAAAAAGGCCTTTGAAAAGTCGGGGGAATTTCCCCTCTTTTAGCCAAATTCTGACCTGGAGACTTTTGCACCTATGAGCTGTCAATAAATAGGACCGCACGCTGACACAAATCTCTTCAAAGATGGCCGGTTACGCCGACAATGTCGCCGTAACCGGATCAGCGTCCCCAGTTTACAGCGCGGGAGACTAGTTTGTTGCAAACCGCGGTGACGTACAGCCGCCGCACACCCAAGGCCAAGACCAATCGGCGACCTTGCCCTTGTTGGCTTCGACATAAGGGCTCCAAGCCTTCGGCGGCAAAGCCTTACTTTTGTAGACAATGCTGAACTGGCCGTCGGCCTGCACCTCGCCGATCATTACCGGCTTTGCCATGTGGTGATTGCTGCCCATCACGACCTCGAAGCCCGACGGAGATTTGACCTTCTGGCCAATCATCGCCTGACGAACAGCCTCGACATCGGTGGTGCCGGCCTGCTGCACCGCCTGGACCCACATGTGGAACAGGATGTAGGCCGACTCCATCGGATCGTTGGTGACACGCTTTGGATTTTTGGTGTAGGCGCGCCACTTCGCGATGAATGCCTTGTTCTCCGGCGTATTCACCGACTGGAAATAGCTCCAGGCCGCGAGATGCCCGACCAGTGGCTTGGTATCGAGGCCCGCAAGTTCTTCCTCGCCGACCGAGAACGCGATCACAGGAATATCGGTGGCTTTCACACCCTGATTGCCGAGTTCCTTGTAGAATGGCACATTGGCGTCGCCATTGACGGTCGAAATCACAGCCGTCTTCTTGCCGGACGAGCCGAACTTCTTGATTGCCGCCACTTCGGTCTGCCAATCGGAGAACCCGAACGGCGTGTAATTCTCCATGATGTCTTCATCCTTGACGCCCTTGGTCTTCAGGAACGCGCGGATGATCTTGTTACTGGTGCGGGGATACACATAATCCGTGCCTTCCAACACGAAGCGCTTCACATCGCCGCCCTCCTTGCTCATGAGATATTCGACAGCCGGTACCGCCTTGTTATCAGGCACGGAGCTGCCGTAGAAAATGTTGTAGGAGGCCTCCTCGCCTTCATATTCGAGGGGATAGAACAAGAGCCCATTGAGTTCTTCGAACACCGGCAGCACTGACTTGCGGGACACCGACGTCCAGCAGCCGAAAACAGCAGCCACCTTGTCCTTTGACAGTAGCTCGCGCGCTTTTTCGGCGAACAGTGGCCAATTCGATGCGGGGTCGACGACCACCGGCTCGATCTTCTTGCCAAGAAGTCCCCCCTTCGCATTGACCTCGGCGACTTCCATCAACATCAGGTCTTTCAAGATCGTTTCGCTGATCGCCATCGTGCCCGAGAGCGAATGAAGGATTCCGATCTTGATCGTACCTTCGGCCCTTGCGCTATTCGCGCCGGATCCAAAGATGGCGAGAACGGCGGCCGCGGCGGATAGCCAGCGGAATAGTGCGGTGCTCATAGGTTCTCCTTTGGGTTCGTTGCCGGGAGCATCGCGATGCGGCTCCCACTGCGTTCAATCAGTGCGGCAACGCTCGCATGAGGCAGGCAGCGGCAACGAGAGCCGCTGGTGGAAAATGCGATGGCTCCAACGGCTGGCTTTGGGATAGGCGCGGGTTTCCTCGCGTTGCTCAGGAGATAGACGGCAAGGCAGGGTTTCGGGCAGAACCTGCATGGGCGCTGGGCAGCCTTTCGCTTGGACCAGTCGTGATGAGTCCAGTTACCGGCAAAGCGAGGGAGCCAGTTCGAATAACTGGAGAAATCACCTGACATTGCGGGAAATCGCGCCAAAATCGAAGTGCTGGACCCACAACTGGCCCAGCCCTTGCTCCAGAAACTGGATCAGGGAAGCTTAACCCGCACGGCGAACATGCAGATTTCCGTTCTCCTGGATCGGTCCCGGCCGGAGTCGCTGACGACCCAGATGGTCGACCAAATCCGCGAAGCGATCCGTTGTGCGCGGATCGGACCGGGTACTCGCTTGCCTTCGTCACGCCGGCTGTCCGAGCAACTGGAGATATCCCGCAACACCGTAGTTCGCGCCTATGACCTCTTGCTGATGGAAGGGATCGTCGAGTCTCGTCCGGCGTCGGGGATTTTTGTCGCTGAACAGTTGCCGCGCAGTTCCGCGCCTGTTTATCCCGCGTCTCATCCTCGCGATCACATGTTGCGGACACGTATGCCGATGCCGTTACGTCAGGTGCGCGCGCAAGGCTCGCCAAAGACCAACCAGAATCGCTTGCTATACGACTTCTCTCCGGGCCGTCCCAGTTCCGAGCTGTTTCCACTGAAGACCTGGCGGCGGCTCTTGCAAAGCAATCTGTCTCACGGTGGCGCAGTAGGTCTCACGCAGTACGGAGAACCGGCGGGCCTTCCAGCGCTGCGTACCGCGATCGCTAATCATTTAGCGGCTGCGCGCGGTATCATGGCCGATCCCAGCCGTATCGTGATCGTGTCCGGAATCCAGGAAGGTCTTGCCCTTGCGGCGCGGCTGTTTCTGGCGCGGGGCGCGCTCAGCGTCGTCGAGGACCCCTGTTATCACGGCGCCGCGCTTTCCTTTGAAGCCGCGGGTGCCGAAGTTGCGAGCGTCGCCGTCGATCAGGATGGATTGGTCCCGGATTACCTGCCGCAGCGCACAGCGTCGCTGCTCTACACGACGCCCTCGCATCAATATCCGACCGGCGCGACGTTATCAGCGCAACGGCGAACTGAAGTCATCGATTGGGCGCGGCGATATGGGGGCTATGTCATCGAGGACGACTATGATTGTGATATCCGCTACCAGGGGTCGCATCTTCCGCCGCTAGCCGCCCTCGCGCCCGACTGCACCATTTACATCGGGACATTCTCCAAATCCCTTGGTGCTGGGTTGCGCCTCGGTTATATGGTGGTACCCGAGCATATTGCCGAAGCCGTCTGCATTGAGAAATCGCTTCTCAATAACGGCAATCCCTGGCTGGAACAGGCGACGCTAGCCGACTTCATGCATAGTGGTAGCTATGCCGCTCACCTTCTTCGCGTCCGCTCTCATTACAAGGACAACCGCGACTGCCTCGTTGCCGCGCTACGCCGCAACTTTGGCGACGTTGATATCGACGGTCTGGCGGGAGGGCTGCACGTACTCTGGCATCTGCCGCCGGGAATTCCGGATGCGGTGACGGTCGAAGCGCTCGCACAGCGCGCGAGGGTCGGGGTTTATTCGCTTTCCTCGGCGCGAGTCCATTTCCAGCGACGAACTGCACTGACGGGCCGTGCCGTCATTCTTGGCTATGCAGCGCTCTCGCCCAAGCAAATAGAAAAGGGCCTCGCGCGGCTGTCGGACGCTATCGACGACGCCATAGATGATCCGGCCACCGACATGACCGCATTGTTCTCGGACCAATTTGCTGCGCGTCCGGTGTCCGCTTCTTCGAAAATTCATCTGGCTCCACGAGTTCGGCAACAACCGGCTCTACGCAATGCGTCGTCACATCGTGCATTTTCTAAAAAGATCGTCGCACGACAAGGTGGCGCGCCAATGCCTGTTCTGAAGAATATCTATCGCTATCCGATCAAAGGATTGAGCGCGCAGCCGATGCTGAGTGTCGAATTGCAGGCCAAAAAACCGTTCCCGCACGATCGGGTGTTCGCTCTGGTGCGCCCGGGGGCGCCGTTCGATACCAGCCATCCCAGATGGGGCAAGAAGGGACTGTTTGTCATGCTAATGCTCGAAGAGGCATTGGCACGGGTCAGGACCACATTGGATGTGGTGACGTCGAAACTAACGATAACCCAGGGTAATCGTCAGCTTATCATAGCCGATCTCGACGACGAGGCAGCGCGCGGGAAAGTCGAGGAGATTTTTTGGCAACTCGTCCCCGCCTTGCGCAATGCGCCAACGTTGGTTCGCTCGCGGGACGGGCATTTCATGGACAAGCCGGACAACGTTATTTCGCTTATCAATCTGGCGACGGTGCGAAGCCTTGAGGACCAATGGGGCATCACAATCGATCCGCTGCGTTTTCGCGCGAATCTCTACATCGATGGCGCGAGGCCCTGGGAAGAATTCGATTGGGTCGGTAGCGACATCAAAATCGGAGAAGCGCTGTTTCGCGTCGATCGGCGTAACGGCCGGTGCGGTGCCACGAACGTCGACCCTGAAACCGGCCGCCGCGACCTCGACATTCCCGGATCGCTGCGTGCGGCCTTCGGCCACAAAGAGTTAGGCATTTACCTGATTGCACGAGAAGGCGGGACCCTGAGCGTGGGGAACTCAGTTCTCACCTCGGCTACCGTCGGCAGAAGCAGTGTGATTGAGCCTTCAGCGAGCATGCTGCAATCGAACCCCCAGCTATTCATGTGCGGCGGATGCTATTTTATCTACGAACAATCCGCAGGACTTCCCGACCAGTCGATCGCGGCGGGTACGCCCTTTGCTGCGATACCGTTGAATTGGAGGTGCCCCGATTGCGGCACCGAAAAATCAACATTCCGTCCCCATGTTCAAACGCCGCGCTCCCAAAGCGCCATCTAATAATTAAAAATCGCGCGGAGAGAATGATTGCCCCTGCCGGCTTTGGCGCGACAGGGGCACTTGCTCGGCCAAAACACTGCCGCACGGCCACACAGTGTAGATCGAACCCAGTCTCCGGCCGCCGTCTCCCAAAAACGGGAATATTTCAAATATCAGCCGGAGACTATCGACGATTTCGCGCTAAGATTGTCAGAATTGGGAGTCCAGAGGCGGAGCACCAATCTGCAAAAGGCCGCAATTGGCGGGCATTTCTCGGATTTATGAGTGTACAATCTCCAGTTGCGAGACTGCCTGGCTGGCGACGCAGTGCTGATCGCACCAGTCTCCAAGCAAATTCCCTGGTATCAGGGAATTTTACAGGGAATTTTGCGATTCTGGGGCTTAGAGACACGATTTAGTAGCAAGAAATCACTGCGCTACAGCCACTTCTCGAGCAATTCCCTAAGCAAATTAACAGGGAAAATATTTCGGGGAACAGGGAAATTTTGGCCGGTAACAGGGAATTTTCACCTGCAATCATCCCCGGGCGAGTCTTTCCGCAACTTCGGAACTTCCACCGAGCATCAGAAGCTCGGTCAACGAAAGCTGAAAAGGTCTCAGCCAAGGATCGATCGATGCAGGTCCAAATAGTCGGCTGCCACAGGCACCAGCACTTCGCTCTAGTCGCTTTCGCGCACCTTTCCGGAAAACTAAGACGGATCCGAACGGCAACTATCCAGATGGGACGTATACGGGACGAAGCGCAATGAGAGCCTCGCTCACACTGTGAAAAATGCGATTCGGACCTAGCGATTTGTCAATTCCAAATTGCGTGACGGCCTTCTGAGCCTGCACAGATTCAAGGCGCGCAATGGCGCAATCAACACCATCCAAATGACATCTGAGAATGAGGTCGTTCAGAACCTGAGCAGCGGTAAAGTCGATCTCGAGAATGCCCGTTGCCTCAAGTACGATCAGGCGAACCTTGTGGGTCTGCAATGCGTTCAGGACGTCCTGCCGAAAATGATTGGCATTGAGAAATGACAGTGGCGCCTGAAACCCGGCAACGATGATGCCCGGCTCGGTCTCGCCCGGAACATGCGGGCTCGCCGGCCACCAAATAGACGTGCCGGGAACACGCTCAAAGATGAGGAGCCGCGCCCGCGTGGTGCTCCATATGCCGTGCAGGAGGGAAAGCGTAATACCAATTCCAACACCCTGCTCGATCGGCAGAAGAATGATGGCGGCGGCAGTTGAGACGATCAGCAGGAATTCGCTGAACGACTGCCGATAGATCGCGACAATCTGCTGAACCCGGACAATCCTTAGCGCGACGAACAGCAGCACCCCGCCGAGCGCCGCGTCGGGAATATGCTGCAAAAGCGTTGCCCCGAATATCAGCAACGCAACCACGATAGCGACTGCAACAAGGCCAGCTAGTTGCGACCGTCCACCGGTCTCGCACACAATGGCTGTACGGGGCGGACTGGCATTGACCGGAAACGCGCCGAAAAATCCCGCTAGGATGCTGCCCGTGCCGACGCCAATAAAGTCTCGATCTACATCAGGTAGTTCGTTGGCGTCGGATAGAAACGATCTAGTCGTAGCTGCTGTTTGAACCATGACGACGGTCGCGATGATGAGGCTGAGCGGCACCAGGCGCACCAATCGGCTGACTGTCACATCAGGAATGGCGAGTGTCGGCAACCCGACGGAAATAGCCCCGAGAACCGAGACGCCGCGGCTTTCAAGGCCCATCAGAACCACTGCCCCGCTCGCCACTATAAGCCCGATCAACGCGCCTGGAATCCGCGCATCTGCCTTTTCCGACGAAGCGATGATCGCCAGAACACTCAAGCCGATGACAAGCGTAATCGGATTCGCATGTGCAAGATTTAGAACCAACGCCAACAGCCTTCCCAGCATTGGGCCCGATGGTGCTGGCAATCCTAGAATGGCCGGCAACTGGGAAATGAGAATGTGGGCCGAGATGCCTGCGAGAAAACCGGTTGTCACCGGGATCGACAGGAGGTCGGCGATCCAGCCGAGACGGAAAATTCCGCTAGCGACGAGAAGGAGACCAACCATGACCGCAAGCGCGGCAGCGAGAACCGCATAATCCGGCGATCCCAACATGGCTAGGAGCGCTAGACCCCCGGCAAAGATTGGCGTGATTGTCGAATCCGCGCCGCAAGACAAGAAGCGGTTGCTTCCAAAGACGACGAACGCGAGCGATCCTCCCAAGAATGCGAAAAAACCAATCAGTGGGGGAAATCCGCCCAACCGCGCCGTGGCCATTTGCTCCGGGATAACGATCGCTGCGAGCGTTAGCCCAGCGACCAGATCTCGTGTCAGGAACGCCGAACGATAGGATGCGAACGAGCGGAATACCGGCCAAGTCGCGGTTTTGCCCACAAAGCCTGTATTGGACGGGCTTGATTTGTTAGCCATTCGGATCTTTGCAACGCCGCCAAAGAATAGATTGAACAAGGAGATAGTAGCCGCTCGTTGCTGGTTGCGCACAAGCCGAGTTAAACCGAATAACCTGATTTTCGGCGGCGGCCAGAATAATTCTAGGCCTTCGGGGTCGAAAGAAGCAAACGCGATTTGAAATTTGCGACGTCTATTGGCGCTCACGATTGTCATGCAAATTGCGGTGATTTCACTTGCCCACGCACAACCCGTGGTGGCATATTTCATCAAGTATGGTGTTCATTCTACTCTTTTACCGAGCTCAGAACCCTTCCGCCGGCTTCTTTGCGCCGGCAGCGGTCCCGGCGCCGATAGCGTTGTGATGCCCGGGTGGCTTTCCGAAGTCGGGGGAGAAGAATTCCTTCGACTGTGTAGATCCAATTTTCCATCATGAAGTCAGCGTTCCAATTCTGGTGAGACTGGCCGCTCTCCAATGCCTTGGTGCCATCATCAATGCCGGGAACGCACGGCCAATGGCTTCAGGAGTTCGGCCGACACCAGATAGACGATGACTATGATGCCGGTGCCGGCGAGCATAGTCACGGGCGGTGCCTCGAAGCCGAACCAGCCGCCAACTTGTGTGAACGGCAGCACCATTGCGATGAGCAACGCTACGAGCGATGACACCGCGAGTGCGGGCCGTGGAAGATCCCGCCATGGCCGGCCGTTGGTGCGGATGATAAAGATGACGAGGATCTGCGTCGCCATCGATTCGAGAAACCACGTCGTTCGGAATTCCGCCGGTGAGGCGTTGAACACGAACATCAGCACCCCGAAGGTCAGGAAATCGAATAGCGAAGAGAGCGGCCCCATGATCGCCGCGAACCTGATGAGACCGCCCATGTCCCAGACCTGAGGCCGCGCCGTCGC
>Ga0209117_1000616_pt1 | contig 13945 bp, 17 predicted proteins | sample BlaSpr_A8_OM2_M2_FD_187978 | JGI IMG/M metagenome (GOLD analysis project Ga0209117, IMG submission 187978) | Forest soil microbial communities from Thunder Bay, Ontario, Canada - Black Spruce, Ontario site 2_A8_OM2_M2 (SPAdes) (version 2) | ecosystem: Environmental > Terrestrial > Soil > Boreal...
GGCGCCAGGCTCCAGAGTCGCGGCCAGCGCGGCGAACGAGATCACCGTGGCGGGGTTGGTGATCGTCAACCCCAGCGTCGAGGCGTAAGCCCAGGCCAAGCCGGTGCGCGTGGTGGTTGGAGATTCGCTCGGGGTTTCCCGCCGGTCGAGCAGGATGCGAGCTCCCAGCACGATAAGGGCCGCTCCGCCGAACAGAGCCAGCGGGCGGCGGCCGCCGGAGATCGCGTTGGTCACCGCAGCGACACCAAAGGCTGCGAAGGCGGCGTAGACGCCATCGGCAGTGGCTACGCCAAGTCCCGAGAGAAGGCCGTACAGGCGGCCGCGGAGAAGAGTCCGCCTAAGGCAGAGAAAGAAGATCGGGCCGGGCGACGCCGCCACAGCGAACCCGAGCAGGAATCCACGGAGCAGCAAGCTGGACACAGCTGTCTCGCATACAGGGGAATTGTCTTGCATAGCGGCGCCGCGTGACGGAAGGCCGAGCGATCGGCTCGATCTTCATCTTCGCTTCGCCTCGAGGTGCCCTGGAGCGCGATCAGCGCGCTCATGGGACAGATGGGGCTTCAGTGATCCTTAACCCACTATTTAACTGAGGTCTCGTATCCTCTGGCCCTCATGGAAATCGTTCGTAACGTCACGCGCCACAAGCTCCGCAGCTTCCTGACCATCGCAGGCATCGTCATCGGCGTGCTGGCGCTCACGACGATGGGCGCCATGGCGGAAAACTTCAACGCCCTGCTGGACGGTGGAGTCAAGTACTTCAGCTCGAGCATCCAGGTCGGACCGCCCGACGGTCAGCAGTCGGCGACCCTGCTGCCCATCTCCAAGGTCGTTGAGATCAAGAAGATCGATGGCGTGGCCGCTGCGTTTCCGACTTACGGCTTCCAGGCGAAGCCCGGCGCCGCACCCTCATTCAGCTTCGGCGTTCCGGACACGATCATCGCGGCCGACCCGGCAGAGAACAACTGGGGCAACCTCCAGGTCACGATAGCCCAGGGCCGTCAGCTGGATTCGACCACCACCGGCCAGGTTGTGCTCGGTTCGACCATCGCGAAAGAGTTCAACAAGAAGGTAGGAGACACCATCGACCTGCCGGTGAAGCCGGTGGACGCCAGGCCCGACTTCATCAATCACGCGTTCACAGTGGTTGGCATCCTCAACCTCACGCGGACCGCACCTGACGCGTTTGCGTACATCAACATCGCGGACGGTCAGATGCTCCTGCGCGACAGCCTGCCCGCCGAGCTTCGCAATGCGTTCGACGTCAAAGCCATCGCGGGCGGTATCGACGTCTACGGAAAGCCGGGAACCTCCATCGCTGAGCTGGACAAGATCGCGAACCGGATCAACGCCCAAGTGCCGGGGGTCAAGGCAACCAAGCCGAGCCAGATCGTCGACAGCTTCAAGCAGGGCGGCGCGATCTTCACCACCATCACCACAGCCGCGGCGCTGCTGGCTCTGATCATCGGCGGCCTGTCGGTGGTCAACACCATGTTCATGGCGGTGGCCGAGCGCGTCAGGGAGATCGGGCTGAAGAAGGCGGTCGGTGCGACCACCCTCAACATCATGGGCGAGTTCCTCACCGAGGCGACTCTCATCGGCGTGCTGGGCGGCCTTGTTGGATATGGCCTGGGTGCGGCGATCACCCTCATCGTCAACGGGACCACTCCGCCCGGCCAATCGACGTTGTTCCTGCTCACGCCCGCGCTCACGATCTTCGCGATCGGGTTTGCCACCGTGTTGGGTGCCGCGGCAGGTGTCCTTCCCGCCTGGCGCGCAGCTCGGCTGGACCCTGTCACGGCTCTGAGGAACCAGTAGCCATGGCCGACGTTCGTCTCGTCAACCTGACGAAGCATTACAAGCAGGGTGCCGAGGTCATCCGAGCGCTCGATGGAGTGACCCTCGACATTACGAAGGGAGAGTTCGTCGCGGTGGTCGGGCGCTCGGGCAGCGGCAAGACGACCATGCTCGATCTGATGGGTCTGCTGCTCAGGCCCACGAGCGGGAGCCTCTATATCGACGACATCGACACGAGCAAGCTCGGCGACCGCGAGCTGGCGCGGATGCGGGCCAACCGGGTCGGCTTCGTCTTCCAGGAGTACAACCTCCTGGCGGGGCTCAACGTGCTCGAGAACGTGATGCTTCCGCTGCGTTATGTGAAGGACGGAAAGAACGGCAAGCCGCGCGCTGTCGAGCTCATCGAACGGGTCGGGCTCAGCGACAGGATCAGGCACCGGCCGACCGAGCTCTCCGGTGGACAGGCGCAGCGGGTTGCGATCGCGCGGTCGATGATGAACAACCCCTCGCTCATCCTGCTCGACGAGCCGACCGGCGCGGTCGACACGGAGACGGCGCAGCAGCTGGTGGACCTCTTGAAGCGCCTCAACCAGGAGGACCAGGTCACCATCGTGATCATCACCCACGACCTGGACCTGGCTGCGCAGGCGAGCCGGCAGATCCGGCTTAAAGACGGCAAGGTCCTGACCGACGAGAGAATTCACGCCAACGGCGCGATGCTCGGAGTTCCAGTAGCCTAGGCAGCCTGCAGCTCAAAGCAGGCGACCTCACTTATCGTTTTACCAACAGGATGCGCGAGCTGTGATCCGCCGCTTCCTCTTGGTCGGTGCGGTCGTTGGCGGCCTGATCGTCGCGGCCTTCGTCGGCCTTGCCGCCTACCAGGCACTGCGCGTGCCGGTTCACATATCCGGCAACGGCAACCTCGCGCCGGAGAACTGCTCGCCCGGCCCGTGCAAGGATGTGAAGGGCTACACGCTCTGGATCTCCGACATCAAGTTCGAAGGCGATCTCGTGAGGATGACTGTCAAGTTCCGCAACTCGAGCTCGGCGACGCACGCTTCGCCTGAAGACTTGCAGCTGATCGACGCAAGCCGGCACGTCTCGATCCCGATCACCGACGTGGCCGACTGCAAGACCTGGACCCGCCACGAGTTCAGCAACGGCGCGAGCTTCGGACCGATCAACATCTGCTTCCGCGTGATCAATACCACCCGGCCGTTCACCCTCCACTGGACGCCCGACCTCGGCCCGTTTTGCTGCGAGACCAGCCTCAAGATCACGTGATCGGGCTGCATCCGACCGTCGTCATCAGCGGGGCGACGGGGGCGATTGGATCAGCGACAGCCTCTGTGCTGGAGCGTCGCGGAGCCCGCCTCGTTCTGATGGCTCGCCCATCCGAGCGTCTGGACGCGCTGGTGGAACGGCTCGGCGGGGAGGACAACCGCATCTCGAGCGTGCCGGTCGACCTCTCGTCGATGTCATCGGTGCGCATTGCGGCGCGCGCGATCAATCGGGAAGGGGGTCACGTGGACGCCTTGATCAACATGGCAGCCGTTTTCGTGCGGAGGTGGCAGAAGACCGGCGAGGGTTTCGAGCTGATGCTCGCGACGAACTATTTCGGGCCGTTCCTGCTGACCAACCTGCTTCGCGACCGGCTCCTCGGTGGCGGACGAGTGATCACGGTCACGGCGCCTTCGACCACGCGCGTCGACATGGAGCGTCTGTTTTCGAAAGAGATGTTCGAGCCTCGTCATACGTTTGGCGCGACGAAGGCGTTGGACCTGATGGTCACATTCGAGCTGGCGCGCCGGGCGAAGCGATGGGACGTGAGGGCGAACGCTTTCCACCCCGGACTGGTCCGCTCGGAGCTGATGAGCGAGGCGCCGCGGGCTGTCCGGATCGCGGCGCGTCTCTTCTCAGGTTCGGCCGACCGTGCCGCGCAGGACCTCGCGGAGCTTGCGCTCTCGCCGGCGCATGCGGGCACCACCGGTTGGTTCTTCAAAGGCACGCGGCGGATCGACTCACCGAAGTCGGCCACCGACGAGGCGGCCCAGGCGGCCCTGTGGCGCCGGACGGCCGAGCTGGTGGAGATGGAGATCGGCGGCTTCTAGCTGCCTTCGGAATTCGGTGATGTATCCACAAATTGTCGAATCCCGGGCCTGGATACAGCCAATTCGGGACACTTGTCGTCATTAACGACCTGCGTTGTCCCTTTGAGTTGCGATTGCGATCCTTGTGCAGTGCCAGTCAAACACTCGGTGCCGGCCGCCCTCAGGACCAAGCTGTTCACGGCTGGAGAAGCAAGCCAAGCAGGTGTCACCCGCGGCCAGCTGAGGGGCGCTGGCTATCGACGAATTGGGCCGGGTCTATTCCGCTGGGAGGGTTTGGAAGAAAGCCCACTCCTGATGCTCACCGCTGTCGCTCGGCGATTGCCGTCCGGCGCCGCCTTCTCCGGACTCACCGCAGCGTGGCTGCACGGACTGGACGTAATTCCCTGCAATCCCATTGAGGTGACCATCCCAAAAGCTGTCGGCAGGGGCCATCTCGCTGGCGCAGCGGTCCGGCGCACCGCCCTCGCCAAAGACGAGATAGCAGTGCGGCGTGGTTTATACGTAACGTCAGCTCTCCGTTCGGCGGTCGACCTCGGAAGGAGAAATTCCTTGAAAGAGGGGGTCGTTGCCGCGGACATGTTCCTTCACGCCAAGCTGATCACGATCGCCAAACTGCGCGCCTATATCGATGAGCATTCAAGAGCCAAGGGCATCACGCGGCTTCGTCGTGTTGTCGAGCTGGCCGAGCCGGAGGCCGAGTCAGCAATGGAGACCCGGCTGCGCATGCTGTTGGTGCTTGCCGGACTCCCGCGCCCGGAGGTTCAAGTTTCGCTAAAGGACCGTGACGGTCGTTTCTTGGGGCGCCCAGATTTGTTCTATCGCCTTGGGCGCCTGGCAATCGAGTACGACGGCGGCAACCATCGCGATCGGCTAGTCCATGACAACCGCCGCCAAAATGGCCTCGTCGGCGCCGGCTATCGCCTGCTTCGCTTCACTGCGCCGGACGTATACGCGACCCCCGATTCAGTTGTCATGCAGGTACGTGCACAGATGGTCCGGAGCCTTTGAAAACTCGCGAGCTCTCCACACCACGTTCACAAGTCGCCGGAAACATGTGATCTGCAGTCGTCAATCACATTCCAAGGAGAGTTTTCATGAGACGCGGTTTCGGTTTGATCGGGCTGGTGATGACAGCGATCCTGCTCGGGATCGTTGGGGTCATCGCCTACAACGTCGGATGGTCGGACGGCCTGGCGACCCACGTGCCGGCCGGTACCGCCGAAGCGCCGGGCTACTACGGCTACGGGCCGCACATGTTCGGCTTGGGCTTCGGCATCTTCGGCTTCTTCTGGTTCCTGTTCGTCGTGTTCGGCCTGTTGTTTCTCTTCCGGCTCGCTTTCTTCGGCCGGAGGCATTGGGGCGGCGGATGGGGCTACAAGGGTGGACACGGGTATGGCGTGCCGCCCGCGATCGACGAGCGGATGCAGGAATGGCACAAGCGGGCGCACGGCGAGCAGCCGTCGGGCTCGGCGACACCGCCTCCGCCACCGCCTGACCAACGAACCGTCTAGCGCGTTGACTGAATCTAGGATGGTCGCCGTGGCCTGTACTAGGGGTCCCCACGAACTCAAGGCATTGCCTCCGAGTTCGTGGGGTTAACCATCCTTGTCGTCGATGACGAGCCTCGCATCGTGCAGCTCGTCCGCGACTACCTCGAGCACGGTGGATTCACCGTGCTCGTCGCGTCTGATGGCAAGGAGGCGTTGCGTTCGGCGCGTACCGGCCGGCCCGACCTGGTCGTTCTCGACCTCGGCCTGCCCGGCCTCGACGGCCTCGATGTGGCGCGCGAGCTGAGGCGCGATGGTGCAGTGCCGATCATCATGCTGACGGCTCGCACCGACGAGAGTGACAAGCTTGTCGGCCTGGAGCTCGGCGCCGACGACTACCTCACCAAACCGTTCAGCCCCAAGGAGCTCGTGGCGAGGGTGCGGGCCGTGCTGCGTCGCGCGGAAAGCATGCGCTCGCCCTCGGACATGATCCGGGTGGGCCCCGAAGTCGAGTTGGACGTATCTCGGATGGAAGCCCGATTCGAGGGCCGCCGGATCGATCTGACGAAGACGGAATTCCAGCTGCTCGCCGCGATGGCACGGCAGCCGGGCCGGGTGTTCACGCGTGCGCAATTGCTGGATGCTGTCCGAGGCGTGGCATTCGAGTCGTATGAGCGGGCGATCGACGCTCACATCAAGAACATCAGAAAGAAAGTCGAGGTGGACCCGCGCTCGCCGAGATTTGTCCTGACCGTATTCGGCGTCGGCTACCGGTTCGCGGACCCACTACCCAGATGAGCAGCAGCTGGGGACCGCCGCCGCGAAACAGGCCGCCGTGGTGGCCGGAGGGCGAACCTTTTCCACCGACCCGGCGCTGGCGCCGCGGCGGCCCGCCCGCCTTCATCCGCCGCGTTGGATGCTTTTTCGCTGCGGTGCTCGCGGCCGCCCTGCTGACCGGTGTGGTGATGGGCGGCCTGGTCGCCCGACTAGGACCCTGGCCCGTCGCGTTGATTGCATTTGGGTTCGTGTTCCTGGTCGTCGTGGCCGCCTTTGGCGGTCTGCGGCGCATGACCCGACCGGTAGGCGGCCTTGTCGAGGCGGCTCGCCGGATCGAAGCGGGGGACTACTCGGTGCGGGTGCCCGAGTCGGGGCCGCAGGACCTGCGCTCGGTGGCGCGAGCTTTCAATTCGATGTCCGCCCGCTTGAAAGCGAGCGATGAGCAACGACGCGGATTCCTTGCCGACGTGGCGCATGAGCTCCGGACGCCTTTGTCAGTGATTCGGGGGCACGCGGAGGCAATCGCCGATGGCGTCTACCCGGGCGATGCCACCCACATGGCACCGATCCTGGACGCGACGCAAACGCTCGACCGGCTCGTCGAAGACCTGCGCACGCTGGTCCTGACCGACGCGGGAACCCTGGTGCTTCAGAAGGAGCCCACCGACCTCGGTGCTCTGGCCGCCGAAACGGTGGACTCGTTCAGGGTTCAGGCCGAAGCTGCCGGGATTGCCCTGAGCACCGACGTGCCGGACGACCCGCCGCCAATCGAGATCGACCCAGGGCGAATCCGCGGCGTGGTCGGGAATCTCATCTCGAACGCGATCCGGCACACCCCGGCAGGCGGGTCAGTAACCGTCGGCGTGCATGCATCAGACAGTGGGATGGTGATCACGGTCACGGATAGCGGCGAGGGCATCTCGCCGGAATTGCTGCCGCACATCTTCGAACGTTTCGTGAAGGGCGCCGGATCATCCGGCTCCGGGCTGGGCCTGGCGATCGTTCATGACATCGTCAGCGCGCACGGAGGGAAGGTCGAAGTCGAAAGCAAAGCCGGCGAGGGCACTGGAATCCGGCTGATCCTGCCAATCGATCCCTGATTTTGAGATGCTGTAGCGGAAGTGGGGAAGGTTAAGAACACCAGGCCTAAAGGTCAGGCTGGCCAGGCGAAACGAGGATCACGACCCCTCGAGGGGGAGGATCTCGAGACCAAGCGCTGGGAAGACGCGCGCCACTGGATGAGCATCTACGCCGACCTCCTCGAGTTCAAGCGGGGAATCCTGGGCCGGGTGCGGCGAGATGTGGCCAACCTGCAGCCTTCCGCCAAGCTGGCTGCCCTGACCGACCTCGAGATCATCGAGAACCAGATGCAGGGGTACCAGGTGCGACTCGACCTCTGGTACCAACGGCTGTGGGACCTGCAGGGGCTCTGGCTGGACCCAGCCGGCCGCATGGTCCGGCACCAGGGCCACGAGGTGGCCCTGACCAAGCGAGAGTTTCAGCTCCTGCAGTTTTTGCTCAGCCATCCCCACCGGTATTTCACGACCACGCAGATCCTGGGTCAGGCGTGGGCGGACCCAGCTCTCTTTCCTGAAGAGGTGCGGAATTATGTTCGCCGCCTCCGCAAGATCCTTGTGGACCTCGCCATCCCTGTGGACCTCGTGAACAAGCCGGGTCGGGGCTATTCGCTGGTGTTTCGCCTCGAGTAGGGGCCACGATCGAGTCACGATTTATTGCTGAGCTTTTTACGCCTCAGGTCGTAAACCTGTGAAATGGAGAAAATCCGAGCTAAGGGCGTGCGGCCCGATGTTGATGCGGCGGAGCGCGGCGGCGACTGGAGCCAGGCCATGGACGGCGAGGGCGCTCCGGCCGATGCGACGCTGGAGCATGCGATCTACTGGCGGCAGATCTACAGCGAGATTCTCGAGATGGAAGAGAAGGTGCTCGCGCGCATCCGCCAGCTCATGACCACTCAGTCGGCGGAGGGCCGGAAAGAGGTCGAGCTGACCAACGTCCCGGTCGTCGTCGCCCAGGCCGAACGCTTCAGGCAGCGGCTCAGCTACTGGGAGGCGCGGGTGCTACAGCTCAACGGGGATGGCCGGAAAACCTAGACAGACTTTACTCAACCGATGCTTGCCAGTTCGGAAAATTACGGCTATTGTTACGCCGCTTACACAGTATGAAGGCGGTGAATAATATGCGTCGATCCATAATCTCGATCAGCCTGGCTGGCCTCACGCTCCTGATGTGGCCGGCTACAGCGTTTGCAGCCACTGACCCCGGCCTGGGTACCGCGGGCAACTTCGCGGTCCTCGCGGGCACCGGCACGAGCCTCACTAACACTGGACCGAGCTGGGTCACCGGGCAGATCGGGGCTGCCGCCGGGATAACTGGATTTCCTCCGGGCACCGCCGGACCTCAGCACAACGCTGATGCGGTTTACACCACCGCCCAGACCGATCTGGTGGCCGCGTATAACGGCGCAAGCCAGACCACCACCACCGATTACAGCAATGTCAATCTCGGCGGCAAGACGCTCACTCCAGGTGTCTTCAACCAGTCCACTGCCCCCACTTTGACCGGAACGCTCACACTCAACGGCCCGGGCATCTACATCTTCAAGATCGGCAGCACGCTTGTCACAGCTGCCGGAGCGCCCGGTGCAGCCGCAGCGAAAGTGGTGCTCATCGGCGGCGCGCAGCCGTGCGACATCTTCTGGCAGGTCGCCAGCTCAGCAACCATCAACCCTTACACCCAATTCGTGGGCACGATCATGGCGATGACAAGTATCCAGATGCTGACTGGAGCAACCCTTTGGGGCCGAGCCCTTGCACGGACAGCGGCGGTCACCCTGGACACCAACCGCATCATCCAGCCCAGCGGCTGCACCACGGGTTTGACAACGACCTATACGGCGCCGGCGTACGTTCCCCCGCCGTCAGGAAACACATTGCCAGCTTCGCTGGGCACGATTGTTGTGGCACCAGGCGCGACTGGCATCCCTGACGAGCTGATGCGCGGGCAGTTTCCTTTCCTGCTCCTGATAGCCATCGCTGCCGGAATCGCCGCAACCACGTTGGGAATCAGAAGCCGAAGGCGCCGCCGCCGCCAGGCATAACGCGTAGGCTGCGGTCCATGCTGAGGACCTGGCCTTCATTGGCGCATCGCGCTCGCGTGCTGATCGACGTGACGAGGACGTGGCCCGCGTCGCTCCGCGGGCACCTGTCGATGCAGGCATTGGGCGAGGTCGTGCTTGCCGGGCTGCTGCTGGCTACGCTGGCGTTTTCGCCACGCGACGGAGTCCCGGCTGAGGATGCCGGCACTCGCCTTTTGGCGTCCTACCGGGAACCACCTTCGATCGGGCTGACATTGCCAGGCATCAGCAGCCTCTCGAAGTGGGCGAAGACTACCGGGGCGACGATCACCGCGAGCGCGCTCGTCCCGAAGGCTCGTCCAGTGCAGCTGCTGATCCCGTCGATGAGAGTGAACCGCCCGGTCGAGGCGGTCGGCGTCAATCGCAGCGGAATTTTGGACCTGCCGCTGAATGGCTGGAATGCGGGCTGGTACAAAAACAGTTCGGTGCCTGGCGCCCCAGGCGACTCGGTCATTCAAGGCCACGCAGGCTTGCCGGGCGAGCCCATGCTCTTCGGCAATCTGTTCAGGCTCAAGGCCGGCGACAAGATCATCATCGTGCTCGCCGACGGAAGCCAGCGCCTCTTCCTCGTCCAGTCGATGGCGGTTGTGCCCATCGGGACGTTCCCCCCGGGGATTGCCGACTTGAACGGACCGCCCAGGCTGACTCTCTTGACCTGCACGGGCCATTTCGACAAGGACATGAAGTACTACACGGAGCGCCTGGTGCTCGAAGCGAGCTATGCGGGCATCGCCTGAGGGCGGAATCACCGTTGGCCACGCAAGTTGGAGCGATGTTGAGAGGCCGCAGCGCGGGTTTACGATTACCCTGGATTGACTGACACCACAAGTCAGGAGTCGGAGACCGGGCCGCCTCTACCGGGCGAGCGCCAGACGCGGCTCAGCGGAGCGTGGACGGCACTGGTCATCGGCATCGTCATCCTGGTCGTGATCCTCGTTTTCATCCTGCAAAACCTACAGACCGTCGAGGTGCACTTCCTGTTCCTCCAGGGCCACCTCCCGCTCGCGGTGGCGCTGCTCTTCGCGATGGTCCTGGGGGCGATTGTCGTTCTGACATTCGGGGCTTTCCGGATCCTTCAGCTGCGTCTTGTGGCGAGGCGGGCGCGGCGTCAGGACAAACAGGCGACCCCGCCGGCCGAATAGGGCCTACACAAAAAGAAGGCCTCGCGAGGGGTAGCTCTGCGAGGCCTGTCGAACGCGAGGTCTAGCGGTGAATCATTCCGCGCTGCGTGAGCGCTCGGAAGATGACGAGAAGGATGATCGCGCCGACGAACGCCGCGAGCAGTCCGCCGATCGTGAAGCTGCCTGTATCCACCTGGATCCCTACAAGATTCGCCAGAAAGCCCCCTAGGAAAGCTCCCAGGATGCCGACGATGATGTCAAACAGAAGGCCCATGCCCTTGCCGGTCAGGACCTTGCTGGCGACGAACCCCGCAATCGCGCCGACGATGATGAGAATCAGGATTCCCACCGGCTTCTAAACCTCTGAGGCCGCTTTGCGGCGATGGTTTGATCGTGTGGTCGTGACGGGCCTTGCCGTTTCTTCTATCGCGATGTCGGACAGCTCGTCACCCATGCGGTGGGCGTAGCCGGCCAGGCGCCTCATTTGCGACCGCTGGGACACTGCGTAGCCACCGATGGCCACCCCCGCAACCAATCCGAGGGCCAACATGCCGAACAGCGGCCAGGGCCGGGACGTCGGGTACTCGGGCAAAGTTGCGAACTGCCTAAGCGATGCGTCGTTCCATCTGGAAGATGCGTCATTCCATTTTTTGGGCCAGGACGTGAAATCCATCACGACGAGGCCGGTTTGGTGCCTTTCGGCGCCGTGACGATCCGGATCAGGACCACGACGCCCCAACCGATCACTGCATAAACGACGAGCGCGACCAATGAAGCGGTCTCGAACGTGTTGGTCTTCGATCCGGTGTCGCCGAAGATACCCGTAAACGGGGCCACCAGTGGCCCGGTCACCTGGTAGATGAAGTTGACGAACGCCGTGTGTGAAGATGCGCCAAAGAGCTTGCCCAGGAAACGGGCAGCGATCAGGATGTCGACGGCGCCAACGATGAAGCCGACGACTGCCGCGGCGCGAAAGTTGTAGCTGCCTTGTTCGCCGGCCGAGACGTGCTCGACAGGTGCGGACGCGGGAGCCGACGCGGGAGCGGGAGCAGATTGCTGAATTGCCATTTAGTTATCCACCTCTTTCCCGCCACGATGGCGCGCAAGCCATAACAAAGTCAGCAACTATGCCCATGGAGTGCCGTAGGCTCGGTCAGCGGCGGCGAGTGTTCAGGGGCGGCCAGCGGCGGGAAAAGGGGGAATCGACTGCTCTCCAGAGCCTATCGGCTGCACACTCGATGGTCCGCGGAGACCAAGCACCGCTATACACTGCGGCAGTCCGTTAAACAGGTGGCGTGCCGGGAAGTCTGGTCGGCAGGAGGAGATCGGGTTGCTTCGGCGCGCATCTTCAATGCTGCCTCGCTGGTTGCCGCCATACCAGGTGGTCCTGGCGTTGTTTGGCATTGCGATTGGACTTCTGCCAGGGCTGCCGCAGTGGCGTCTGAGCTCAGACCTCATCCTCGCGGTCTTCGTCCCGGCCCTCGTCTTCGAGGCGGCGCTCAACCTCAACCTCGCGGCTCTGCAACAGGTCATCCGCCCGGTTGCTCTGCTGGCCACCGCCGGCGTTGTGATCTCGATCGGCGTGATTGGGCTCTTGATCCATTTGATAGTGGGACTGAGCTGGCCCGGAGCATTGCTACTGGGAACAATCCTCAGTCCCACTGATCCCATCGCGATCATTGCTGTCGTCAGACGCAGCGGTGCGCCCGTCCAGTTGGCGACCCTCCTCGAGGGAGAAAGCCTGTTCAACGATGGGACCGGCGCCGCAGCGTTCGTTGCCGTTCTGGCCGCAACCGGATCCGGGAACTTCTCGGTGGCGGATGCCAGCCTGCACTTCATCCTGCTGACCATTGCGGGAGCCGTCATCGGCGCTGCGGTTGGCCTGGTGGGTGCAACTCTGGTTCGAAGAACCTCTTGGGCGCCGCTGGAGGTGGCCCTCACGCTCGTCGCGGCGTATGGCAGTTACGCACTTGCAGCTGCTTTGGGCGCCGCCGGCGTCATGGCCGTGGCCGCGGCAGGGGTCGCCATGGCCCGGGTCGGAAAGTGGGGTCCAGACACCGAACGGTCCTGGGCAAGGCTCGTCCTGATCCTGAGCGTGGCTCTGTTCACGCTGATCGGTGTCGGCCTACCCGCCTCTGGCGTTCTGGGCTACGCGGTCCCCATCTTGGTTGGATTCGGCATCTTGCTGGCTTCGCGCGCAGCTCCTGTCTATCTTCTCGGTTTTGGCATACCGCATCGATGGCGGCAGCTCATGTGGTGGGGAGGTGTGCGCGGCGCCATATCAGTCGCCTTGGCCTTGGCAGCCAAGGGCCAGCCCGGCGTGGAGCCATCGGTGCCCGTGATCGCGTACGGCATCGTGGTCCTCTCGCTGATCTTCCAGGGGAGTGTGATTCGTCCCGCACTGGGCTTGCTCAGACTGAACCAGGCACCGCAGCCATGACAGCAGCTCAGGGCTTCCTCTTCTTCCTGATCCTTCTGGGGATCCTGGCCGCGGTATTGAGGCTCTTTTCCCAGAGCGCTCCCCTGATTCCGTATCAGGTGATCCTGGCCGCAGCAGGCGTCATCCTCGGTCTCATCCCCGGACTGCCGCTGCCCAAGATAGGGCCCGAGCTACTCCTGCTCGCATTCGTTCCTGGGCTCGTTTTCGAGGCCGCCTTATCACTCGACCTGCAGGAATTGCGCAAGCAAGCTCTGGCCATCGGACTGCTGGCCACGGTCGGGGTGTTCATCGGAACGCTCCTGCTCGCAATCACGGCGCATTACCTGTTCGGGATGGACTGGACGGCGGCGGCCCTGCTGGCCGCTATTGTCGCCACCACCGACCCAGTGGCGATCGTGAGCGTACTGCGTCGCTTGGGAGTTCCGCCAGGACTCACTGCAATCCTCGAAGGCGAGTCACTCTTCAATGACGGCACTGGCGTAGCGGTGTTCACGGCGGTCCTGGCTTCCATAGCCGCAGGCGCGTTCTCTGCCACTGATGCGTCCATACGATTCCTTCTCATCACCGCCGGCGGTGTGGCGGTCGGTCTGATCGTCGGTACGGCGGCCGTCCTGCTGCTGCGGCGCGCTCAGGAAGCCGAATTGGAAATCTTGGCGACGCTGGTCGCGGCCTACGGCTCGTACTTGCTGGCTGACTTGTTGCACTTTTCGGGAGTGGTCGCGGTGGTCGTCGCCGGGCTCGAGGTGGCTCGCTTTGGACACGGCTCGAGGCGCATGAAGGGAACGCAGCTGCTCGGATTCTGGACCTTGCTTGCATTCGTGCTCAACGCGGTTCTCTTCGTTCTGGTCGGCTCCCGTCTGCCCACCACCGACCTGATACGGATGTTGCCCCTCGCCGCCGGCCTGTATGTCGCGATGGTGGTCGTCCGCGCAGTCCCGGTGTATGGGCTGCTAGGGATGATCGATCCCCTTGCCACCAAGATCAGATGGTCTTGGCGACTACTTACCTTCTGGGGCGGCATGCGCGGCGCGCTTTCGGTCGCGCTTGCGCTCGTGGTCGCG
>Ga0209117_1000617_pt1 | contig 13926 bp, 12 predicted proteins | sample BlaSpr_A8_OM2_M2_FD_187978 | JGI IMG/M metagenome (GOLD analysis project Ga0209117, IMG submission 187978) | Forest soil microbial communities from Thunder Bay, Ontario, Canada - Black Spruce, Ontario site 2_A8_OM2_M2 (SPAdes) (version 2) | ecosystem: Environmental > Terrestrial > Soil > Boreal...
CCTGACCCATAACATCCATTATTATCTCGACCCTCCGTGCCTGGAGGGGCTTAAGCTTTACTACCGCTTGGCCGCGGAAATCGGAGCCCTTCCGGAGGCGCTGGATCTTCGCTTTATTTAGAATTCATCTATTCATCACTCATCTTACAAACAAGCAGTTTGAGCATTGCCTGCGAACCTTGGAAGCCAGACGTCACTCCCCCTAGTCCGGCTCGGCCACAAACCGATACCCCACTCCGCGCACCGTTTGCAAATGCTTCGGCTGCGATGGATCTTCTTCAATGTACCGCCGCAGCCGCACTACAAAATTATCGATGGCGCGCGTATCGGTGTCTTCGTGCAATCCCCACACATCTTCTAAAATCGCCTTGCGCGAAACCACGCGGCCCGCGCTGCGCACCAGATATCGCAGAAACTCCGCCTCCATCACCGTCAGATGGATCGTATTTCCCAGCGTGCGCAATTCCAGTTCTCCGAAGTCAATGGACTTGCCACCGAAACTGAATGTATCGCCGCCCGCTTCCCGCTCGCCCACACGCGCGGTCCCCGTCGTCCCCCGACCGACAGGCCGGGCATCTTTCGTCTGGTCGTCTTTCATCCCGGAGTTTTTCATCCACCCACTGCGCCGCAGCAGGCTTTCCAGGCGGGCGATCAGAATCGCTAGCTCAAACGGCTTCGGCAGGTAATCGTCCGCCCCCGACGCAAATCCCTGCAGCACATCTTCCGGACGCCCGCGCGCGGTCAACATCAGGATCGGCACATAGTTCTTCTTCTCGCGCAGCAAGGCCGCGACATCAAAGCCGCTTTTGCCCGGTAGCATCACGTCGAGAACCACCGCGTCGAAACGTTCTTTTTTTTCGACGAGCCTCTCCAGAGCCGTCTCGCCGTCCGCCGCAACTTCCACCGCATGCCCTTCGGCTTGCAGGTTGAAGCGCAGACCCTGCGCCAGGTGCGCCTCGTCCTCCACCACCAAGACGCGGCTCATGCCACCGTCACTTTCCGGGGCAATTCCAGGGTGACGGTCGTTCCCTTCCCTGCCCCTTCGCTCTGCGCGAATACCCGGCCGCCGTGATTGCGCACGATAGAACGAACGATGAACAATCCGAGTCCCGTGCCTTTCACCCGGGGACGCCCACGTCGGCGGACGCGATAAAAGCGCTTGAAAATGCGCTTGAGTTCGTCCTGGGGAACACCCACGCCGCGGTCGCGCACGCGCAGCACAAGCAACTCTTCGTCCGGCGCATCCAGTTCAACCGCGATGTGCACGCCGTCGGGCGAGTACTTGACGGCATTGTCGAGCAGGTTCGTAACCGCGGTATGCAGTTCATCGGGATCGCCCAGTACGCGCGCGTTGCCGGATTGCGGCCCGGATTGCGGCCCCGATTGAAGGAAAGACTCGTGATAGTCGAGATTTTCCGGAAGCAGGTGATGCCGCGTACGCGCCAGTTCCACACACTCGCGCACTAGGGTGTTGAAGTCCACCGGGATGCGCTGGCCGGAAGCCTTCTTCTGGGCAATGGCGCCGGCTTTCAGCACCTGTTCCACGGTGCCCATGAGGCGCTCGGTATCGACCAGCATCAATTGGTAGAACTCGCGGCGCTGACTTTCGTCCACTTCGCGGCGCTGGAGAGTTTCGAGATACAGACGGATGGAGGCGATCGGCGTTTTGAGTTCGTGGGTGACCGCATTGATGAAACTGTCGTGCTGCTCGTTGCGCCGGATTTCGCGCACAAGAAAGATGGTGTTGAGAACGAGCCCGGTGATGATGGCGCCGAAGAAGAGGATGCCGAGGAAGACTTTGATGCCTTCGCGCCAGTTGAGGATGATCCAGCCGCTGCCCACCGCAAAGGCCGCCGCGGCGAGGCAGACGCCGAAGGTCAGAAAGAATGCGATCGCTTTGCGTCGGCTGGAGATCCGCACAGGGGAATTGTAGCGGGACAGGTGCCAGGTGTCAGGTCTTAGGTGTCAGGCGTCAGGAAAATCTGCCTGGGGCAGGGTTTATACCGGGGGTTTGGCTTCTGATGGCGCTTACAAGAGACGCGGCAAGCCGCGTCTCTACAGAATCTACACGGCAGGCTGTCGGGTCTCGCTTTTCCTGGGACCTAAGACCTACGACCTGAGACCTTTTTCAGTCGTTGCCCGCAGCCGCCGCCATCACCCCAGCACCCTTTACATCCCGAATCAAGGCCGGCTTCGGCGGCAGGCTGTCGAGCGCGACCTTGTAGACGTGCCGCGCCAGTCCGAGTTTTTTCAGCGCCCAGATGCCGTACCAGTTCATGTCGAGTTCGTACCACGCTATGCCATGACGCGCGGAAACCGGATGCGCATGATGATTGTTGTGCCAGCCTTCGCCAAAGGTGAAGATGGCCACCAGAAAATTGTTGGTCGAGAGATCTTTGGTCGCGAAGCGCCGCGATCCCCACAGGTGGGTAACCGAGTTCACCATCCAGGTGGCATGCAGTCCGACCACCACGCGCGCGAACACTCCCCACAGCAGCCACGGCAATCCGCCAATCGCAAACAGAATCACGCCCACAAGTACGTTTGAGGTCCAGTGATACTTGGTCAGCCAAACCTGAACTTTATCTTTGGTCAGATCGGGCACGTAACGGGCGAGAGTCGTGGTGTCGTGATGCATCGACTTGCCCATCAGGATCCATCCCATGTGCGACCACCACTTGCCGTCGATCGGCGAGTGCGGATCGCCTAGTTCGTCGGAAAACTGATGATGAATGCGGTGCGTCGCCACCCAGAAAATCGGCCCGCCTTCGAGCGCCAGCGTCGCGCACCAAGTCAGGAAGTACTCCACCCACTTTGGCGTCTTGTATCCGCGATGCGTCAGCAGCCGGTGATAGCTCATCCCGATCCCGAGGCTGCCCGAAACCCACCACAAGAAAAGGGCGACGAAAAATGCTTTCCAGGTAAAGAAGAATAGCGCCGCGACCGCGCCAACATGAAACAGCCCCATAGCGATCGCCGTGCCCCAGTTGAAGCCATCCCGCTTCGCCCGGTCTTTACGGTTGGTGCCTTCTTCGGTTTCGCTCATTGCCTGGCTCGTCGTTTTGTTCGTCGTCTCGCGCATTGTCTGGCTCATTGTCTTTTTTTTCTCCACACCGTCTGACTGAGGTGCGTCTGGCAGGCTGCTGAAAAACTTAGGTTTCCTGTCAGGGCATCGCTTTAGCGATGCCAAAGTTTTTCGAAATGAAATGCCCCTTTAGGGGCTGCCCCATCGAAAATCGACTTTCCCCCACTGCCTGCCTAGAACAATATCAAGAGACCGCGATCTACTTTGTAATACTTCTGTAATCCTAGCTCGCTAAAGGGGTTACGAGCGTAGTGCGTTTCAGACCCAAAGGGCTGGCAGGGTGGGGAAAGACTCGACCTCGCGCTTGATTTTGGGTGGCGCAGACGCACTTCAGCGCTCGATAACTGGCTCGTTTTCAGCACCGGCTCTATAGATTGCTGAAAAACTCGTCGTGCGCGCCGCAGTCACCCTCAGCGGCTAAAGCCAGCACTGAAAACAGGCCGCTTATTGCAGCGGTGAACCGCTGCGCCACCCAAAAGCAAAAAAGGAGATTGTGTTTTTCGCAAACTGTTTAGCCGCTGCGGCCAGACTGCGGCGCAGAAAATACTTCTCCGCAGCCTGCGAGTTGTCGTGTCCACGCAACCGAGAGTCAGGCTCTTGGTGTCATCCGCGATTCCTCGCACCCGGTTAACCGGCAACCTTTCCGTGCACGTTTCCGTGTCGTGGAGTATCGTTGAGTGTTTCAACCGTGAAATGTTTCAACCGTGCTCCCGAACAGGAGGTCAGTGTTGAAATACAAATTGTCGAAAGAGCTATTGAAAAAAACTCCACTCATCCTTCTCACAGCGCTCTTTTTTGTGTTCGCGCTATGGGCGCAGAAAGATCAGCCCCCCGCAAAAGCGCCCGCCCCCGAATACAAGATTCCCCCCGAAGATGCCGCCAGGGTAAATCCCGTCAAGCCAACCCAGGAGTCGCTCGCCAAGGGCAAGAAGCTGTATGGCTACGACTGCGCAATGTGTCATGGAAAAGATGGCGATGGCAAGGGCGACATGGCATCGGACACGAAAAACGTCACCGATTTCACCAGTCCGGACGCGCTGAAAAACCGCCGCGACGGCGAACTCTTCTACGTGATCCAGAAGGGCAAGGGCGACATGCCTCCCGAAGGCGACCGTGCCAAGGATGAAGACATCTGGAACCTGGTGAACTACATCCGCTCGCTGGCGAAGAAGTAGGAATAGCGCTCGTGTAGGCACGGGCGCCCTCGCCCGTCCAAGCCGAGCGAAGCTCAGCAACTGCCGGCGATCACAGCACCCTTGACTTCCTATAAGACGCTTTCATCTACTTCGATGCACCCTTGACTTCCACGCCCGCCCACTTCTCCAGCAAAGTGAGCGTCGACGCGTAGTCCAAATCCTGCTGCCCTTCCTCAGAGGCGACGTCGTATACCTCTTCCACCGCTTCCAGTCCGGGCAGGCGCACACGCGATTCCTTGGCGGCATCGAGCGCCAGGCGAATATCTTTCAACATCAGCCGCAGCGGAAAATTGGGCGAGAAGTCGCGCTTCAGAATGAACGGAGCTTTGTAGTCCACCACCCCCGACCGCACCATGGAAGCCTGCACCAGCGGCAACAGCTTTTCCACGTCCACGCCCAGCTTGGCGGCAAGCGTGAGCGCTTCGGCGAATCCTTCGTAGATGAGCGCAATCTGCAAATTCATGACCAGCTTCGTGGCCTGTCCCTTGCTCGTCTCGCCCATGTGAAACACCTGCTTGCCCATCGCCTGAAAAAGCGGCTGCAATCGAGCCAGCACCGCGTCATCGCCTCCCACCATAAAAATCAGGTTCCCCGCTTCGGCGGCAATCTTCGACCCGGTCATCGGAGCGTCCGCGTAGTCAACACCGTGCGCCTTCACGCGGTCGGCAAAGCGTCGCGTGGCCGAGGGCGAAATCGTGCTCGAGTCGGCAATAATCATGCCCGCGGCCAGAACTTGCTCGACGCCGCCCGCGCCAAACAGCACCTCCTCGACCGCCTTGGTGTCGGAGACGCACATCCACACCACTTCCGCGCCCCGCGCCGCATCCGCGGGAGAAGCCGCGCTGCGTGCGCCGTCCACGCCCTTACCGCCAGATCGATTCCAGACTGCAACCTCATGTCCGGCTTTGACCAGGTTGGCGGCCATCGACCGTCCCATAATTCCCATGCCAAGAAAAGCGACGCGCATCAGCGTTGGTTCCTCCAAATGTTTCGTATCAGGGTATCGCTTCCAGGGTATCGCTTCAACGATACCGCAAGTTTCTTCCGCCTGTAGAGATGGGGCTTGCCCCGTCTCCGAAGACGCGGCAAGCCGCGTCTCTACGGGAAACTATTGGGCCTCGAAATTCGATTCGTCCGCAGCTCTCTAAACTTTGGATTAGATATGACGGGCAAAGTGACGGTCAAGGAAAACACGAATTCTTTTGCACCGGAAAAATCAACACCCAAGAAACGCAAAACCAAGAAATAGCCCGTCCCTGCGGCCATCCCGTCCCCCCGAGCACCTAATATGTACTAGAGACTTGAGCAAAGAAAGCCGATAATGTAGCGAGAGTCCGCGTTTCCGGCGGACTGGTCGATTCGATGTTAAAGTCGTCATTGAAAAATCCCGCTCTGCGCCAGCGCGCCGGCCAGTTCACGCGTCTGGTGCGGCATTCCGCGGTCACGCCGCGTACCGGCGAGACCCACAAACCGAAGCTGGTTTCGAATGGCCAGCTGGGCGTGACCTTTATCGGGCACTCCAGCTTTTTTCTGCAAATCGGCGGACAGAACGTCGTCATCGATCCCAACTTCGCGCGCTGGCTGTTCGTTCTTAAGCGCCTGCGTCAGCCGGGATTGAATCTGCGCGACCTGCCTCCGATGGATGTCGTACTGGTGACTCACGCTCACTTCGATCACTTGCATCGCCAGTCGCTGCGCACCATCGCGCGGCAAACGCGGCGGCAGACCGGAACCGCGCCCACGCTCGTCGTCCCCCATCACTTATTCGACCTGGTTTCCGATCTGGGCTTCGAGCAGATTGTCGAACTCGAGTGGTGGAACACCTATCGCCACGGCACGCTCGACATCACTCACGTCCCCTCGCGACACTGGGGAGCGCGCATCCTCAAGGATTCGCACCGCGGCTACGGCGGCTACGTGCTGCGCAGCGGCAGGCACTCCGTCTATCACGCCGGAGACACCGCCTATTTCGCAGGCTTTCGCGAGATCGGACGCCGCCTGTCGCCGGAACTAGCGCTGCTCCCGATCGGCGCCTACAATCCGCCGCAATTCCGCAACGTGCACACCAGCCCCGCCGACGCCACCCAGGCCTTTCTCGATCTGAAGGCCCGCTGGATGGTCCCCATGCACTATGGAACGTTTCGCCTGTCGCATGAGCCCATCGAAGAGCCCCTCCAGTTGCTGGAGCGCGAAGCGCAAGCGGCCGGCGTGAAAGACAAAGTGCTCGTGCTCGAAGAGGGCGTCACCCGCTTCTTTTGAAGCATTCTTCCATGTCCTTTGAGTCTTTGAAAAGCTCAACTTCCCTCACCCACCCCCAAAAACCGTCACCCCGCGGTAACCCCGAGCGCCCTTTTGCGTCCAACTAAACAGGCGCTTTCGCGTGTTATACTGCATCAGATGGGGTGGGTGGGTCCCTCCACGTCCCTGCCCGAGGATTTCGATACATGACCAGTAGTTCTCGCCGTTCTCTCTTCCTGATCGTTTTCGTTCTTGCTCTGTTCGGTTTGCTGGGCATGTTGTTCGCGCAGAGAATCAGCCCCGCAGCGACGCCCAGCAGCGACTCCGACGTCCGCGACAGCATAAGGCAGTTCACCGAGGTATATGAAAAAATCGAGCAGAACTATGCCGACCCGGTGAATGCCGACAAGGCAATTTATAACGGCGCCATCCCGAGCATGTTGCACCAGCTCGATCCCCACTCGAACTTTTTCGATCCGAAATCCTATTCCGCGCTTCGGGAAGAGCAGCGTGGCAAGTATTATGGCGTGGGCATGACGGTCGGCCCGCGCAACAATAAAGTTATCGTCATCGCTCCTTTCGTCGGCACACCGGCCTATCGCGCCGGCATCCGGCCGGGCGACATTATCGCCGCCATCGACGGCAAGCCCACCGACAACATGAGCACCTCCGACGTTGCCGATCTGCTCAAGGGACCGAAAGGCACCACCGTTCGTATCACCATGTTGCGCGAAGGTTCCGACCATCCGCTCGAATTCAGCGTGATCCGCGACGAGATTCCGCGCTACAGCGTGGACCTGCACTTCATGATCAAGCCCGGCATCGGTTACATGCACGTTTCCGGATTCCAGGAAACCACCGAGCATGAAGTCGCCGAGGCGCTCGATCAGATGGGCGATTTGAAGGGCCTGGTCCTCGATCTGCGGCAGAATCCGGGCGGACTGCTGAGTGAAGGCGTAGGCGTCGCCGACAAGTTCCTCAAGAAGGGCCAGCTGATCGTCTCGCACCACGGCCGCTCGTCACCCGAAAAGCGATACGTCGCCGCGCGCGGCAACGGTGGCAAGGAGTATCCGCTGGTGGTGCTGGTCAATCGCGGCACCGCTTCGGCAGCCGAGATTGTCGCCGGAGCCATTCAGGATCACGATCGCGGCCTCATCGCCGGGGAGGTCACGTTCGGCAAGGGCCTGGTGCAAACCGTGTATCCGCTGACCGAAAATACCGGTCTCGCCCTCACCACCGCCAAGTACTACACCCCCAGCGGACGCTTGATCCAGCGCGATTACTCCAGCCTTTCCTTGTATGATTACTATTACAATAGGAATAGCGAGGAGAATAACGCTAATCATGAAGTGAAGCTCACCGATGGCGGACGCACCGTGTATGGCGGGGGCGGCATCACGCCCGACGTGAAGTTGGCGCCCTACAAGTCCAACAAGTTCCAGGACTCGTTGCTGCAGCACTACGCCCTGTTTAATTTTGCCAAGCACTACGCGAGCGCACACAAAATCACGCAAAGCTTCGAAGTCGACGATGCGCTGCTGCTGGAGTTCCGCAAATTCCTCGACGAAGAAAAAATCGCCTACACCGAAGCCGAGTTGATCGAGAGCAACGATTGGCTGCGCTCCAACATCAAGAGCGAACTCTTTGTCGATGCCTTCGGCCAGGAAGAAGGCTTAAAGGTGCGGGCCGAAACCGATCCGGATGTGATCAAGGCTCTGGACCTGATGCCGCAAGCGCGCGCTCTGGCTGACAATGCCAAGAAAGTGGTTGCGGAACGAAACTTCGCTCCGGTCACACGCTAGGCAAGTCTTATTTCGACTCCAATTTCAGGCCCGGGCAACCGGGCCTTTTGCTTTGCTCAAAAGCAGCAGTTCTCAGTTCTCAGGAAAACCAGTATGTCTATTGAATGCCACTAAGAACTGACAACTGAGAACTTCCCTCTTGAGTGTGGCCGCCGAAAGCCATAAAGTACAGGAAGCGAAACGCGCGGAGGCGCCTGTCTGCCAGCGGCAATCATGCTTCAATCTGGCCCCTGGATTCCCGCGGTGCTGGTGGCGATTGCTGCGGGAGTTCTCGACTGGCGCTATCGGCGGATTCCGAACTGGCTTACGGTGTCGGGTTTTGTGGCCGGCGTCGCGGTCAACACGATTCTCTACCGCTGGCCCGGACTAAGAGCCGGGTTGCTGGGGACGCTGGTGGGTCTTGGTCTGCTGCTGCCTTTCGTACTAGTCCGCAGCCTCGGCGCCGGCGACTGGAAACTGGCCGGCGCGTTGGGAGCGTGTCTGGGTCCGCGGCAACTGCTTTCCGTGCTCATGGGCACAATTCTGGTTGCGGGAGTCATGGCGTTGGCGGTGGTCATCTGGAAAGGGCGGCTGAAACAAACGCTCTTGAACATCGCGCATTTGCTGGCGGCGTTGTTCAGCTTGCGGATGCCGGGGTCTGAGGTAACGCTCGACGATCCGCGGTCGGCAAAAATTCCGTTTGGCGTGGCCATGGCAGTTACGGTGTTGTTTTACGGGATGGGCAAGGCGCTGGGAAATTTGTAATTGGTGATTTGCCGTTTCATTTATGATTGTCATATCGAGCGACCGGGGTCGCCAGCCGGCCGCATTTGCCGGATGGGGTGGGGGGAGCGAGGGGGATCTGCAGTTTGCTGAGCATCAAACCAATCGCGCGCAAACTCGGAAGCACGGAGGGGGCGGAGATCGCCGAGGCCGCGCTGGTGCTGCCCTTGCTGTTCATGCTTCTGTTGGGCATCGTCTGGTTTGGACGGGCCTTCAACATTTATTCGACGATAACGCAGGCGGCACAGCAGGGAGCGATCACCGCGGCACGGCCGGTGTGCGCCACCTGTACCCAGGCCAGCCCTTGGGGCACGACGAGTTTTCCCAGCGATGCCACGGTGACAGGTGTGGTTGAAGCCGTGCTGAAATCCTCCGATCTCGATACGACTCAGATTCTCGCCAACGCTCCTTCCCCGATCTTCTTTTGCGTGAATCCTCCGGGGACGTGCTCGGCCACGATCGACAACATCACGGTTTGCCGCAACGTGCAACTGAATCCAGCGGCCCAGTCTCTGCAATGCGGAACCGTGGTGAGCTTTCAATATCCGTTCCAGTTCTTCCTGCCTTTCACTTCCCTCAACATGCAAAAAGTTATTATGTCGGCGCAAGCGCAGAGCAGGATGGAGAACTAGATGACTCGCTTCCGAATTCCCCGGCGCCGCGCAAGGCCTCGCTGCTCGAAAAGCAAAAGAAGCGAGATACCGGTTGCGGTCGGCTTAGTGAGAAACGAGCAGGGCGCGGCTCTGCTGGAGTTTGCCATCGTGCTGCCACTGTTGGTGGTGTTCGTCGTGGGCATTTTCGATTTCAGCGGCGCTTTCAACCAGAAGCAGAAGATCGAGCAGGCGGCGCAGGAAGGCGCCATCATTGCCGGGGCTCAGCCGATGAGCGACATTGCGTCGACCACCGTCAACCCAGACTCTCTGCAACCGGTGGTGACCGCGGTTTTCAATTCGCTGGCCGGCAGTGGAGTCCTGCCAAAGGGAACTTGCTCACCACCGGGTACGGCGTCCGGACCGGCGGGCCTGGCGTGGACTTACACGATTTCCGGTTGTTCCGGCGCTTTTGCTACCGACAAGCTGATCATCACCATCAACCGCGGATGGGTATCTGCACCGGGGCCACCCGTGTCCGTCGGCACCAGCGTTCAGGTTTCATATCCATACCATTGGCGATTCAATAGTGTGATTCAATTATTATTCCGCGGGCCGAGCGGCTATGCGGCGACTACGCAGGTAACCGAGAGCGCTACGGTTCATAATCAGATGTGAGGGTGTGTGCGTCGAAAGCGAAAGATCTCGGGGCGGAAAAACCAGCAAGGGGTCATCATCACGTTGGTTGCGGTGGTCATGCTGTTTGTCGTTGGAGCCATGGCCGCGCTTTCGATCGACGTGGTGACCCTCTATACCGCGCGCAGTGAAGCGCAACTGGCGGCCGATGGAGCGGCGCTGGCGGGCGCACGCGTGCTGGCGAATTCGGGCATGACCTCTAAGCCGACGGATGCGGCGCTCACGTCCAATGCCGAAACCCTAGCTTCAACAGTCGCGACCCAGGTGGCGCGGAACAATGAGGTTGGAGGAAGGAAACTGGCTGGGAGTGAGGTGACGGTCAGTTTTCCGAATGCGGGGTCGCCCAGTTTTGGGACCGACCCGCACGTAACCGTACGCGTGCAAAGAACCGACCTGCCAACATTCTTCGCGCGCATCTGGGGAAGCACGCAGCTCACGGTGGCGGCATCGGCCACTGCGGAAGCGTACAACCCTTCAGGCACAGATGCCTTGGGTGGGCCGACGACCCCGGTGGCACCCACTTGCGTGAAACCGTGGCTGCTGCCGAACATGAGCCCGAATCCCGGCCCCACCAATCCTCAGATTTTCGATCCTGTGACAGGAGCCATCCTCGATACAAATTTATTGGGCTGGGAAGCCGCGCCCGCTACAAGTCTGCGGACTGAATGCGCCACCCCCTCGGGCAGTCCGGACTGCCTCACGAACAACACACCGGCTCAGTGGAGGTATTATCCCGGCGATCCCGCCGCCTTCCCTCCGCCCAATGCGTCGTCTGTCGTATGCCCCGGCTGTGTTGGGTTCACGCCTTACCAGTTGAGTATTGCGGGCTGCGTGCAAACGGCCATATCCTGTAACAGCACCGTAAGCATCGATACGGCCAGCTACCCGAATCGAGACACCGAGACGGCGCCCGCGGTGAATGGCATGACCCACTCGAACGCCAACGACGGAGACAGCGTCGATGACGCTGCAGCGCCGAGCCCGCCGTTTCAGTTTCTGACCGGCGCGGACAATCCGGTCGTGCTATCCGGCGCGGTGGCGGCTGGAAGGGATGTCATGGTGAGCGATTCGCTGGTGACGGTACCGGTCATCGACACTACGACTTGGCCGCCCGCCGGCTTCCCTAGCGTTCAGATCATCGGTTTTGTGCAGCTCTTTCTGAATCCAACCGGACAACCAAGCCCCCCGAATGGTCGCATCCATACGCAGGTCATCAACATGGCTGGTTGCGGCACGGGCGCCACCGGACAGGCGATTCTGGGTAATGGCGCGTCTCCCGTGGCGGTGCGGCTGATCACGCCACCCTAGTCCGGGGGTAGAATCATTGGGTTAGGGATGTTTCCACAAAATATTAGACATTTAAGACTTATATTTAAGGTGTTTCGGAATAAGGACTTATCGGATAAATCATTCGGATTTCGGGTCTGCCGCTGACTGAAGCCCGTAGACTGCCTCATGCTAGAGCGATTCCACGGGAAACCTGGACCCAGGTACCCACCAGCCTGATCTTCCCAGTTGACACCAAGGACTATAATTAACAAAGCAAGCGGCCCTGCGTGGCCGTAGCCGATTCCGACTTAAGTTATTTGAAATCTAGACTTGGCGCGACTTGCCGCCGTAAGTCATTGACTCCAAAAGCTAAACGCTCCAAGCTCTGGAGCTAACTACTTTTTTATCAAGACTTTGCATATTACCGCCTTAGAATGAAGACTTTGGCGGGAGTTTTCCAGTAAGTCCATGATTCTAATATACCGGCAAAGTAGGGGGGTACCCAAAGCGTGCCAACTTAAGGGGTGTGCCCAGTAAGTTCGCGGCATCAGTAGAAATTTGGAAGGGCTCAGCCTTATTCCATGAACTTCTGGGACAGCGCACTAGAAGCTGTTGGGGTCGCGGCGCGTGAGGATGACGCGCTCGAGGCTTAGTTCGTTGCCGACAAAAACAAAGTTGTAGGGAGAGCCGTTCAGCAGCGATCCGAGCACATCGCGCGCCGGAGCGGGACCGAGATCGGCGACTACCCCTTCCTGCTCGGCGCCGGCCGGAATGGCAATCTCTGCCTTCGTCTGGCGCTGCACTTCGAACAACACTTGCGCCATGGTGGCTTTCTCGGCGCGGATGCGCAGCATCCCGTTTTCAAAGGTTACGGTCACCACCGGCTTCGGTGGCGGCGGCGCTTCACTGACGGCGGCGGGCGCCGGCGTATTGGAAACTGCGGTAGCGACTCTCGGGGCCGCAACATGCGTGCCCGCGGCATTCGTCCTCTCGGCAAGCGAGGCATTCCGAAGTTTTGCGGCGGGCGCAGCCGGCGCTTGATCCGGCACCTCGGGAGCCTTGGCTCCAGCGGCGGTGACCGGATCCGGCTTTGCCGGACCCAGTTTCACCGGACCCAGCTTTACAACGATCGCATTCTGAGTGGTCGAAATCTGATACGACTGGGGCTCCGACAGATCGAGTACGATCCGCGTAATCGGAGGGTTGCTGAAAAACAGTCCGGTGCGAATTCCCTTCAGCGCGCCGCGATTGACTTGCAGGGCGCGCAATTCGGCGGCCGGAAGCGCGCCGGGAAAATCCACGACGATGCGATCGGGTCCGGTGATGGCTTGGGTATTGGGCGCGACCGGCGCGCCGGAAGTCTGGATTTCGACTTCGATCGCCGAGCCGCTTCCGCGCACGTCGCTTCCTCGAACGTCATTTCCGCGAACTACGACGTGCTGGACGCGCGCGCTATTCGGCGAAGACGTCTGCGCAGAGACCGGCGCAGACAACAACGCCGCGATGCACGTCACTATGCACGGCAGGGCTCCGAAATAAGAGAGGCGTGGCATTGGGGCTCTGAGCAGAGTCTAGCATTTATGGGACGAGCAATCCGCACCAGAAGTTGTAGCACTAATTGCGGAAGTCAATAGGGGTGGCAACGGGCTGCAGCTCCCGAGGATCGCGCCGGCTGCGGAAAAGTCGATTTTCGATGCCCAGCCACTAACAGGCTGCGGAAAAACTCATTCCTGACCAGACAGTGCGACCTCAGCGGCTGAAGCCGAATTCAAAACAAAGCAGTTACCGCGGCACTGAAACGCTGCGCCACCCAAAATCAAATGCAACATAGAGTTTTTCCGCGGCCTGCTAAAGGGGCATCGGATTAGGCGGGGCGGGCGGTTCTTCGATAACGCCACAGGATTAACGCTAGGCCGGAACCGATCAGCACCATGGTCGAGGGCTCGGGAACGGTTGGCGGTTTAGGGTGTTGGGGACGGCAGCGCGGGGGAACAACTCCGTGGTCGGCGGGGCAAAGCCCGGAAGGAATCGGCACACCGACCGGCACGTACGGGAAGAAGAATGAGCCGGCGAAAAGCTTGGGTGGAATCGGGTCGCCGCCGGGCAAGTCGGGCGGGGCGAGCAGGGGCCGGAAGGGAAAGGACGGTCCGGGTTCCAGCTCCGCTACCGGCCGGTCCAACACATCTTCGTCAGGCTCTTCGTCGGAAACTTCGGGCTTGGCGGTGTCGGAAATCTGGTTGCCGCAACGGGCACGGGCCGTGATTGTGCCATCGGTCAGGAGTAGTTCG
>Ga0209117_1000618_pt1 | contig 13902 bp, 8 predicted proteins | sample BlaSpr_A8_OM2_M2_FD_187978 | JGI IMG/M metagenome (GOLD analysis project Ga0209117, IMG submission 187978) | Forest soil microbial communities from Thunder Bay, Ontario, Canada - Black Spruce, Ontario site 2_A8_OM2_M2 (SPAdes) (version 2) | ecosystem: Environmental > Terrestrial > Soil > Boreal...
AGCAGTACGGAATCTATGAACAAATCCAACCCGACACTTCAGATTCTACACGTTACCTCGCAGGGCCTGACGGCGTTCTAGCCGTGTTCTTGGACCAGAACGGCGTCAGCAGCACATTTGTCCGCCCTAGCTTCGGGCCTATGCCGTGGTCCATTTTTGATGCCCTCAACAGGGAATACGGTACGGAGTTCTTCAGCGAGCACGATCACCGTTTTTGGGGCTTTGACACGGCAGAGGAACCACCGGTATGCGCCGTCGATACGCCTGAGTCGAAACTCGAGCTCACCCGGGTCGTTTCCGGTTCGGAGTGCGTCCCAATATCCGTCGTTTGCCTGCAGGTCGTCCGGGTGGATTGCGGCTCGGAAAAAGTCGTAGTTATGTGCTTCTTTTATGCCTGTGTATTCGAATAGGCTAGGACTGAGGTATTCGATGGAGCCATTGGGCAGCGCAGTCCACGCATGGCCGGGAAAGAGATTGCTGATGCTTTGAAGTGTCTGGTTTCGTTGGTGGAGTTGCTCGTCAAACGGCTCATCCTTCAATCGGGCCGTTGAGCCCGGCTGTCGGGAGCGCCGAGAGACCAGCTCGGCACAAAGCCATGCCGCGGCGATTGCGACGGCGCAACGGCTGATAGCGCTGGAGGCTAGAGGAGGGTGATTGGAAGCCAACATCACTCCGGCGATCCCAAGCGAGGCGAAACCCGCGGCGAGACGCCCGAAGCTGCGGAAGCAGATCCTGCAGTTGCCCAAGATTCGGACCCCGACATGCTGCGCCTTCTCCGCGACCGCCCGGCCTAGTAGCACAGACTTCAGTCTGTGCGCATTTTATTTGGGTTTTGCACGAGTCAGAGCCAAAACCAATATTCCAAAACCCAAAGAAAGACCGCACAGACTGAAGTCTGTGCTACTCCCGCGCCGCCTTCCTGCCTTTACGGGCAAATCGGAGTGTGATATTCCTCTGCGCGTATCGAGTTATGCGACTCCGAGAATTGCAAATACTCAGCACGGAAGAGGAGAACAAAAATATGCGACCCATACTGCTGATTCAAGTGGTGGCGCTCGCTTTGGCGCTCGGTTTTGGAAGTGTCGCGTTTCCCGCGCAATCCTGGCAGGTACCCAGCGATGCGGAACGTTGTCCTTCAAAGTGGGGCGCGAAAGACGAACTTGGTTCCGGCAACCTGATGAAGCCGGAAATGGCGTTGCGTGCGGCAAAGCTAATCCACACCGGCGAGATATTTTCGTTGGGTTTCGATCTTTCCGCGGACCTGCCCTTGATCGGCAGCCGACGTTTTGACCTTCACATGAAGCGTGGCACCGCGACAGCTCCGGGCACTCGCGGCGAGAACGAAGAGATCGTGATTACGGAACTTGGCCAGGTGGGCACGCAGTTGGACGGCTTTGCCCACCAGATGTACAGCGGCGAATACTACAATTGCACTAAGGACGAGGAGATGAATGCCGGGGGCAGCGGTGATCTTACGGCTGGTGCTCGGCAAGGCTTTCCAAAACTTGGCGTCGAGCACGTTCCAGACATGATGACCCGCGGTGTATTGATCGACGTGGCGGGTCTGAAGAACGTCGAAATGTTGCCCGAAACCTACGTCATTACGGCCGAGGATTTGCAGCAGGCACTGTCAAAAGAGAAGGTCACGCTTCAGCCTGGGGACGCAGTCATGATCAATACCGGATGGGGCAAGCTGTACTCCGTGAAGGATAAGGCCCGTTACTTGAAGACTTCGCCCGGCATCGGTATCGCTGCGGGGGAATGGTTAGTGAAGCAGAATCCGATGCTCGTCGGGGCGGATAATTGTTGCCTGGAAGTCAGGCCTTACCCCGAACAGAAAGTGAACCTGCCGATTCACGCGATGTTTCTGATCGTCTATGGCGTCCATATTGTCGAGAATCTCAGGTTGGAACATCTTGCCGTGGAGCACGCGTATGAGACCGCCTTCATCCTGGAGCCTTTGAAAATTAAGGGCGGCACGGGCTCAACGGTGGCGCCAATCGCAGTCCGTTGACCTCTCTGTGGCCTCTGTGTTGAAAGCCTTGCTCGAACCGCGAAAAGATCTTTAACACAGACGGTACAGAGGACACAGAGAATAAACAACCATCAGGAGTACGGTCAGCCGTTATTGGCTATGCTTAGAGTGTGTGACTTCGAGATCGGGATTCTCAGCGGCTCTCTGCCGAAGGAGCGTGATGAAGGAAGCAGACGAGCGAGGAAGCGTGCGGTCGCGGCGGTAGACGAGGCCCAGTTCGCGCCAGAGATCCACGTCGGCGATGGGAATTAGCTTCACCTCGCCGGCCCGGACTTCGTTGCGGGCAAAACTCGCGCTGATCAACGACACACCGAGTCCCGCTGCAACAAAACACTTGATCATGCCCACGCTCGTCAGTTCCATGGTGATTTGCAGTTGCGACTTGTAAGGCCGAAAGTGTTTGTCCAGCAACTGCCGCGTATAACCCGTTCGTGGAAAAATCAGCGGCTGCTCTGCGATATCCTTCATCCGAACGCTCTTGAGTTTTGCGAGCGGATTCCGCGGATTCACCATCAGCATTACGCGGTCCCGGAAGATCGAATGGATTCTCAGGCTCGGCGACTTGGCAGGAAGCGTGACAATCCCCACGTCGACCGTGCCATCCTCGACTTTTTGCAGAACCTTGTGGCTGAAATTGCGGTAGATGCTGATCTGCACGGCTGGATAGAGCCGATGGTACTCGGCAAATAGATCCGGGAGCACGTACAGACAGGTGGCTTCGTTGGCTCCGAGAGCAAGCACTCCGCGAGGAGTGGTGGCCTTGTCGGCCACGGCGCGCAAGGATTCGCCTCGCATGTTCACCAGGCGCACGGCGTATTCAAACAGTGTTTCGCCCGCGGATGTCAGCCGAACGGACTTTCGGCCGCGATCGAAGAGTTTTTCGCCGTATTCCTGTTCCAATTGGCGGACTTGAGCGCTAACGGCCGGCTGGGAGCGAAAGAGTTTTTGACCCGCACGTGAAAAACTGCCGAGTTTGGCAATTTCTATAAAGGTTGTAAGCTGGTCGAAATCCATAGTGTCGAGGCTGGATTATAGCAGAAGCGGCATAGCGGACCACATCAATTCAAAATTATGATGCTGTGGATAAAAAATGGCGAGTCGTTGTCCGCGGGACATCTGAGCCGTAGCAGTGATAATATAGGCAAATTCCGTACGATTGACGGATAGCGGCACTGAACTGTCTAAAGCACTGCCTTCCGGTGGCGGAGCTATATTAGTCGTCGTGAATTGGAATGAGAAGGGTCACTCGAAAAGGAGGCCGGGACGCCTGCGATCGTGACGTTGAAAGCAGCTTGCCAGGATGGAATGAAATCCTGCCGGCGGCTCCCCCGGGTACTCGGATTGAGATTTCGGCTAACATGAAGGAAATTTATCCATTTAGCGGTTTGCCTGCGGCCCAGGGTTTGTACCGGCCCGAGCACGAACACGATGCCTGCGGCATCGGTTTCGTTGCGAATATCGAGGGCCGCAAGTCGCACGACATCGTGCTCAAGGGCGTTCAAATTCTGGTCAACCTCGCTCATCGCGGAGCTTGCGGCTGCGATCCGCAGACCGGCGACGGAGCGGGCATTCTGATCCAGATTCCACACGCTTTTTTCGAGCGCGAAGCGTCGAGTCTCGGGTTCTCGCTGCCGTCCCCGGGCGAGTACGGTGTGGGCATGGTTTTCCTTCCGGTAGATCTGCAAGACCGGCTTCTGTGCGAAGGAATGATCGAGAAGGTTGCGCGCGAAGAAGGACTCACCGTCCTTGGTTGGCGTGACACGCCGATCAACGGAAACATGATCGGGCGCCTGGCTCGCAATACGCAGCCGTACATCGAGCAGATTTTCATTAAGGGCGCGCCGGGCATGGATCAGGACGCGCTCGAGCGCAAGCTGTACGTCGTGCGTAAGCGCGTGGAATTGGAAGTGGCCGAAAGCGACTTGAAGGAGAAGGAATTTTTCTACATTCCGTCTCTCTCCTCGCGCACGATCATATACAAGGGTTTGCTGCTAGCGGCGCAGATTACGGATTTTTACAAGGAGCTGCTCGATCCCGAGTTGACCAGCGGCTTATGCTTGGTCCACCAGCGCTTCTCCACCAATACTTTTCCGAGCTGGAAGCTGGCTCACCCGTACCGCTATGTCTGCCATAACGGCGAAATCAACACCCTGCGCGGAAATATGAATTGGATGTACGCGCGGCAGTCCGTCCTGGCGTCTCCTTTGTTTGGCGCCGACATCAAGAAGCTGCTGCCGATCATCACCGCGGGCGGCAGCGACTCCGCGATGCTCGACAATGCGGTCGAGCTGTTGACGCTCGCCGGCAGGACGCTCCCGCACGTGATGTCCATGCTGATCCCGGAAGCTTGGGATCACGACGCCACCATGCCGGAGGATATCAAGGCGTTTTATGAATACCACGCCTCGCTGATGGAGCCGTGGGACGGCCCGGCCGCGGTGGCCTTCACCGACGGCCGTGTCATCGGCGCGAAGCTCGATCGCAACGGACTCCGCCCCGGCCGCTACGCCGTCACCGCGGATGGCTTGGTTGTCTTGGCTTCGGAAGCAGGCGTGCTGCCCATCAAGCCGGAAGACGTTCGCATTAAGGGCAGACTTGCACCCGGCCGCATATTCCTGGTGGATACGGAACAGAAGCGATTGATTACGGATGAAGAGGTTAAAAAGCAACTTGCTGCCAGGCAGCCCTATGCGCAATGGTTGAAGGACAATCAGATCACTCTCGATCATTTACCGAGTCCCACGCACGTCCAGCAGACCGACCACGAAACGATTCTGATGCGGCAGCGCGCCTTCGGCTATACCGACGAAGACTTGAAGATGATTCTTTCGCCCTCGGCCTTGTTGGGCGAAGAACCCGTCGGCTCCATGGGGATCGACACGCCGCTGGCCTGTTTGTCCGACAAACCGCAACTCCTGTTCAACTATTTCAAGCAGACCTTCGCGCAGGTCACCAATCCCGCGATCGATTCGATCCGCGAAGGACTGGTGATGTCGCTCAACTGCTACATCGGAAGCGAAGGAAACATCCTCGACGAAACGCCGAAGAACTGCCACACGCTGAAACTGCGCCATCCGGTCATCTCCAACTGGAGACTCGAAAAGCTGCGCCGTGTGAGTTGGGGCGATTTCCTTGCCACCAGCATGCCCATGCTATTTCGCGTGAACGAAGGCGAAGACCAGCTGGAAAAATCAATCGAAACCCTTTGCCGGAGCGCTTCACAGGCAATCAAGTCAGGCTATACGCTCTTGATACTGTCCGATCGCGGCGTGGACGAGCGGTACGCCCCGATCCCGAGCCTGCTGGCGCTCTCGGCGGTTCACAATCACTTGATTCGTGAGAAGACGCGCAACCAGGTGGCGCTGATCGTTGAATCAGGCGAACCGCGTGAAGTGATGCACTTTGCGCTGCTGTTGGGTTATGGCGCTAGCGCCGTGAACCCCTATCTCGCGATCGAGACTCTGGAAGACCGCCTCAGGAACGGCGCCTTCCCGCCGGACTACACTTGGGAAAAGGTTTTCAAGAGTTACATGAAGGCGATCGACAAGGGGCTTCTGAAGACGTTCTCCAAGATGGGAATTTCGACACTGCAAAGTTACCAGGGCGCGCAGATCTTTGAGGCGATCGGTTTGAGCCAATCGCTCGTCGAGAAGTACTTTACCGGCACGTCCTCCCGAATCGAAGGTATTGGCATGGAAGTACTGGCTCGCGAAGCGCTCATGAAGCATCAGTTTGCGATGCAGCCGCCCAATGAATCCGATACGGAACTCCGCGTCGGCGGCGAATATCAGTACCGTGTGCGCGGCGAGCGGCACCAACTGAATCCGACGACGATCAGCAAACTGCAGCATGCGGTGCGAGAATCGAAATTTGAGACATTCCGCGAGTTCGCGGACATCGTAAATCAGCAGAACCGCGATCTGCAGATGCTCCGCGGCATGTTTGAATTCAAGCCGGCCGGAGCCGCGGTTCCGCTCGAAGAAGTCGAGCCCGCATCTGAGATCGTGAAGCGCTTTGCGACCGGAGCCATGTCCTTCGGCTCGATCAGCAAGGAGGCGCACGAGACACTGGCGATTGCGATGAATCGCATCGGCGGCAAATCCAACACCGGAGAGGGCGGTGAGGATGAGGCCCGCTACATCCCTGACGCGAATGGCGATTTGCGCCGCAGCGCGATCAAGCAGGTGGCCTCGGCCCGCTTTGGCGTTACCACCAGCTACATGATCAATGCGGACGATCTGCAAATTAAAATCGCGCAGGGCGCCAAGCCGGGAGAAGGCGGGCAGTTGCCGGGTCACAAAGTAGATGATTTCATTGCCCGAATACGCCATTCGATTCCCGGGGTGGGGCTGATTTCTCCGCCTCCTCACCACGATATTTATTCGATCGAGGACTTGGCGCAACTCATCTTCGACTTGAAGAACGTCAATCCGAGAGCGCGGATTTCGGTGAAGCTCGTCGCCGAAGTGGGAGTAGGAACGGTGGCTGCCGGTGTGGCGAAGGCCCATGCCGACGTCATCCTCATCAGCGGCTACGATGGCGGGACCGGCGCTTCGCCCATCAGTTCGATCCGGCATGCCGGCGTTCCCTGGGAGCTTGGACTGTCCGAGACTCAGCAGGTCCTGGTGATGAACGACTTGCGCAGCCGCGTGCGTTTGCAGGTGGACGGCAAACTGCAAACCGGCCGGGACGTTGCGGTCGCGGCGCTGTTCGGCGCCGAGGAATTTGGATTTGCCACCACACCGCTCATTGCCATGGGTTGCATCATGATGCGGAAATGCCATCTGAATACCTGCCCGGTAGGCGTGGCGACACAGGATCCGGAACTGCGAAAGAAATTCCAGGGCCAGCCCGAACACGTGATTAATTTCTTGTTCTATGTGGCTGAGGATCTACGCTTGGTCATGGCGGAGCTTGGCTTCCGCAAGCTCGATGAAATGATAGGCCGCGTGGACTGCCTGGTCCAGCGCAAGGACGTCGAACACTGGAAGGCCAAGGGAATCGACTTGTCATCGGTGCTCTACAATCCGCCGATGCCGAGTCACGTGGGGCGCCGCTGCACGCAGGCGCAAGACCACGGGCTGGACGATGCTCTCGACGCCAAATTGATCGAACGGGCCAGTGAGGCCATCGAGAATCTCACGCCCGTCTCGCTCAGCCTGCCGATCCGAAACGTGCATCGCACGGTCGGCGCCATGCTCAGTGGGCAGATTGCGCGGCGTCACGGCTCCGCTGGCTTGCCGGACGATACCATTCGCATCCATTTCCATGGCTGCGCCGGACAGAGCTTTGGCGCATTCCTGGCAAAGGGCGTGACGCTCACCCTCGAAGGCGAGGCCAACGATTATGTGGGGAAGGGGCTCTCAGGCGGCACGCTGATTATTTATCCGCCACGCAATTCCCAGTTCGTGCCGGAAGAAAATATTCTGGTCGGCAATGTTTGTCTCTATGGCGCGACCAGTGGTGAAGTTTATTTCAACGGCATGGCCGGCGAACGGTTCGCCGTGCGCAATTCCGGCGCCACGGCTGTGGTGGAAGGCGTTGGCGACCACGGCTGCGAATACATGACCAGGGGCATGGTGGTCGTGCTCGGTCGGACAGGCCGGAATTTTGCGGCAGGAATGACCGGCGGCATTGCGTACGTTCTGGACCAGTTTGGCGAGTTTGCCGCGGTCTGCTGTAACCGGACGGACGTTGACCTTGAACCAGCGACGGATCCGAAGGATGTCGAAATCCTGCATCGGCTCATCAGCCGCCACTCCGCCCTGACGAGCAGTCCTCAGGCGGAATGGATTCTGAAAAACTGGGAAGCCACGCTCCCAAGATTCATCAAAGTGTTTCCGCACGAGTACAAGCGTGTTCTGGGTATTCCACGAGTTCCCGCGGGCGTGCTGATCGCGCAAGCCAAGAAGCAGGCGCAAGCGCACGGGCAGGTGCTCGGTGGGTAAGGTCACAGGGTTTAAGGAATACACGCGCGAGATGCCGTCGCGGCGCCCCGTCCAGGAACGCGTCCACGATTATTTCGAGGTTTACCTTCCGTTTCCGGAGGAGAAGGTGCGCGTGCAGGCCGCGCGCTGTATGGATTGCGGCATCCCGTTTTGCCACACCGGATGCCCGGTGACCAACATCATTCCGGATTGGAATGACCTCGTCTATCGCGATCACTGGAAGGAAGCGATCCGGGTCCTGCACTCCACCAACAATTTTCCCGAATTCACCGGGCGCATATGTCCGGCGCCATGCGAAGCAGCCTGCGTCCTTGGGATCAACGAACCACCGGTCACGATTAAATTGATCGAAAAGACGATCGTGGAACGGGCCTGGGATGAAGGATGGATCAAGCCCGAGCTTCCCGAAACACGCACGGGAAAAAGAATCGCGGTTGTGGGTTCAGGGCCAGCCGGACTCGCGGCCGCCCAGCAATTGAACCGAGCCGGCCATGCGGTTACGGTGTTTGAGAAATCGGACCGGGTCGGTGGCCTCCTGCGGTACGGCATTCCGGATTTCAAGCTGGAAAAAAGAGTTCTTGACCGGCGGCTGGAGCAGATGACGGCGGAGGGTGTTCAATTTCAGACGCGGGCTCACGTGGGCGAGAATGTACCCGCGCAAGACCTTCGCAAGGAATTCGACGCTGTCTTGTTGTCCGGAGGCGCCGAAAGCCCGCGCGACCTGAACGTTCCGGGAAGGGAACTCAAGGGAATTTATTTCGCCATGCAGTTCCTGCCTCAGCAAAACAAACGCGGGGCAGGCGATATAGTGCCGAATCAAATTCTTGCCACGGGCAAGCGCGTCGTGATTATCGGTGGTGGCGATACGGGCGCGGACTGCCTGGGCACATGCCACCGGCAGAAAGCGAAGTCCGTACATCAGTTTGAAATCATGCCCATGCCGCCGCAAGACCGCTCCCCCAGCACTCCGTGGCCCTTGTGGCCGCTGCAATTACGCACCGAGAGCGCCCACGAAGAAGGCGGAATGAGGGACTGGGCGCTCAATACCGCCAAATTCACAGGTGATGCGAATGGGAATGTGAAGCATCTGCACGCTCTTCGTGTTGGCCCGCCGCCCAAGTTCGAGCCCACGCCGGCCACGGAATTCGTCATGGATGTGGATCTAGTTCTGCTGGCCCTGGGCTTCACCGGACCCGTAAAGCAGGGCATGATCGAACAATTGGGAGTGAAACTCGATGGCCGCAGCAATATCGCCACGGGGACGGATTACATGAGCTCTGTTCCCGGAGTTTTTGCAGCCGGCGATATGCGCCGCGGCCAGTCGCTGGTTGTGTGGGCGATCTCGGAAGGACGCAAGGCCGCCATCTCTGTCGACAAGTACCTCATGGGAAGTTCAAATCTCGGGTAAGCCTCCGCAAAAAATTTGCACGGATTATTTTGGGCTTGCGTCCGCGGGTTTTTCCTTCGCTGCTTTTGCCGTGGCCAGGGTCGAAAGACGGATGACGGCGGCGGCTGCCGTAAAGCGGACGGAATTGTTGTCGTCCATCATCGCGGGCAAAATTCCGTTGAGCAGTTGGGGATCTCCGCGTTTCGCGATCGCTTCGAGTGCCGCCGTTTTCACAATCCAACTCTTGTCGGACGTTGCTTCGACGAGCGCCATGCCACTTGCCGGATCGGGATCGGTGGCCAGCATTTTCGCCGCAGCCGCGCGAATGGGCGACACGTCATCGACGTGCAACGCCTTGAACGCCGAGAGGCCAATTCCGGCAAACGGTATGAATCCGATTCCTTCCTCCACGCCCAGCTCCGCCATCTTCTTCCGGTCCTTCAGCATCTTCATCTGCTCTGCGACCACACCCTTAGTTTTGCGTTCGCCGGTAAGGAAATCGTAATACACGTCATACGCGCCTGGATCCTTGAACTGGATCAAAGCGCCGGCCGCGGCAAGAGCGACCGACGGCTCGTCGTCGGACGATAATTTTTGGAGCAGCGGAACACTCGATCTCGAGTGAATTTGGCCCAGAGTTGTCGCGGCAGCCGCCCTCACTTCGGACTTTTCATCTGCCGCTGCATTTTGCGTGAGCTTCAAGGCTCGTGGATTCCCGGGCAACAGGCCGAGTACGTGAACCGCTAGCGCGCGCTTCCCCGTATCTTTTCCACTCAAATTAACTCGAAGAATCTCCCAAGCCTCGTCGCTTTTTTTCTGGGCAAACGCCGGGATGTTGCCCGCCATTGCCAGACACACGAACACAAGCGCGAACGATTTTGGATATGATGATTTCATCTCCATCCCTCCAAGGGGTGCGGGCGTGACTCGAATCTACAATTGATTTGCAAGAAACGCGAGGAACTTCGACGCAACTTCCGCTGCCGTAAATGCGACAGACCTACCATCCAGCTCGATGTATAGCGGGAGACTACAAATAAAGAAGAAGAGAGCGAGAATCGAACGCGGACCGCACCGCTCGAACTGAGAACAGGCCGGTCAGCGGCGATAGCCTGACCGGCCTGTCTTGCAATACCGTCAACAAGGAAGCGGCACGTTAGTCCGCGGTCGGCTGGACAACAGCAGCTTTCGCTGCCGTTGCTTTCGGGAGCTGAATGTTGAGGACGCCGTCCTTGAGCGTCGCAGTGACTTTCATTACGTTCACTTCCGTAGGAAGCTCCATGGCCCGGAAAATCTCGTCCGAACACTGTTCGGTGTAGACCGCGCCACCCTGTTTCTCTTCCTGAGTCGATTCACGTTTCCCGGTGATGATGACGCGGCGAGGCTCTACGCTGACCTCGATGTCGCTTGCCGTGAAGCCCGGAAGTTCGGCGCGCACCACGAATTCTCCATCGGTTTCTTCGATTCTCATGTGCACGGGATGCAGAAGTTCGCGTTCGGCTTCCAGCCAATGGCGCAGGTGATGGCCCTCGACACGGCCCTCCTGTTCAAACAACTCGAAAGCCCGGCGCGAAATGGTGTCATTCAAGTGTTCCATTCGTTCAGTGCTACCTTCGATCTTGGCCGCCTTCACCGGTGGGACGGATGGCGCGGTTTGCACTCCAGCTGCGGAATTTTCAGGCATCGGGGGACTCCTTTCGTTCACATTTCCTGGCTTTTCAGGGGACTTCTTTGACTCGGACGGTGGACCGCAGTCTAGAAATTTCTCCCCTGACATTCTCAAATAACACAATTAAGTTACAATTGCATGTCATTTTCTTCACAGTTCGAAATGCTGTCCCGTTCCGGGACACGCGCCGAACCATTTGCGGCTCAAATGGTCCGGAAACGCCCCGGTCGGACCGAGGCGTGCACCCGCCTGGATTCAATTGTTATTAAGCCAGAGCACGAGGACTTCACCGTTGGAATGAAAACTGCCGCCGGTGGCTGTCTTTTCATCCTTAATCGGATCGGGAGGCATGACACTCGTATGTTGTGTCACATAGCCGCTTCCGACCAGGCTGCGGCTGACGAAATCTCGTTCCTCGTCCACGTTGGGGTCGATATGATGAGTGAGATTGCCATTGCGCTGGTCACGCTCTATTCCCATATCGTGCGTTGCCGCTCCCACCCATACAGGCTGCCCGCCCACGGTCAGAGGCGATTTCCAAATGCGCAAATGATGGCGCGTCGTAACCACGGTGAGCGGCTCGGCGTGCGCGAAGCCATAGTCTTGCGGCCTGCCATACAAATACAGCTGGCTCATGGGCATGGTCAAGTAGGCCTGCTTCGAAAGGCTCGCGACTAAGGCCTGTAGCACAGCGTCCTTGGTGTCACGGTCCACCTGCACCCATCCCGCTGCCTGGAACATAGCTTTTACTTGCTCTTCCGACCCGATGAGGAGGAAGTTGACCATATCCCCGGGATTACCGTCCTTGTCGGCGACGCGCCGCGGAATTTGCGCGAGTATGCCTGCGGGAAGCGCCGCAGCAGGAGTGGCATTCGGCGCTGGTGAAGAAGTCGAGGCCGAGCCGCTGGGTGAAGTGGAGGAAATACTTGAAGTAGTGCCGGCCGGCGAATCGGCAAGGGTGCTCCCGCTCGCGGAGGCTCCAGCCGGAGCAGGTGGATTCGAACTGGGAGTAGTCGCGGGCGAGGAAACTGAAGCGTTACTTGAAATCTCGATTTTGACGTGGAAACTTCCGTTGGCCGAATCCCCAGATGGCCCATTGATTCCGAGAAACAATCGCCCTGTTACGCGGACCGGGAATTGGATGCTCGCGCCGATTAGAAATGGCTGGCCTGCGTCATCCGAACCCAAACGACCGATCAATGCGCCGCGCCCGGCGGTGTTCACGGGCATCGCGCGGACCAGGTCTTTCCAACTCCGCGCTGTCCCTTGCGGTCCGGGAGTGTTGCCGTCCATGTATTGGAGGTTTCCCGTAGCCGTTATCGTGACCGTTTGGCCCGGGTGTAGATCGACGCCGGTATCGGTCCAGGGCTGATTGCCTGGCACGTCCAATTCCTTTTTTGTTTGGGGAGCATGAGCCGGGGCTTGGCTTTGTGCTGCGGTGGGTATCCCAAGGGAGATGGCGAACAGAATTGGTAAAAACCATTTCATGATTCAAAGCGTAGCAACCTAGCGCGTTGATTTCAAGTTTTGCAGAATTCTTCCTCAACGCTGGCATTTTGCTTGTGCTGACGCAGGACGGGCCGGCTGGGACGCTCTTGCGCACGAGGCAAAGAAGCCGGCAAGATGCTGGCGTTACCAAAGCCTCAGGGCGAGCGAGATGCGGGCGCCAGCGCGCGAGGCATTGCCACTGCGTTTAGCAAGCAAACGGACAGTCAATCCGCAACAGCGATTGAGTTTCCCGCTAAATCCCGATAGTCTCGCGATGGCAGCAGGGCGCTCTAGTTAAGAGTACACATTGCTGCTACGGCACCGCCGCAGAGAAGAAATCCGTGACCGACAAGCTTCTACAAATGTTGCCGCCGGAAGGTGTCAGGATCCTGCTGACGCTGTTCTTGTGTTCACTGATCGGCCTGGAACGCGAGGAGCATCGCGCGGATGGGAAGCGGTACAGCTTCGGCGGAATTCGCACATTTCCGTTAATCGGGTTGATCGGTTACGCGATGGGCCTTCTCTCGGGAGAGCAGTACCTGCCCTTGATCACCGGGTTCGCGGTTATCGGCGCATTTTTGTGGCTGTCGTACCGGCATAAGCTGGAAGCTTACAGCGAAGCCGGAGTGACCACGGAAATGTCGGGGCTGATTACCTATGTAGTGGGCGCGCTCGTGTCTCGCGATCAATTCTGGATTGCCACGACGCTGGCCGTTCTTAGCATCCTGCTGCTCGAGCTGAAGGAGTTCCTGGAGAGCCTTAGTACAAAGATTCCGGCCGCGGAAATTTTCACTTTCAGCAAATTCCTTCTGCTGACGTTTGTCATTCTTCCCATTGTGCCCAATAAGGATTACGGCCCGTTCGCTGTGAATCCGTTCAAGGCGTGGCTGATCGTGGTTGCGATCAGCGGCGTATCCTATGGCAGCTACCTGCTGGAGAAAGCGGCGAAAGGAAAGGGCGGCGTGAGACTGGCGGCGCTGCTGGGCGGCGCGTATTCCTCGACCTTCACGACGTTTGTGATGGCCAAGCACGCGCGGGAGGTGAAAACTCCGCATTGCTATTCCGGAGCGATCCTGCTCGCGTCGGGCGTAATGTATTTTCGCTTTCTTGCACTCATCGCTTTTTTTAACACCGAACTTATGCGCCGCCTCTTGCTTCCGTTTTTGATCCTGGGGGCCATCGGCGTGGCCGGCGGCTGGGCGTGGTCTAATTTGCCGGACGGAGGCGAAAAAGGGGCGGACGCCGGGTATGTGACGAAAAATCCTCTGGAACTCGCGTCCGCATTTTCACTGGGGATTGTTTTTGTCGCGATGCTTGTGGCGACGAATTTTGCGCTGGTCCATCTCGGTCGAGGCGGGATCTACGGGCTGGCTGT